>ENA-UOOM01002808-UOOM01002808.1-fermentation-metagenome-genome-assembly--contig:-NODE-2808-length-13641-cov-3.967540_pt1 | contig 13641 bp, 11 predicted proteins | sample MGYA00245781_ERZ724031 | MGnify/ENA primary metagenome ERZ724031 (study PRJEB28704, sample SAMN03018317) | fermentation metagenome | biome: anthropogenic terrestrial biome; feature: soil; material... | reverse complement strand
ACTTCCCCGAGGGGGCTCGGTACGAGAAGAAGAGGGAGTACCTGCGCCCCTTCGACTACCACTGCGCCCACTCCTACTGGTCCTACAGCGAGGTCTTTGCCGCCGTCTTCGGCACCGAAGGGGAGCGGGTCAGCGCGCAGGTGCTGGAGGACTTCCGGGCGGAGTACGGCCCCGCGATGGCGGACAGGCTGGCCGAGTTCCGGGGTACGAACTTCAACGTCTGCGACTGAGGCCGCTCTTGCCCGCGGCCACTCTTCGTGGTAGAAAGAGTCTCAAGGAAGACGTCACCGACGGACGGAGCTGATCCCCTTGTCCATTGCCAACAAGACGCTCGAGTACTGGATACTGCACACTCTCAGCCGGGAGGACTGCGCCAGAGGAGCGGGCAGCCTGCTCGAGGCCATCGAGAAACGGGGTGTCGCCATCAGCGAGGCCGGGGTCGGCCGCGCGCTGCGGGCCATGCGGAACGAGGGGCTCCTCGAGAAGGTCGGGAAGCAGGGACACCGGATCACACCCGCCGGAAAAGAGCGCCTCGCAAAGGTGGACGAGGAGCGGGATCTGCGGGACTTCCTCAAACACGTCATGGCGCACCCGGGACGATTGGGGAGGACCAACCTCCTCCATCGGCTCGTCGTCCGGAAGGCCCTGGAGCGGGAGGCCGTCTACCAGGCGACCGTCAACGCCACGGACGGGGAGCTCGCCGAACTGGAACAGATCGTCCAGGCGCAGTACGAGGGCATGCGTGAGAACAGGGACTACGCGGAGATGTCCGCCCTGTTCCACCGGCGCGTCCTGAAGATCTCGGGCGTCCCCCTTCTCGAGACGCTCTACGATTTCATCGGCATCACGTCGAAGTGGCAGAATTTCTTCGTGGGGACCTTCAAGGTCTACAACACCCCCATCAACATCTCCCACGAAAAGGTCCTCCAGGCGATGAAGGAGCGGGACCCGAAGAAGGCCGCCGACGCCATGGCCTCCCACCTCGACGACGTCATCGCCAACGCGAGAAAGCTCTCCGAGCAGAGCGAATCCTGACCCCCACCCCCAGCCGACCGCATACGAGCTTCTGACAACGGGGCCCACACCGTTTTTTGAAAGGCCGGGCCCCCTATTGACAGAACAGTCCGAGCCTATAGTATAATATCGTTCATCAATGATGAGTTACGCGCTTCGACCACGAGAGGAGGCTGGAGATGAAGACGAATGGAGCCCGACTGTTTCTCGAGATGCTCAAGCTGCACGGTGTGCGGGACGTGTTCGGACTGCCGGGGGAGACGACCCTCGCCCTGTACCGGGAGTGGGAGCATTTTCCGGACGTCCGCCATATCCTGACCCACGACGAGCGGGCGGCGGCCTTCATGGCCGAGGCCTACGCCAAGGCGACGGGGCGCGTCGGCGTCAGCGAGGCCCCGAGCCCCGGAGGATCCCACCCCGTGCCGGGCGTTCTCGAGTCCTTCAAGGGGTCCGTCCCCACCGTCTGTTTCACGTCGGACGTCCCCTTCAACAACGAAAAGCGGAACACCCTCTCGGGGTTCGACCAGAACAGGCTCTATGAGGCCATAACCAAGGAGAGCATCCTCATCACCAGGGCGAAGGACATCCCCCACCTCATGCGCCGGGCCTTCCGAACGGCCCTGTCGGACCGGCCGGGCGCCGTGCACGTCCGCGTGCCCGACGACGTGTACGAGGAGGAAATCGACATCGCCGAGAGCGAGCTGTACGGAGGGACCTGCCTCTGGCCGGCCGACCGTCCCGTGGCCGACTTCGCCAAGATCGACGAGGCCATCGCGCTGCTCCTCGAGGCGAAGCGCCCCGTGATCGTCTGCGGCCAGGGGGCCGTCGTCTCGGGCGCCGGTCCCGAGGTCCGGGCCGTCGCCGAAGCGCTCTCCATCCCCGTGGGGACGACCATGACGGGCAAGGGTGCCATATCGGAGACCCACCCCCTCTCCCTGCGCGTCATAGGCGCCCGGGGCGGCACGAGTTACTCGAACCGCTTCCTTGAGGAGGCGGACCTGGTCTTCTTCGTCGGGTCGAACACGGACTCCGCCGGGACAGACGGGCGGAAGCTCCCCTCGGCGGCCAGACAGCCCAGGATCATCCAGCTGGATATCAGCCGGCAGGAGGCGGGCAACAACTACCGGGCCGACGTGGCCCTCGTCGGCGACGCCAAGGCCACCCTCGCTCTCATGGCCGACCGCATCCGGGAGAAGGGGCTGAAGGGGCGTGCCGAGAACGGGCAAGACGTGGCGGCCGCCATGGCGGAACTCGACAGATCCGCGGCGGAGGCGGCGAAGTCCGACGACCTGCCCATCCACCCCATCCGCTTCGTCAAGGAGCTGGAGGCCCTGCTGCCGGAGAAGTCCCTCGTCCTCGTGGAACCCAGCACGGGCAGCATCTTCTCCGCGGCCTACCTCGTCCAGAGGAGGGAAGGGCGGATGTTCCTCTCGGGCTACTCCATGGGCGCCCTCGGCTACTCTCTGCCCGCCGCCGTCGGCGCTGCCGTCGCCCGGCCGGACCACACCATCGTCTCCCTGGGCGGCGACGGCAGCTTCTACTTCAACTGCGGCGAGCTGGAGACCTACAGCCGCCTCGGGCTCAACATCAAGTACGTCCTCTTCAACAACAACGTCTTCGGGTGGATCCGGGGCGAGATCGAGCACGTCTACAACGCCAACCCCTTCGCCACGGACTTCCGGTACGTGGACTACTGCAAGATCGCCGAGGGCTTCGGCCTTCGCACCTTCAGGATCGACGCCCCGGAGCGTATCGCGCCGGTGCTGAGGGAGGCCTTCTCCTACTCGGGGCCGTCCTTCATCGAGATGCCCGTGAAGGCCCAGGACGCGCTGGTCCCGCCCGTCCCGCGATGGATTCCGAACGCGAAGAAGAAGGGATTGCCCTATTACTACTGATGCGGTAACGAGCCAAAGGCGCTAGAATCTCCAGTCACGCAGCAAACAAACGAACGAGGAGGGAAAAACAGTATGAAACGGAAAAGCACTCTGGCAATTCTGATCGCGGTCCTTGCGGCTCTTCTGGTGTCCGGCGTCTCCTTCGCGGCGAGCGAGGAGCTGAAGATCGGCTCGAACAAGGTGGGCAGCACATGGTACGTCCAGGCGGCCGTCATCGCCGACGTGGTCCGCAAGGCCTACCCCGAGCTGAAGATCGACGCCTCCCCCATAGCGGGCGGCATCGGGAACATCAAGCTCATGCAGCAGGGGAAGATGAACATCGCCATGACCATGGGGAACAACATCAAATGGGCCTACGAGGGCACCAGCCTCTTCGAGGGCAGCCCCGTCAAGAACATCCGGGCCCTGGTCGGCGGACTTGACCAGTTCTACGTCGGCATCGCGGTCCGCAAGGGAAGCGGCATCACCTCCCTCGACGAGATCGCCGAGAAGAAGATGAAGATCAGCCTCATGACCGTTCAGCGCGGCACCACGGGCGAGGCGTCGGCCGCCCAGGTGCTCGAGGCCTGCGGTTTCTCCTACGACGACGTGAAGGCCTGGGGAGGCTCCGTGGAGCACACGGACTTCGAGGCCATCACCAACGCCATCAAGGACGGCCGCTGCGACGTGTTCATCCAGTCCCTCTCCAAGGGGCACCCCACGTTCACCGAACTCGCCGTGACGGGGAAGATCGAGCTGCTCGGGATGTCCGAGAAGTCCGTCGACTATCTCTTCGAGAAGTACGGCTACTCCCGCTCCACCCTTCCCGCCGGAAGCTTCAAGGGGCAGGATCAGGACCTTCTTCTCCCCGGCTACCGGAGCTGCCTCACGGTGACGGATTCCATGGACGACGAGACGGCCTACAAGATCACCAAAGCCGTCTGCGAGCACAAGGAAGACCTCGTCAAAGGGCATAAGGCCTTCGACGACTTCAACCCCGAGAAGGACGCCTTCGAGTCCATCAACCGCGGCGGCGTTCCCCTGCACCCTGGCGCAGTGAAATACTACCAGGAGATGGGCTATCTGAAATAACGCCGGCAGTCTGACCGCAGGGCGGGCAGGGGGCTCTCTGCCCGTCCTCTCATCAGAAAAGGGGGCTTTGGAATATCGTGGAACACACTCTCAGACACCGCCTCGCAAGCATTACAGCCTTTTTATGGGTGGCAGCGCAGATCTACGTCGCCTTCGCGGCCGTGCCGGGGATGATCATCCGGCCCCTTCACGTCGCGTTCTGCCTCATCCTCGTCTTCCTGCTCCATCCGGCCATCAAGGAGAACCCCAAGCTCAGCCTCACCCTCGACCTCGCCTGTGTCCTCGTCCTCGTCCTCTTCATGGGGTACTCGCTGTACTACGGCGACCGCATCGTCACCCGCCTGCCCTTCGTGGATGAGCTCTTCACGCTGGACTACTTCTTCAACTTCATGCTCGTCCTCTTCCTCCTCGAAGGCGGCCGTCGAGTGCTCGGTTGGTCCATGACCATCATCGCCCTCATCTTCATGGCTTACAGCTTCTTCGGGGCGGACCTCCCCGGGCTGCTCGCCCACCCCGTGGTGACCATCGCGGACTTCGTCGAGAACCAGACCATGACATCCTCGGGGATCTACTCGAGCCCCGTCGCGGCGTCGGCCGACACGATCTTTTACTTCATGATCTTCGGCGCCTTCCTCGCCGCCACACCGGCCGGCACGCTCTTCGTCGCCATGGCGAAGTACGCCACCCGGAAGGCCGTGGGCGGGGCCGGAAAGGCCTCCATCATCGCCTCGGGGCTCTTCGGAATGATCAGCGGAAGCGCCGCGGCGAACGTGGCCTCCGTGGGGACCATCGTCTACCCCATGATGGAGAAGGCCGGCTACAAACCCGTCTTCAGCGCGGCCCTGCTGGCCACCGCCGGAACGGGCGGACAGCTCATCCCGCCCGTCATGGGCGCGTCGGCCTTCATCATGGCCGACATGATCGGCGTGTCCTACTTCAAGATCGTCCTCTGCGCCATCATCCCCTCCATGCTCTACGTGGGCTCCCTCTTCTGGGAGGTCCACCTGGAGTCCTACAAGCAGCAGATGACGGTCGAGGTCCTGGACAAGAACGAACTGCTCGGGACCATCAAGCGCTATCTCCACCTCATCCTCCCCATCGTCGTCCTCGTGGCGCTCATCGCGTGGGGACGCTCCCTGATGTACTCGGCCCTCATGTCCACGCTGTCCCTGATCCTTCTCTGCCAGATCCGGAAGGACACCCGGCTCTCCCTGAAGGAGATCGTCGTGATGGCCATCGACGGGGCGAAGAGCTGCGTCATCGTCACCCTGCCCTGCGCCCTGGCCGGCATCGTCATCGGCGAGGTGGTCTACACGGGCATCGGGCTGCGCTTCAGCGCCCTGATCGCATCCGTCTCGGCGGGCAACTTGCTCCTCGCCCTGCTCCTTTCGACGGTCATGATCATCATCATGGGCATGGGCATGCCCACCAGCGCGGCCTACATCATGAGCGCCGTCCTCCTGGCGCCGGCCATGCAGAACCTCGGCATCCAGCCCCTCGTGGCCCATATGTTCATCTTCTACTTCGCCAACATGTCCATGATCACGCCGCCCGTGGCCATAGCCTCCTACACGGCGGCGGGGATAGCCAAGACGGGGCTCTGGGAGACGGGCATCGAGGCCGTCCGGCTGGCCCTGGTGCTCTTCCTCATCCCCTTCGTCTTCATCTACAACCCAGGGCTGCTCGGGCTCGGGGCGGCCTACGACATCCTCCTCGTCACCTTCTTCTGCACCGTGGGCGTGCTCTCCCTCGGCATGGGGATCATCGGGCACTGGAGAGGGCATCTCTCCCCCTTGCTGCGCGGGGCCTTCATCGTCGCCGCACTGTGCATGATCGTCCCGGAGATGATCTCGAGCCTCGTCGGCATTGTCCTTTTTGTCCTGCTCCTCTTCTACGTCCAGATGCGGAGGCGGCGCCCGACGACGGCCTGATGAAGGAGACCGCCGAGTACGCGAAACGGGAGAGCCGCTGTTGGGCTCTCCCGTTCATCGTACACCGTGGCGTCCGCTCCTTCGGCCGCTTCGCCGACGGCTGCAGTCATCGTCTTATTGTGCTGAGGTCTCTCTTTCGGCACAGGGGATGCAGGTCCTCCGCCCGTCAGGGAGGGACCGGACTCTGGTCTCCATGACCCGCTCGCCGCAGAGGTCACATCGCACGGAGCTGTGAATTCTGGCCCGCTCCGGCATGGGCTCCTTCGCCTCGCCTACGGAGAAGAGGGCCTCGTCGGGCTCCGAGAGAAGGCGCTGGGCGGACTCCTCCCGGGTCAGCTCGCGATCCGGAGGGATCAGCGCAAGACGGACCCCCTTGCCGTCGGACCTTCGGTACACCGTGAAGGCCTGTTTTCCCCAATCCCGAAAGTGGAGGTTCCCCTTGCCGAAGGTGCACCCCAGGATATACTGGATGGCGTCCACGCCACAGGCGTCGTTCTCCGTAACCGTCACCAGCTCCTCATCCCGGTCCCGGGAGACGCCCAGCAGCTTCATGGCGAGCTTCGCCGCCCGCCACCCGATGAGCACTCCGGGGCAGAAGTGACCGTGAAAGGCCACGACGGGGGCCAGCTCCTTTGGAATGACCGTGTCTTCCATAGAAACAACCTCCATGGCACGATTAATAAGTTACGTGTTATTATACCACGGCTCCATCGTGGGGTGCTGTACGGTCATTCCATCTCCATTGAGTCCCAGTCGGCGTACAGATTTTTTAAGCGAAAAGTCCGTTTTTCTCAGTGTGTATGTGCCGAAACTCGTTGACACAGCAGGAAATAGTGCTACCATAGGGCCAAGTTAAGTTACCAGATTGTCAGACAAGTTTGATGTACCTGTTTCGTGGTGAGTCGAGATATTTGTCTCTATGCATTCATTCCTGGCTGAAAAATACGTCGTTATCACAGATGTTCCAGGCATTCCATCTTTTTCAGATGATTCGATCCTCAAACAAGGGGGAGAGACAGATTTCCAGCAATCCACTTCTCTCTATCAAGAATATCCAGAAGGACTTTTATGGAAATAAAGTCCTTGAGGATATCAGTTTCGATCTCGATCGCGGTGAGATAGTCGGCCTCGTGGGCGAGAATGGAGCCGGCAAATCCACCCTTATGAACATCCTCTTCGGGATGCCCGTCATCCAGAAAACCGGGGGGTACAAGGGGACCGTGCAATTGAACGGCAAGGATATCTGCTTCCGGGATCCTGTCGATGCCATCGAGGCCGGTATTGGTATGGTTCATCAGGAATTCTTCCTCATCCCCAGTTTTACGGCGACGGAGAACATTCTTTTAAATCGAGAATCGACACAGTACAACTTTTTGGTGGAACTGTTCGGCGACCGTCTGCAGAAGCTGGACAGAACCGCTATGAAAGAAAGGGCCATCCGTGCCATTCAAACGCTTGGGGTGGATATACACCCCGATACGCTCGTCTCCGAGATGCCCGTGAGCTATAAACAGTTCACCGAGATCGCCCGAGAGATAGACCGGGAGCAGATGAAAGTTCTTGTTCTGGATGAACCGACGGCCGTCATGACGGAGTCGGAAGCGAGCACATTCCTCACCGCGATGAAACGCTTGGCCGCGCGAGGGATCGGACAGATATTCATCTCACACAGGCTGCATGAAATCCTGGAGGTTTGCGATAAAATCGTCGTCCTTCGAGACGGTAAAGTGATCAAGAATATCCCCGCTTCCGAGGCAACCCTTCGGAACATCGCATCCTGGATGGTCGGACGGGAAGTCGGAACGACATCTTTCAGACGTGCCAGATCCGCGGATGATCAAGATACTTCCGTCCTTCTTTCCATCGACAAGTTGAAAGTGGACATGCCCGGAGAGCGGGTGAAGAACGTCTCTCTCGAAGTCCGGGAAGGGGAGATCCTCGGCATCGGAGGGCTCGCCGGGCAGGGAAAGCTCGGTATTGCCAACGGGATCATGGGGCTCTACCCCGCCCAGGGATCGATCATCCTGAACGGGAAACCATTGCCACTGAACAACCCCCTCGAATCGTTGAAAGCCGGTGTTGCATTCATTTCGGAGGACCGCCGCGGAGTCGGACTGCTTCTCAACGAATCTCTCAAACTTAACATCGCCTTCACAGCTATGCAGGTCAAGGATCGCTTTATCAAAAGGCTGCCCGGCGGGATCAAATGGCAAGACTGGAACGAATTGGACGCCAGCGCAAAAGAGTTCATCGACCGTCTCGAGATACGGTGTACGGGGCCGGATCAGAGGGTCGTGGAGCTCTCCGGAGGCAACCAGCAAAAGGTCTGTGTCGCAAAAGTGCTTGCCATGGAACCAAAACTCCTTCTTGCCTCCGAACCTACACGCGGGATCGACATCGGGGCAAAGCAGCTCGTTCTTGAAGTTCTCAGGGAGTTCAACCAGCGGGACAGGACAACCATCGTCATGACGAGTTCGGAGCTTCAGGAGCTTCGTTCGATCTGCGACCGGATCGCCATCGTGTACGAGGGAGAGATCGTGGGGATTGTCCCTGCGGACGCCCCCATGGAAGACATCGGCCTTCTCATGCTGGGAAACAAACTCGTGGAGGAACCCACCCATGCGTAACATTTTCGAGAGAGCGATCAACACTCTGGGCTGGGCGCGACTCATCATCGCCGCCTTTCTTCTCGTGCTCTTCTGCGTCGCCCCTTTCGTGGGGATACGAATCGACACCTCCCTCAGCGATATTCTCGTGCGCGTCGGGATGAACGGGATCATGGTCCTCTCCATGATCCCCATGATTCAGTCGGGATGTGGGCTCAACTTCGGGCTCCCATTGGGAGTCATCGCCGGACTTGTGGGTGCCGTCACATCCATGGAGTTCAACTGGGCGGGTTTTTTCGGCTTCTTTATGGCCATCGTATTCGCTGTTCCTCTGGCAATCATCCTCGGGTATCTGTACGCTCAGATTCTCAACAGAGCCAAGGGAGACGAGATGATGATCGCCACGTATGTAGGGTTTTCCTCCGTGGCGTTCATGTGCATGATGTGGCTTCTCCTCCCCTACAGGAACCCTCTTCTGCTCTGGGGTTTCGGCGGTACGGGCCTCCGTACTACGATCAGTCTGGAGGGGTTCTGGCTCTCCATCCTTGATAAATTCCTCTCCTTTCGCATAGGCTCACTCTTCTTTTTCCCCACGGGAACGCTGCTCCTCTTCGCTCTCGCGTGTCTCCTGATGTGGGGATTCTTCAGAACAAAGACGGGGGCTGCCATGATGGCCACCGGGAGCAATCCGCTTTTCGCGCGGGCGAACGGCGTCGACACGGATCAGATGAGAACGCTCTCCGTCATCATCTCTACCGTCATAGGGGCAATCGGAATGGTTGTGTACGAACAGAGCTTCGGATTTATCCAGCTGTATATGGGCCCCTTCTACATGGCATTTCCCGCCGTGGCGGCAGTCCTTCTCGGAGGCGCCACGATCAATAGGGCAACCATCACAAATGTCGTCATCGGAGTGATTCTTTTCCAGAGTATCCTTACGATGACGCCTTCTGTGATAAACAACGTCCTGAAGACCGACATGGCGGAGGTCATCCGCATTATCGTCTCCAACGGCATGATCCTCTACGCCCTTACCCGGAAAGAGCAGGCAAAAAAATGAGCAAAAAAAACATCTCTTTTTCCTCTCTCATCATATCGAACATAGTCCCCCTCATCTTTCTTCTCTTCTCCATCGCCGCCATACCTCTTTCGGGTCTGACGCCCACCTATCTTGTCCAGGAGATGGTGACCCGCCTTGGCCGGAATACCTTCCTCGTTCTCTCGCTTCTTGTTCCCGTCATGGCCGGCATGGGGCTCAACTTCGGCATGGTCCTCGGAGCCATGGCCGGACAGATAGGACTGATCCTGGTGGTAGACTGGGGCATCGGAGGTATCCCGGGACTGCTGATCGCAGCTCTTGTCGCTACCCCACTCTCAATTCTTCTGGGGTATTTTTGCGGCTTCATCATGAACAAGGCCAAGGGTCGGGAGATGGTTACATCCTACATCCTCGGCTTTTTCATCAATGGAGTTTATCAGTTCGTGGTGCTGTACTGCATGGGGTCCATAATACCCGTCAGCGACCCGGAACTTCTGCTATCCAGAGGATATGGCATCCGCAACACCATGGCTCTGCCGGGGCTTCGTCAGGCTCTTGACGGTCTTGTATCCGTAGAGGCTTCCGGCATCACAATTCCAGTGATCTCTCTCTTGGTCACTCTTGTCTTCTGTCTTCTGCTCACCTGGTTCAATAAAACGAAGCTCGGACAGGATATGAGAGCTGTCGGAAAAGATATGGCCGTGGCCGACGGCGCGGGGATTCCCGTCGAACGGACAAGAATCCTTGCCATCATCATCTCCACCATACTGGCCAGCTACGGACAGATCATCTTCTTGCAGAACATAGGCACTATAAACACATACAGTAGCCATGAGCAAACGGGTATCTTCGCCATCGCCGCCCTGCTCGTAGGAGGAGCGACCGTTGCGAGGGCAACGATCGGCAATGTATTTATGGGGGTCATTTTGTTTCATCTCATGTTCGTCGTCTCGCCTCTTGCAGGGAAGAATTTTATCGGGGACGCTCAGTTAGGCGAACACTTCCGAGTGTTCGTCTCGTACGGAATCATCGCCGTAACGCTTTTGCTTCATGCTTGGAAACGTCGAAGAAACCTCCTTGCGAAACAGGAAGGCAAATCGGAAGAAAACAGGGAGGATGATGTGTCGTGAGTATACAATCCAGGAGGAGACTGCTCATACGGACGAGCGTGCTCGTCCTCGTTCTCGCGGCGGCAGTCGGCCTTGCGTTCATAGGTAAGCGACACATGCTCGTCTTCGACAATCAGAAAATTACAAGGAACGAGCGCGTCATTCCCCCTCTCAAGGCTGCCCGCGTCACCATAGACGGACATGTGCTGGAAGTCGAAGAGGATGACAGAGGGGCACTGGAGGTTATAGGAATGAACCACGACCTTCTTGTCGAAGTATTTAACGAGGAGGGGCAGTTGGAGAGACAGGTTACCTTCCCTCTTCGCCTCAAACTTGAAAAGATGCTCTTTATCTCCCTTCCGATCCTTGTGGAGGGGAAAGAGTCCCCCTATTTCCAACGGTAATACTGAACATATCATTCGGGAGGTGTGGCGCTTATGAATGCCTATGACGAGATCGCTCGCGATATCGATCAGTATATCGCGGAACATCTGAAAGAAGCATGTGATTTAAGCGATTGGATATGGGCGCATCCTGAATTGGGGTTGGAAGAGCACAAGGCGTCGGAGGCGCTCAGCAACGCTCTCAGAAAGACAGGTTTTCAGGTGGAGCATCCCTATGCGGGGTATCCCACGGCGTTCAATGCGGAGTACATCAATCAGAGCGATTCGCCTACGGTGTGCTATCTCGCCCAGTACGACGCGCTGCCCGAGATCGGACACGGATGCGGGCACAACATGTGCGGGGCCATCTCCGTTCTTGCTGCGGGAGCGCTTCGATCGGTCATGGAAAAACGGCATATCAGGGGACGAGTCAGGGTCGTAGGGACTCCTGCCGAGGAAACCACCGGCGAAAAAGTTCCCATGACCGAGGCTGGGCTTTTCAACGGCTGTGATCTGGTCACCATGGCCCACGCCGAAACGGGCAAGACATTTATCGATTTCGAATCCCTTGCCGTGGACCCCTTCGATTTCACCTTCACAGGTGCGGCGGCGCACGCAGCGGCCTCTCCATGGGATGGAAGAAATGCGCTGAATGGCCTCCAGCTCTTCTTCCATGCAATTGATATGCTGCGCCAACACATCCGGCCCGAGGCCAGGATCCACGGCATCGTCACCGAAGGGGGGACCGCGCCCAATATCGTTCCGGCCAGAGCCACGGCTCGTGTACTTATCCGTGCACCGTGGCGAACACAGCTCAACAGCATCACGGAGAAAGTCCTCGACTGCGCGAGAGGAGCTGCCCTCGCGACACAGACTGAGGTCACCTGGCGGACGGCAGGCAACCAGATGGACAATCTCCTACGCAATAAAACAGCAGAATCCATGCTTCAGGAGATCATGGAGGACGAGATCGGAGAACCTACCAATAATGCCCCGGCTCTTTCCGGCTCCACCGATATGGGAGCCATTTCCTGGCGATGCCCCACGACGGAGCTTATGATCAGCATCTCCGATACTTTTATAGCGCCCCACACGGTAGAGTTCGCCGACGCAAGTCGCGGTACCAAAGCATGGATAGCACTGGAAAAAGCTGCCCGGGGAATCGCCAGGGCAGGCTTGAGGACACTTCTGGACGAAGACCTCCGGCAGAGGATGAAAGAAGACATTGTTCGAGCCAAACAAGAAGCGTTGTAGTATCGTACTGCTGCGTAGAGAGGAGGAGGAAGAGGACCGGCACCCTTAAACAGGAGACGGGAACAAAAAGGGGAACATGCGGACACTTGCGTTTCATCATGAAAAGGAGGGACGAACCATGAAAAAAAGAGTACTTGCTGGACTTGCCGTACTTATGCTCCTCATCGCGACAACAGCTTTTGCTGAAGCCCCCTTCCACATCGGAGTGGCCACTCCGACGGTTTCTCAGGCGGAGGACAACTACCGGGGCGGCGAAGCGCTCGTCAAGAAATACGGCGACGTGCGAAGCGGCGGTATGATCAACCACGTGACCCTCCCGGACAATTTCAACGCCGAGATGGAGACCACCATATCCCAGATAGTGAGTTTTGCCGACGATCCGAAGATAAAAGTCATCGTCGTCGACGAGTCTCTTCCCGGTACAACGGAGGCATTCAAGCGAGTCCGAGATAAAAGGCCAGACATCCTTCTTCTCGCCGGTGAGCCTCTCGAAGACCCCAACATGATTGCCTCTGCCGCTGACCTTTGCGTGACACACGACGACCTGTCCAGAGGGTACACGATCATTGCGGGAGCGAAGGCCATGGGCGCCGACACCTTCGTTCACATCTCCTTCCCTCGTCACCTGAGCATCGAACTTCTTTCCCGTCGTATGCACATCATGGAGGAAGTGTGCAAGGACCTCGGGATGAAATTCGCGCAGGAGACCGCGCCGGATCCCACGTCCGATGTGGGGATATCAGGAGCCCAGCAGTATGTACTCGAAAAAATGCCGACGTGGATCGAGAAATACGGGAAAAACACATGTTTCTTCACCACGAATCAGACGCACATCGAACCTATGCTCCGCCAGATGGTGAACACGGGTGGCGGCTGCTTCCTCGAGGCGGACAGCCCCTCTCCTCTCAAGGGATATCCCGGTGCATTCAAACTCGACCTTGAAAAGGAAAAAGGCGATTGGCAGGCCATTATGGCCAAGATTGAAAAGGCGGTCATCGATGCCGGCGCTGGTGGGCGAATGGGCACATGGGGCTACTCCACGGCCTTCGCCACAGTGGTCGGACTTGGAGAGCTGGGGAAGATGGTCGTTGAAGGAACTGCGGACGTCAAAGACATGAAGTCTGTCGTGAAGGCCATCGAGTCGGCCACCCCCGGCGCGACCTGGAAAGCCCGGTACTACACCGATACGAACACAGGCGTGAAGATGAAAAACTTCCTTCTTACAATGCAGGATTCCTATGTTTTCGGCAAAGGGTACCTCCATGTTACCGAGCTTGAAATCCCGGAGAAGTACTATAATATCAAATAGCATCCTCGCAGAAACTACCTCAACAGGCGG
>ENA-UOOM01002805-UOOM01002805.1-fermentation-metagenome-genome-assembly--contig:-NODE-2805-length-13650-cov-8.272674_pt1 | contig 13650 bp, 16 predicted proteins | sample MGYA00245781_ERZ724031 | MGnify/ENA primary metagenome ERZ724031 (study PRJEB28704, sample SAMN03018317) | fermentation metagenome | biome: anthropogenic terrestrial biome; feature: soil; material... | reverse complement strand
TGCATCTTGACAGCAGCACAAGAAAAAATTTAGAGCTTATTGAAACAATAAGAGGTAAAAAAGGCCAAGGAACATTGTATCATGTTATTGACAATACAATGACTGCAATGGGTGGAAGACTTTTAAAAAAATGGATTGAAGAGCCCCTTAAAAACATTAAGCTTATAGATTTAAGATTAGATGCAGTAGAAGAATTATATGAAAATATAATGTCATCAAATAATATTAAAGAATATTTAAAAAGTATTTATGACATAGAAAGACTTATAAGCCGTATTGTTTACGGCAATTGCAACGGAAGAGATTTAAATGCTTTAAAGCAATCACTTTCAAACTTGCCGGACTTAAAAGCTGAATTATTACAGCTTTCATCCGAGTTATTTGCAGATATTTATTCGGGATTTGATGAACTGAAGGATATTTATGATTTAATTGACAGGTCAATTGTAGAAGAACCTCCTGTTTCGATTAAAGAGGGAGGGGTAATAAAGAACGGCTGCAATGACGAATTAGACGAATTAAGGGAAATTACTGTTAATGGGAAGAATTGGATATCAAACCTTCAGACAAAGGAAAGAGATTTAACAGGCATCAAGAATTTAAAAATTGGATTCAACAAGATTTTCGGCTACTATTTGGAAGTAACCAAATCATATTTAAAGGATGTTCCGGAGCATTACATACGAAAACAAACTTTGGCAAACTGTGAAAGGTATGTAACCCCCGAGCTTAAGGAAATGGAAGCTAAAATTTTGAATGCTGACGAACAGGTTATGAAGATAGAATATGAATTATTTTTGGAAATACGGCAATTTATTAATAACCATGTAATACGCATTCAGGAAACAGCTTACAATATAGCGGTAATAGACACAATCAATTCCTTGGCAATTTCTGCAGTCAAAAATAATTATGTACGGCCTGGAATGAACAATAAAGGATTTATCAACATTGCTGACGGAAGACATCCTGTTATTGAAAAAATAACAAAAAATGAAATGTTTGTTCCCAACGACACTTACATAGACAACAAGGAACATCGCATGTCAATTATTACGGGACCTAATATGGCAGGTAAATCAACATATATGAGACAGGTTGCATTAATTGCGCTTTTAGCTCACATTGGCAGCTTTGTTCCGGCTAAGAAGGCGGAAATATGTATCTTGGATAAAATTTTTACGAGGGTTGGAGCATCTGATGACCTGTCACAGGGTCAAAGTACATTCATGGTCGAAATGAGCGAGGTTTCAAACATCCTAAGCAATGCAACGGAAAACAGTCTTTTGATTCTTGATGAAATCGGAAGAGGTACAAGCACCTATGACGGCTTAAGCATTGCATGGAGCGTTGTGGAATATATTACGAAGAAAATCAAGGCAAAGACACTTTTTGCAACTCATTATCATGAATTGTCAGAGCTTGAAAGCAAGTTAAAAAGTGTAAAAAACTATAAGATTTTAATAAAGGAAGACAATGATAAAATAACATTTTTAAGAAAAATTGCAGAGGGAAGCATTGACAGGAGCTACGGAATTCAAGTTGCTAATTTGGCAGGACTTCCGGACGAAGTAGTTGCAAGGGCAAAGGAAATTTTAAAGCAATTGGATGAAAGCGATATAAATAAGCCTTTTGCCAAAAAGAAAAACAGAGTGACCGATAATTTCCAGGTATCCATGTTTCAGCCTGACGCGTTAGAGAAAGGGAAAAACAACGAATACAAGGAATTAACGGAGAATATAATAAATATCGATATGGAAAATATAACGCCTATGCAGGCATTTAAACTGTTAAATGATATAATAGAAAAAGCTAAGCACATTTAAAGAAGGTGGATTATGGCTGTAATACATTTATTGGATAATGAAACCATTAATAAAATAGCTGCGGGAGAGGTAATTGAAAGCCCAAAATCAATTGTCAAGGAATTGGTTGAAAACTCCATTGATGCAGCTGCTGATGAAATAACCGTGGAAATTAAAAACGGAGGTAAAAGTTTAATACGTATAACCGATAACGGTAAGGGTATTGAAAGGGAGCAGGTGGAAAGTGCATTCAGAAGGCACTGCACAAGCAAAATAACTTCTTCCGAAGATTTAAATTCACTTTTCACATTGGGTTTTCGCGGTGAAGCATTGGCAAGTATCGCAGCTGTTTCAAGAGTTGAGGTTATAACTAAAACAAACGATGATACCTATGGTATCAAAATGATAATTGAAGGCGGAATAATCATCTTAAAGGAAGATGTAGGCTGCCCCGTAGGAACAACAATTACTGTTACCGACCTTTTTTACAATGTGCCTGCCAGGAAGAAATTTTTAAAAAGCGACATTTCTGAAAGCGGCTATATAAACGAGATTGTTGTGTCATTGGCACTTTCCAAGGAAAATATTTCATTTAAATACATAAATAATAATATGGTTGCTTTCAGAACTCCAAAGACCAATAGTTTAATTAATACTATTTCAAGTCTTTATGAAAAAGACCTTTACAATTCGCTTTTAAAGGTTGATTATGTAAGCAGTATAACTAATATTACAGGTTATACCACAAACTTGAATTATTACAGGGGAAACCGGAAGCAACAGATTGTATTTGTTAACGGAAGAGTAATAAAGCATAAACGAATTAGTTATTTCATTGAAGCGGCATATAACACTCTTCTGCCTAAAAACAAATATCCGGCATGCTTTTTAAAAATTGAAATAGATCCTGCATTGGTTGATGTAAATGTTCATCCTGCAAAGACGGAGGTACGTTTTCAAAATGAAGAAGCAGTTTTAAACGAAGTGAAAAAAGCAATTTATTCCGCTTTGCATTCCACAAGTATAATGAAGGAAGTAAAAAAGGAAACAATATTGCATGAAAAATCAAAGAATATTGACAGCTCAATTATATTTGAAAGCAGCTTTTCAGAGGATAAACAAAAGTCGGCATACTTGAAGAATTTGAATGATTTAAGTAATTTAGGCAGTTCTGATAACTTATATGAGCCGGACAGCATAGATAACAAACCCATACAGGAAATTGAAAATATAAAGTTTACAGAAATTGATTTCTCTGAAAATAATACTGTTGAAAATAAAAATATTTTTGAAGAAATAATTGAAAAAGAAAAGGATATGCCTTTAAAAGAGTCATTTGCACCTTATGAAAAACCTGAATTCAAGCAGGAAACATTCATTGAATCAGAAAAAGATGAAAGCAAGCTGCCTGAGTTATCTGTTATAGGCATATTGATGGATACATATATTATTTGTGAAAACCTTAAAAAAGATCAAATGTTTATGATTGACCAGCATGCGGCCCATGAAAGAATAAATTACGAGAAATTTTTAAAACAATATAATTCAATGGATATTTTAATACAGGAAATTGTTCCGGAAGTAATCAATTTGTCCTATGATGATTACCAGACTGCGGTGTCTAATGCGGAAATATTTGAAAATTTAGGAATTTCCATTGAAAACTTTGGAAATAATGCTATACTAATTAATAACATACCAACAATATTTAAGGATTCAAATTTAAAGGATGTATTTTATTCAATTCTTGATTCCTTAAAGGAAGTAACTAAGTCAAACTTGGATTTTGTATTAGAAAAAATTATTAAAAATGCATGCGTTAAATCCGTGAAATCCGGAGATAAGCTGCATATCTCCGAAGTAAAGGCACTGTTAAATGACCTTAGAATGACAGATAACCCGTACACATGTCCTCACGGAAGACCTGTAATAATTAAAATGACTAAATATGAAATTGAAAAAATGTTTGAAAGAATTCAAAGTTAGGGAAATATAATGAGCAATAAAATAATTGTAATAGTCGGACCTACGGCAGTGGGAAAAACATATGTGTCGGTGGAGCTTGCAAGAAAGCTGAATACTGAAGTTATATCAGCCGATTCCATGCAAATATACAAAGGAATGGATGTTGGAACCGCAAAAATAACTGAAAATGAAAAACGCGGTGTCATTCATCATATGATTGATATTGTTAATCCGGATGAAAATTATTCAGTATCTGAATTTAAAAATGATGCTGAAAAAATAATTGATAATTTGCTGTTGAAAGACAAGATTCCTGTAATTGCAGGCGGAAGCGGTCTGTATGTTAATTCCCTGATATATGATTTGGATTTTAGCAATGCCAAATCCAATGAAAAATTAAGGGAATACTACACTTATTATTATAATGAATATGGGGAAGAAGCTCTATATGACAAATTAATTAAAATTGATCCTATATCGGCACAAAGAATTCATAAAAATAATATAAAACGAGTTATCAGGGCTTTGGAAGTGTATGATATAACCGGGAAAAAATTTTCCGAGCTAAACACCGATGTTAGAAAAGAAAGCAAAAAATATGACTGCGTATTGATTGGTCTTTCAATGGAGAGAAAAGTCCTTTATGAAAGAATAAATCAAAGAGTTGATGAAATGCTTTCAAATGGACTTGTAGAAGAAGTTAAATCACTTATAGATAATGGGTATGATAAAAACTTGGTATCAATGAGGGGAATAGGGTATAAGGAAATTATTGATTATCTTGAAGGAAGTATGGACTTAGAAGAAGCAGCCAATATTTTGAAACGAAACACCAGAAGATTTGCCAAAAGGCAATATACATGGTTTTTAAAAGATAAGAATGTCAAGTGGTTCAGTATGGATAACTTAGATGAAGCCGGCAATACCGTAAAAAATATTTTAGAACATATAAATAATTTAAATTAAGAAGAGGAGGAAGGGGATGAATATAATTAATTTACAGGATTCTTTTTTAAACAATGTCAGAAGAGAAAAAATAACAATAACCGTTTATCTGAACAATGGCTTTAAGCTTACGGGCTCAGTCTTAGGTTTTGATAATTATGTTATCTTTATCCAAACAGACAAAGGTCAGCAATTAATTTACAAGCATGCAATTACATCAATACTGCCTTTTAAGCAGGTAAAACTATTCATTAATGAGACAGAGGAGCAATAAATGTTAACAGAAGAAATATTATGTAAACAGTTTGGCGTCAGCGAAACTGTTTATAATTATGTGATGAAAATTGAAGAAAACATTAAAAATCACTTTGAAAAAATCGATAAGGTAAGAGAGTATAATCAATACAAGGTAATACTTGCAATGCAGGAGCACAGGCTTGATTATACAAATTTTTATTGGAACACGGGATATGGCTATGATGATGTGGGAAGAGAAAAGGTTGAAAAAATATTTGCATCCGTATTTCATACGGAAGATGCGTTGGTGAGACCTTCAATAGCTTCCGGAACTCATGCTCTTTATTTGACGCTGTCAGGCATATTGCAGCACGGTGATGAGGTTATATCAATTTCGGGACGTCCCTACGACACAATGCTTACGGTTTTGGGAGAAGAAGGAAATGAACCGGGAAATCTAAGAGAAGCAGGAGTAATATACAAAGAAATTCCGCTTTACAACAATGACATAGACTGGGAAAGTGCCGTAAAGGAAGTAACCATGAAAACAAAGCTGCTTATGATTCAACGCTCCACCGGCTACAGCTTCCGGCCGGCACTTACAATAGAAAAAATAAAATATGCAATAGAAAAAATCCGCGAAGTATACCCAAATATATATATAATGGTTGACAATTGCTACGGAGAATTTATCAATGAATTTGAGCCCTCAGATGTAGGGGCAGATGTTGTTGCAGGCTCACTTATTAAAAATCCCGGCGGGGGAATTGCTCTTTCGGGAGGATATGTGGTCGGTAAAAAGGTTATAATTGACAGAATAGCAAATCGTCTTACTGCCCCGGGAGTAGGAAAGGAAATAGGCCTTACCTTCGGCACAACAAGAAACACATTACAGGGCTTGTTCTTCGCGCCGCATATTGTAAGCGAGGCGTTAAAAGGCGCACTTTTATTTGGAGGGGTATACAATTCTCTTGGTTTTGAAATAACTCCCGATTTGGAAGAGGACAGAAGCGACATAATTCAGGCAATCAAATTTAATAATAAGGATATGGTAATTAAAATTTGTGAAGCTGTTCAGGCAGCATCTCCCGTAGATGGTCATGTGTCTCCTGTGCCATGGGATATGCCCGGATACACAAATCAGGTGATAATGGCTTCCGGAGCATTTGTTTCCGGCTCATCCATAGAGCTTAGCGCTGATGCACCCATGAGAGCACCGTACATTGCCTATATACAAGGCGGTTTGTTTTACGACCATGTAAAATTGGCAGTAATGCTTTCACTTGAAAAAATGATGGAGTTTGAAGAGATAAAAAGCAAAATACAATAGCAAAATCGCAGGGGAATTCACCAATTTATTTGCTCCTTACGTCGCATAAATTGGGAATTCTGTGCGGTAGGGCATACAAAAAAATAATTACCCTGTACGCAGCAGAGTAATTATTAACTATTAAAAATCCCGTCAGCCATGCTGGCTGCCTATTCATTTCTTATAAATATTATAACCAATATATTCAATAAAATCAATACTATTTTCTAATATTTTCTAACAACAGCCTTTACAACTCCTAAAATGTAAGGCTCTTTTATTAAAATCGGGTCCATCGAGCTGTTTTCAGGCTGCAATCGAATATGGTCCTTTTCCTTATAAAATGTTTTAACGGTTGCTTCATCACCAATCAATGCGACAACAATATCCCCATTTTTAGCAGTATGCTGGGAATTTACAATAACATAATCACCGTTTAAAATTCCTGCTTCAATCATACTCTCGCCTTTAACCTTAAGTACATATGATTCCTTATTTCCGACAAAATCAATTGAAATGGGCAGGGTGTCATCAATATTTTCAACAGCCAAAATAGGGGAGCCGGCTGTTACGGTTCCTATAATCGGTAAGTTTATAATTTCTTTTTTGGGCATGTCGCTGCATATATCATCTATATCAATTAATTCCAAAGCTCTTCTTTTATTTGTTCCTTTTTTTATGTATCCTTTTTCTTCTAATGTATTCAAATGTGCATGTACGGAAGAAGTAGAGCTTAAACCTACAGCTTTGCAGATTTCACGAATAGATGGGGGATAACCTCTTAATGTTAATTCATCCTTTATATATTGCAATATTTTAACTTGCTTATCGCTTAAGCCTTCATAACTCATATTTCCACCTCTTTTGTTTTTCTATATTTTAACATAGTTTAACAAAGAAATCAAACATTTGTTTGAAAAAATGCAAAAAATATGTTGACATCGAACTAATGTTCTGCTAAAATGAAATCAGAAAATATGTTCGAGGTGGACTATGATAATATTAAATAGATATAGAGTAACCGATATAAATAAATTTAAAAGATTTATGTTCCTTACTATTTTATTAATCAGTATGATTTCCTTTACTTCAATTTTAACATTAAATGCATATTCAAAGGATATACCTCAGTTCGATTATGTAAGCGTTCAGCAGGGTGATACCCTTTGGTCAATAGCATCCGATTATGCAGACAACAAAGATATTAGAGAAGTTATATACGAAATATCAAAAATAAACAACATACATAATAACTCCATACACCCCGGAGATATAATAAAGATACCTTTAAATTAAGTCCCCTAATGTTTCAGGCATGATTGCTTTTATAGCCATGCCTGTTTTTTTGTTCATAATTTATTTCACTTAAGGGATTTTGTTTTACCCATCTCGTAGCAAGCACTTTGCTTATTTGGGTATAATTTTGCTGCTTAAGTGCAATTGTCCTTTTGACAGTATTATTTATGACTTTCGTAAATTTACATTGAGAAGTTGTAAAATATTTCCTTTCGGGGTATAATTAAATAATAAGGAAACTTATATTAATCCGGATTCTATTCAGTACAGCGAAAAGATGATTGAATTGAGTGATGAACGTTTAATTGAAATCGGATCATATTTTAAGGAGTTTATAAACAAAATAGAAGAAGGCAAAAAATAACTATTTAAATTAGTTTGAATGAAAAACAGGCATGAGGTTGCTTATACGCATACCTGTTTTCTTTGCTAATCGGTTATTTCATTTAACGGGTTCTGCTTTACCGCATCCCGGAGCAACTCCTTGTTAATGTGCGTATAAATTTGTGTTGTTGAAACACTTTCATGTCCTAAAATTTCCTGTAATGCTCTAATATCCACATGCCCATATTGGTACATGAGTGTGGCTGCTGTATGACGAAGCTTGTGGGGGGAGTAGCCCTTGCCGGACAAACCTGCTTCTGTCAAATACTTGTCCAACATATGCTGAATTCCCTTTTGCGAAAAACGGGTCTTCCGGTTGCTTATAAAAAGAGCCTTTTCGTGTCCAGGCTTTGGGTCAGGCCTTACTTCCAAATAATCTTCAATTGCTTTGATGCAAACATCATTTAAATATATGGTACGCTCCTTATTGCCCTTTCCGATAACAGTTAATGTGTCTCCTTTAATTTTATCAATATTGATGCTTATAAGCTCCGATAAACGCAGACCGCAATTTAAGAACAGCATAATAATTGCATAATCACGCTTTTCGTTTGAGCCTGAAATTGAAGACAATAAACTTTTTGATTCATCCAAGGTCAGTGCAACCGGCAGGCGGCTGTTGTTCTTTGGAGTTTCCAAGTCAAGAGCCGGATTTTCGGGAATAAGTTTAACAATGGAATATAAATATTTAAAATAGGAGCGAAGTGTTGCCATTTTTCTTGCCTTTGTTCGATTGGAATTTTTTCTTTCCCTGTCAGTATAGGCAATAAAAGAATGAAGGTCCATTATTTTAACCTTTTTTATAACATCCAATGTAACAGTGAAGATATCAATTTCATCAAAATTTTTTATGTCCTTACTTAATTTAAATCTGATAACAAGAAATCGATAAAATGTTCGCAGGTCAAGAAAATATTCGCTGACAGTTTTATCGGCTCTGCCTTTAATTGCAATTGAATATTCTAAAAAATCACTTAGTGGGGAAGGGCATAGGTCGTTATAGTTTATGTACAATATTTTCACCTCTGTATTAATAATGTAAACGGTCACCATGAAATTACACTGAAGAACATAGTAATAAAATTTATGTATTTTGTAAATTGTCCTGATACACAAAAATGTCGCAAAATTATTATAATTTAATTATATAGAATTATTATTTAAAAGACAAGCTTATTTTATAAAACCATCTTTGCGCAGCCCATGTTATTTTGAGCCGAAGGCGTAGAATCTTCAATAAATGAATTAAAATTGAAATCTGAAAAATATTAATATTGAATAGGTATGAATGGTCAAGGAAGAAAATATCTTTCGTTAAAACGCATTTTAAAGCTTCGTTTTTTGATGATATTTTCAAATTGCAGCCGGTGACTTGATTGTGGGACTTTGCGGTCCATATTTATTCGGTATTTAAAAAATAGAGAGCCATATATGATGGGATGTTAAAAAAGACAAAGACTTTTTATCTGAGTTTCAGAATTACATGATTGACGGTTATGAGCGATATAAAAATATGATTGAAATAATTATATTAATCACACATCAAAACAAAAATAATTTATAAAACATCGGAAATTATTAAGCAAAATGTTACATGAAATATAAATATGTTAAAGGAAATTCTCAAAATAGTTTATTAGAATAGTAAAGATTGAAGTAAACGTTGAAATTGCAAGCAGAAGAGGTCCTTTGCAAATGTATGGATTCCGAGGGTTTTATGTCGCAAAATATCTATTTTGCGACATAATTATTTGATTTCCCTTGAAAAATTCAAGGGTTATTTTTTGTTTAATTTTCAATGCCCTTTTAGATATTTTGCGACAAGGCTCTTTAATCTTCTCTTTTTAAAAGTTCTTCTACTTCATTTATGCCGAATGCTCTGTATATTCCTTGTAGGCTTTTAAAGTTTGGTTGTGTTTTTCCTAATTCTACTTTGCTAATTGCAGACTGTTGAATTTTTATTTTTTCGGCAAATTGTTCTTGAGATAGATTATATTTTTTTCTTAGCTCCTTGTACAAAATATTTTCCTCCTTTCTTTTTATTGTTGACATTAGTCTTGTTAGACTATATAATAATATTAGTCTTGTAGGACTTTTTATTCCTTCTCGAACAAGTGAATAAAATATTAGTGATACATTATACCATTTACTACTAAAAATCGCAAATAAGGTGTTTTAAAGCCTTAAAAAAAAATAAATGGAGGTTAATATGTCCGGTTACGATTTTAGGGTTATTCTTGACAATAAGTGTGTTCCCTGCTGTTATTTTTCCTCTTGTAAAGTTAGACAAGGTTTTTTAGACCTTCTACGTAATGACGTAAAAATAACCTATAAAGTATCTGACAAAGTAAAAAATTGTCTATTTTTCAGACAATCAAAATAAAAAATGGAGGTTTCAAAATGAAACAAAATATTTTGTTGACGTTTGCTCGTGGCTATCGCATGGAAAAGGACGATAAAACAGGCTATAACGAAGGTATAAGCGTAAATTACCTTCTGACTGATGATTTAAGTCCTTTTGTTGGTGATAAGATTGAGCGTGGAATTAGGTTTTCAAAAAGTTCAATCTCTCTTGAAGATGGAAAAGCAATCTCGAAAGTTCCCGGGCTGTATGAAGGAAACTTCGCAATGCGTACAGATGCAAAAGGAAATACAATACTAAAGCTTGAAAGTGTGAATTTCCTTTCTGAGGTTCAGCTTGACTTCCCCGGTCTTTCTAAGAAGTCTTAGTATGTAAATATGGAAATGCAGTTAGATTATACCATGTATTTTGTTGATTTGATAGATGAAGTGATGCTTAGTCATCAGTCTATTATTTCATTATTGGAGCAATTTGTAAAAGTAAAAGTTTACAACGAATGGATCTTAGGTTTAAATGTTGCAATATTTGCTTTAATTATAATTCTTATATTTTCAACGTTTATCTCTAATTACAAGTAGGTGAATATGGATATTAACTCAATTGAAAATTTTAGTAATTCTTATGCTACGCGTATATTTGAAGAGGTAACAATTACAATTTTTGTAGTTTTCTTTGTGCTAATACTTCTTCTTTATTTTGCAAGTCTCGCATTGGAATTATTTAAAAATTTATAAAAAAAAAATAGGAGGTCTTTTTATGAGTAAGATTAAAAAAATAGGAGCAGGCTTTATTACAGGTGCGACTGCTTTGTCCATGACTGTAACAAATGCATTTGCTTCGGAACCGTCACCGGTTGTTTCTGCTATTACAGGAGCGGGGGATTCTTTGAAAGCTGATGCCGGAACTGTCATAGGTTCAGCTATTGGAATAGGAGTTGTATTTTTCGGAGCTAAATTGCTTTGGGGAAAATTCAAATCAATGGCAAGATAATCAAAAATAATCAACTTTGGGGAAGTCTGACTTCCCTGATTTTATTAAGGAGAGTTATATGAAAAAAAATAAAAGAATAATTGTTTTTTTTCTTTGTTTTTGTTTATTGTTTCAATTTTTTGAAGTTCCTATTGATGCTTCTGTTATAGATATGCCTTCTGATACATATCTTAAGGGTTTGATTGCTACTACTCTTGTTTCGGCAGGTCTTGTTTTTACTTCTGCTGAAGCTCTTAATGATACTGTTGAAAAAGTGAAATTGAGGATAATTGAAGGTGGTCTTGATTCTACTATTCCTCAAAAACCTAATGACCCTAAGCCTCCTCGCACTTGGCGTGATTTTTTTAAATCTCTTGTAAAGGGTTATATTGTATTTGATGTTTCAAGGCAATTATATAAAAATGTTGTTGAATTAGGTAATGACTTTTTTTATTTTATAAAATCATTTGTTGATGATAATTATGATGAAGGAGATAATGTAATAAATAAAGAGGGTTGGAATGTAAGTGATGGTAATTATATTACAATAAATAATATTGAAATCGGTGATACAGTTAAAGCATTTTTAGTAAATAGAGGGTATGTAATATTAAAAAGAACTGGTGAACGGGGAGCGGATATTTATTTGAGAAGTGGTGGTAATGTTTGGGAATTAAATCCAACTGCAATTTCAAATGTATATACTAGTGGTTTTACTTTAATATCAGAAAATAATTTATTAAGATTGAAATTTGGTGAAACTTATTTTGGTCAAGTTGAAATTGATAACTATATAGATAATGATGAATTTACAAATGGTAAAATAGTCGGTACACCTGATATTGTTGATAATCCAAATTATGATTGGAATAATTTTCAATCTGGAAATAAGTCTGTTTCTCTTGATGTTGCGACTGGTCCCGGTGGACTTCCTATTTTTACTCCTGATGGATTGCCCTCTTTGAACTTATCTCCGGATTTCATGGTTGATGTTACTCCTGGAGTCGTAACTGATCAGGATTTATCCGGACATCCTTATACTCCCAATGCCGGAGAAGTTCCTTATCCTGATATTGAATTTACTCCTATTGAAGATGTCCCTGCGTTCCAAGGTGAAAATATAGGTCTTTTAAAGTCTATTGTAAATTGGGTTTCTCTTATCGGTAATGAACTTCTTGGTTTGCCTGTTAAACTTTTTTCTGCTCCGTCTGATTTATCTTTGGATTTTTCAAAGCTTAAATTAACTGATTTTAAAAATAAGTTTCCTTTTTCGATACCTTGGGATATAGCAAGGTGTATAACCGTGTTTGCTAAGTCTCCTACTGCTCCGGACTTAAATATCGATATTGACACTGAATATTTGCAAATACAACATAGTATAGATGTTTCGCGTATTGACTTCCCGCTCCGGTTTGCAAGGTATGCTGCAAGTGTGTTCTTTATTATGTATTTAGCTGGTAAAACTCGTGATGTCATTAAATGGTAGGTGATTAAAAAATGTTTATATCCGCAATATTCTTTGTGTTAAATAAAATTATAGAAATTATGGGCGCATTGGTAGGTGTATTATATTCATTGCTTCCCCCTTCCCCTTTTGTAATACTTGATAATTCTGAATTTAGTTCTTTCATATCTCAAATAAATTATTTTTTGCCTGTTTATGAATTTGTTGCAATCTTGGAAACTTGGTTGGTTGCTATTTCAATTTGGTATTTGTATTCTATTTTTGCACGTTGGCTAAAGGCGGTGGAGTAATGATTTGGTTGTATTCCGGTACTCCGGGAAGTGGTAAGTCTTATCATGCTTGCTATGACATTCTTAAAAAGGTTAGGAAAAAAGAAAAAAATAAGGTAATAGCTAATTTCCCTTTAGTGTTTAATACAGAAAAAGAAAATGAAAATTTCTTTTATATTGATAATTCTGACTTTACTATTTCATATCTTGAAAATTATGCAATTCAAAAACATAAGGTTGGCATTGAAGGTCAGACTCTTGTTGTTGTTGATGAAGCTCAAATACTTTTTAATTCTCGTGATTGGGGTACCAATTCTAAATTGCGCATGTCTTGGATAAAGTTTTTTTCTCAGCACCGTAAATATGGTTTTAATTTTATACTTATAGCTCAATTTGACAAGATGATTGACCGCCAAATTAGGTCTCTTGTTGAATATGAAGTCGTGCATATGAAAATGAATAATTTTTTTATTCTATTGCCTTTTACTTTTTTTCTCTGTGTTGAGCGTTGGTATGGTCAAAAAATGAAATTAGGACATCAGATTATAAGATATTCTAAGAAAATTTCTAAATGTTACAATTCTTATGCTACTTTTGAAGAAAAAAACAATTCTTGACAGTATTGGCGGGGCGGGTCTGCGTTA
>ENA-UOOM01002804-UOOM01002804.1-fermentation-metagenome-genome-assembly--contig:-NODE-2804-length-13660-cov-9.432047_pt1 | contig 13660 bp, 9 predicted proteins | sample MGYA00245781_ERZ724031 | MGnify/ENA primary metagenome ERZ724031 (study PRJEB28704, sample SAMN03018317) | fermentation metagenome | biome: anthropogenic terrestrial biome; feature: soil; material... | reverse complement strand
AGAATATGTGCCGTTTACAGAGTATTATTGGCCACTCAAAAAACTGAAATAAGAATATTCATAACTGTAACTCTAGAATTGAGGAGAATTGGTTGGCTCCAAGAATTGGAGGCATAATGAGTGGAAACCATCGCAAAGTTCGCATGGGTATTGATGTAGGCGGTACTTATACAAAATGTGTTGCCATGGATAATATTACCCACGAAATTTTAGGCAAAAAAGAAGTCAAAACCACTCATGATGCTAAAGAGGGTGTTGCTCTCGGAGTTGTCCAATCGTTCATTTATTGTATGAAAGAAAATGGTATTGCTCCTGAAGATGTTGTGTTTGTTGCACACTCAACAACGCAGGCAACCAATGCCTTTATCGAAGGTGACGTTGCGAAGGTTGGTATTATAGGAGTGGCAGGAGGTGGACTAGAGGGGCTTCTTGCCAAGAAACAACTCAATATTGATGATGTAGTTCTTGATCCAAAGGTTGATAGACGTATTAAGATTTTTAATGAGTATATTCCGAAAAAAAAGTTAAATGATGAAACAATCGATTCTGCAATTGAGCATTCAAAATCTATGGGTGCACAGGTAATAGTTGCTTCGATGGCTTTTGGAGTTGATTCTCAAGCGGAAGAGCAATTAATCTTTGATCGTGCAAAAAAACAGGGTTTACCTGTTACAATGGCATCTGATATTACGAAGTTGTACGGTTTAACTCGCCGGACGCGAACAGCAGCAATAAATGCAAGTATTCTGCCAAAAATGATGGCTACAGCAAATGCAACTGAGTCTTCTGTTAAGCAAGCTGGCGTTACAGTGCCGCTAATGATTATGCGCGGCGATGGTGGCGTTATGGAAATTAGTGAAATGCGCAAGCGACCAATTTTAACTGCGCTTTCTGGTCCAGCAGCATCTGTTATGGGTTCTTTAATGTATTTGCGTGTGTCGAATGGGATCTATTTTGAGGTGGGTGGTACTACAAGCAATATAGGCGTTATAAAAAATGGCCGTCCAGGTGTCGATTATGCAAATATTGGTGGATATGATACATACGTTAGTTCCTTAGACGTTCGTATCTTAGGATGTGCTGGCGGTTCAATGGTTCGTATTAGCGAAAATGATGTCATTGACGTCGGGCCACGTTCTGCGCATATTGCGGGGTGTGAATATGCGTGTTTTACAAATCCCGAGGAAATTGAAGACCCTAAAGTGGAGCTTATATCTCCAAAGTCGGGCGATCCTAATGATTATGTAGTCTTATTACTCAAGAATGGCAAGCGCATTACAATTACAAATACCGATGCGGCAAATGTGCTTGGACTAGTTGATGAAAAATTCTTTGCACACGGTAATATAGAGAGTGCTAGAAAGGCAATGAAGCCAGTAGCTGATAGGCTTGGGATTACGATTGAGTCACTTGCGGAGAAAATTTTAAATAAGGATTATGAGAAAGTCAGCGCGTGCATTAATTTGCTTGCTACAAAATATGAACTTAATCATGATGTAGTGAAGCTTGTTGGATGCGGTGGCGGTGCTGCTGCTCTTGTCCCATATTGTGCAAAAAAGATGAACCTACCTTATACAATTCCTCAGAATGCAGAAGTGATTTCTTCGATTGGTGTCGCTCTTGCTATGGTTCGCGATGTAATTGAACGTGTTATCCCTAATCCTACGCAAGATGATATTAAGGACATGAAGAAGGAAGCGATAGATGCTTGCATTAACTCAGGGGCTGCCGCAGATACTATTGAGGTGCATATAGAAATAGATAGTTCTTCGAGCAAAGTCAGGGCAATTGCAACTGGTTCAACGGAAGTCAAAACTACTGATTTGCGAAAAGATTGTACAGAAGTAGAAGCAAATACACTTGCGAAAGATGATTTTGGTCCTAAAGTCTCGAACATACGTCTTGAGTGCCGTACAGATAATTTCTTTGTTTTCCGTGGAGAGTGCGGGGATAAAACACCTCTTCGTGTCTTGGACAAGAGAGGATTTATTAAAGTTCAATGTGCAGATGCTGCTGCGGTTAAGATAAAGGCAGCTAATTACCAACAGACAGTAGAAGAAATGTGGGATAAACTAGCTGTCTATAAATCAGAAGCAATAATTCGTCCTAACTATTTTATTTGTTCTGGTCCTAGAGTAACTGATTATAATGCAGTTGAGCTCCAGCAAGATGAACTATTAATGGCTTTAGATGTCTCTGAACGAGATCCAGATGAAGATATCATCGTAATTGGTGATGTTAACGATATTGTATAGTTGCGGAGTAATTAATTTTATTTTTTATAAAATTAATTTTTAAATTAAGAGAAAAGACATGAAGCTTCAAAAAATAAAAGATTTTGGGAAATCCTTTGGTTTGGCGCTTTTAGGCGAGACAGATCCAAAGAGAAATATTCCTCATGTCAATATTAGACGAATAGATACGATAGTGTCTGATCTTGTGAAGATCAAGGATGCTCAGTGGAGTGAATATGCCTTTTCTCGTGAACCGGTGAAGGAAAAATTTAGTACGTCAGATCGTAAAGAACTTGCAGAAAGGGCAGCCTTTTGTGGGCGTAAAAATGCAAAGAATTATATAGACAGATTTGGTACGTCGCAGCCATCTATAATAGCTGAAAAAATGAGTATACAAGTAACTCAATTGCCAGAGCCTAAAAGCGGAAATAGAGTGTTGTTTGCTGAATATTGTGATCCTGATGAGATTCATATATTTTCTGATGGAGTTACGAGGGGCGAGGCTTTATTAGAACGTCCTGGCATCTTAAAAACCTTTGGTGGAGGCTTCTCAATTTATGGGGTTCTTTTAGGCCATGAGCTTTTTCACGCTATAGAAAGTAGAGATGAACAGAGAATATGGACTAAGACCTATGAAACTGAATTGTGGAAACTAGGCAAATGGGCTTATAAAAGTCATGTTGCATGTTTAAGCGAAATTGCCGCAATGTCATTCACACAGTATATAAATCAGCTTTCTTGGAGCCCATACGTAATGGATGCTTTCCTTGTATATGGGTATTCTCCTATGGCTGCGAGCGCGCTTTACGAAGAAATGATGATCTCAACTGGTCTAAAACCACGGCTTTAATTATAAATGTGATGTTTTAAATTATTAAAAGAAAAGGTGAAATATAAAATGACTAACCTAACAACTATAGAGATGGTTAGTCAGTTGTCAAAAGATGAGACAGTTAGCCATGAAACCGTAGCCAAATTACTTCAATATAATAAACTTAAATTTGAGGTACAGAGCTCCTCAAATAATATTACTAATTATCTTGTCTTATCTGATACTAAGGACTATCAGCCATTATTTACTGCACATATTGATAAGGTATCTGGTAGTTCAGGCGCAAATGATAATTCTTCTTCTGTAGCTGTGCTTATACATCTAGCTAAAATTTTTAAAGAAAAAGGAATCCCAGCTTCTTTTGCATTTTTAGATGGAGAAGAACAAGGTAGTAGAGGAGCTTCCTTATTTGCAGATTTGCACAGAAATTTAAATTTTTCAGTAATATTTGCTGTTGATATAACTGGATTTGGTAATACCGTTGCTTTTGCATGTCGGAGGAAAAAAATAAAGCGACTAAGAGGAATTACTGCAAAACACTTTTTGTTTGATCACCACGCAGTTCAAATGCATTGGTTGCCGCCAGGGGATGACGCTGTTTTATCGAAAATAGGTGCTCCAACATATCAAGTTAATGTTTTACCAGAAGAAGATATACAAGCGATAAAGGCGTTTTCAAATGAGTATGGTTTCTTAGCAGAAAAAGCCCCCTCGTATGCTCTTCTAATACAAAACTTAGAAGTTATGTCAACTATGCATATGGGCTGGAGAGATAGTCTGGAATATGTAAGCGAGGATGCGCTCAATCTTGCAGAAACATTTCTTTTTGATATTTTAGAAATGATTAAATAGCCAATAGTGTTTAGTCATAATTTTTAATTTTAGCCAAATTATCTCATATTACGTTCACGGTCCTTTATCTACCGTTTGTAATATCAGTTGTGAAGTTTAAAGAATTTTAGTGCTATTAATAAGTTGCAGATTACCGGTATTTGTTAATAAGGCAGAAAATTTAGAGCTCTAATTTTAAAACAATTTATTAAAAGGGAGGTTATATGAGTAATATATTAATTGGCATACTGCTAATGATTTCCCTTATTGGTTTGATCGTATATGCCGTTAAGGGGAAGAACCTGATGGTTGGGTTCTTTGTGATGTCAGTGCTATGGGTTATCTTAACTTTAATTGGTAATGCCATAGAACCAAGTTCATCCATGGATGGAAAATCAGCCTTTGATGTTATCAAGGCAGTTTTCCAAACAGGACCAGAAGGCTACGCTTCTTCAATATTAGTAAATATCTATTTCGGAGCATTCTTTGGTCGAGTTTTGATTGATACGGGGATCGCTTCTACTTTAATTCGGAAAGTTGTTGAATTAGGTGGAGACAAACCGAAAGTTACAATGGTATTGCTAAATATCATTGTGGCTCTTTGCTTTACTTCGATGACAGGTATTGGACCAGTGATGGCTATTGCTGTGATTGCTCTGCCCATTATGCAAGCACTGGCAATTCCTTCTGACATTATGTTATTTGCATTTATGGGCTCGATCATGAGTGGCATTCTTTGCAATGTTACAAATTTCAAGCAGTACCAGGGTATTCTTGATGGTTTGCAATCTGGAAAATTTGCAGAACCGGCCTATTCTTTCTCTCAGTATTTTAATTTCGGTGTCATAGCAATGATCATCGCGTTTATCATTGTTATGATTGTTTCATGTCGCGCTTTTGACAAACGTAAAGCATCACATGCTTGGGCTGCTATTACGCCTAATAATGGAGAAGTAAAGGAAGATGCTCCTGCCATTTCATGGCTTTCTGTTATCCTCCCTGTTTTAATTGTTGTAATTTCAGGATCGAAGATATCAGTAATTCCTGCATTCATTATTTCTGCAATTTATGCTCTATTAACCTGTGGAAAGCTAAAAGGTGGATGGGAATCTGTTTGTCGTATGCTCTCTAAGCAGTTTAACGATGGCTCGGTTGATGTAGCACCGATGATTGGCTTCCTGCTTACCTTATCAATGTTTAGTGCTGCGGCTACATATGCCGGTCCATATTTTGAGGCTCTAATTGGTGGTATTTTCCCACGTTCAGCGTTTGGTCTAACGATTCTTTTAGCAATTCTTATGCCTCTCGGTTTCTTCCGGGGGCCAACTAACTTAGTTGGTTGTGGTACAGCATTAGCAGTTATTATTTTAAGTTTGGCTGATTGGCCCGTAATGTTCATTTATCCTTTGTTCTCTATTACAACAATTGTTCCTGAACATTTAGATATTACACAAAGCTGGGTTGCATGGGGTCTTGGATATACGCATGTAAGTTCAAAGGACTATATGAAATTTACTATTCCTACTGGATGGGTCACAGGTGCAATACTTTGTTTTGTTAACTTTGCAATGTATGGTGGCCTCGTTTAGTTTATAAATATAGCTATTTTAATAATTAAGCTAAGGGCATTAATAATATTATTAATGCCCTTAGCTTGTGTCGTGCAGAGTATAGAGTTTTAAATGTTGTCAAGTTCCAACTATACCTATACGTGTGAAGTGGTTGCCCTACCTGGAGACGAAAGCGCTTCTGTTAACGAAAGTCCTTGCCTGAATTGCCATGCCGTATTTCCTCTATAATTACGTCGCTTTTTGGAGGCCATCTGCGTACACCAGTCGATGGCTGTGTTCTAACCCAATACCTGATGGATATGCTCGTCTTTGTAGTAGGTAACAAACCTTGAGATGATTGTCTCGAGTGCTTGAGCTGTCTTGTACTCAATGTTTTAAACATTCACTTATGAGAGGTCTAAATTAACGTTGTATAAGCATGTTATCTCTCTATTTGGCCTTACCATCTATACTCTGCCATATGTTTTCTTGCCCTTAGGGAATAAGATGTACTCATCTGGGCAGAAGGCTGCGTTTTGGTCTGAGTCTATGGGTGTAGGTGTGCCGTGTACTGAGAAGACTTCTTGGGCGAAGGCACAACCTCTTATATCCTCATGATGTCTGTGACTCTTAACTCTCCTAGACATATATTCAACTAGTCAATCATGGCTGTGAGGTCCTCCTATCCGGACGTAAGTGATATATGTCGAGCACATCTGGTTGGAAAAGAGGAAAGGTTTGTCGTGTAGCAGATACGGAAAATCTCTTGGAGTGCTTTGACAATATCGAAAGAAGATGACTTGGGATAGTTTTGGGCCCTCACGTTCATCTGATACGTGAAGTCTTGTTACCACTGAACTTGGTGTGGACATGTGCCCGCAGGTAACCTCCCTGGCACCGTACTTTGAGTATGTCAGGTTAGACGGCCGATCTCTGCCATACACTCTCGTTAGCCTCGTGGATGATCCTTGGTTGGGGCTCGTGGTAGGAGGGCTCAGCCGGAAAATCGCAAGCTACTCGCAGATATGCTCGTGCATAAACCCCTCACGAGCTGACGGGGGCTGTTTCGTTGTGCATCTGAGTTAAGGTTTTGCTCTACACAAAATCGCTAGAAGAAGTTGTGCTTAAAGGTAAGCTGGAAAATTCATGCGCCTCCTCTCCTTTTGCGCGAACACCCCTAATTTCTTTTTCTCGTATTGGCATTTGGTCTTGGCAAAAAGCGACCTAGGATTTTTTATCGGGTGATCTTAGTACCTACAAATAAGTGCTCAATACACTGTGCTCACTTGTAAGCTCACCTAAGTTTCCTCACTGTGGATAAGCTTCAAGGGCTACCTTGATCTTGGATGTGTGGGGTTGTAGACCTCCTTATTGTCTTTGATATCTTGAACCCTCACTTCCTGTGTCATAGACACATTGCTAGGGGTTTCTTAGCAAATCAAATTCTGTGCCCAAGCGGGGCAGTCACTTCACTTCTTAAGATGATTAGAAGTAGAGTTTCTCATGAGCGTGGTCTCCAGAATTATTGGCTCTATAAATCGTAAGCTTACCTATATTTGAGTTTTGTGGATGCCCTAATAACAAGTTTAGTTGGAATAACGCGCGTTTCTTTCTTGCGGTCTGGATCCTTAATGCGAGCAATCATGAGTGACGCTGCTTCGTATCCCATTGTATAAGGATCAGTCATGAACGTCGTGATACCTACGTCTAATGTTGATGCCCAGTCCCAGTCCATACTACGGGCCCATCCCCAATCATCAGGCCCACAGATACCTATCTGTTCTGGAATTTTAAGTTTTAGCTTACGGATTGCATTAAGTGTGGCAATGAGAGTTACTGTATTAGTAGCATAAATAGCAGGTATTGCATTTTTGGGAGTAGAGTCAAGTATCGCATTTAAAGCTAATTCAACAGTTGAAGCTTCCCAGGGGTCTACTACATAGATATCTCTTGTAGCGTCCTTGATACCAAAATAGGAAAGATCCCCTTCGGCAAATGCATCGCGCCTAGCAGTGCGAGCTGAGTTGTTTTCGAATGACTGCGTGAACAATACCGCCCGACCAAAACCTTGATGATGGATTTCATGCATAAGTTTTAACGAAGGCTCATGGTATGAAGACAGCGCAATATCAAATGTATGATCATCAATAAGTCGGTCAACAAGTACGATGGGCATTCCTGTCGTTGAGAGAGAGATAAGTTCATCGTTTTTGGATGTAGTTGTATTAACTATGAGACCATCAATTTGATGTCCAATAAGAGATTCTATAAGTTCATGCTCTCGTGTTGGGGAATCTCCTGCATCGGTGAAAATAGGGGTGTAGTTATCTTTGCTTAGCCGATTGCTAATACCATTAAGCAAAGAGGTCGCGAACGGGGTAGTAATATTGGCGACAATGACACCAATAAGAAATGAATGTTGAGTTTTTAGACTACGTGCAACAGCACTAGGATGATAGTGTGCAATTCGAATTGCTTTTTCAATTCGTGTGCGTGTTTTACTGCTTAAAAGGTCTTGTTTACCATTTATATAACGAGAAACTGTAGTTTTTGAGACGCCAACAGCAGTCGCTATATCAGTGATAGTTGCTTTGCCTTTCATAGAACTCTTTTCTAGATATATAGTGACTATGAGAAAACTTGATTAAATGAACTAGGAAAAGTTACTATTATTCTACTCCTTATAAAGTAAAGGTGGGTTTGTAAATAACGTTGAAAACGGTTTCATATACCAATAACAGAATTTTTAAAAAGTAGGTCTTTTTATGGGATATAGCTAGGATGTATAGTAATTCCGTTCAGTGCGTATGGAATACCAATGAATTTATCTTAGAAAAAGGCTAGACAGAAGAGAAATATAAGGAAGAAATAATCAATAATAAAATTGAGGTATTTTATCTTAAGATATATGCTATAAAAATATTTATGGTAACGGTAACATAAATGTAATTTATAAAAAACACGTTAAGTAAAATTATTTAGCTGGTTATTTGGAGATTAAAGAAGGCATAGATAGATAAAAATTAGTTAAAGAGGAAATCTAGATATTAAATATAATTTTATTAATTATATTTAATATCTAAGTAGAAAGTAATAGCTATAAATGCATTTACAATTCAAGTTCTAAATCTAATAAAAGTTTTAGACTTTTTATTAGATGTTCCACCATAAGATGAATCATAATTGTATGATGTATTATATAAAAATAGTATTTATATAATACATAGATTAATTTTTTTATTTAGAATGTCACGGAGAGGGAAAATGGAAAATAAAGATGAAATAGTTCCTCCGCGTAAGGTAAAACTCATTAATCGAATTGGTTATGGTTCTGGTAACCTAGTAGGTTCAGGAGCTCTTGCGCTTGTTTCTTCTTGGCTAATGATTTTTTAACAACATATTGTGGTCTTCAAGTGGCACAGGCGACAGTTGTTACATCATGTGGCCTTCTTGTTGATGTTATTATTAACCCACTTGCTGGTTTTATTTCTGATTCATTTAACAATACGAAGCTTGGCCGTAAATTTGGGCGTAGGCGTTTTTTCATTATACTTGCCGTGCCTTTACTGTTCTTACTTAATGTTTTGCTTTGGCGGGTTGTAGAAGATGCATTTTGGTATTATTTCGCAATATATACTTGTTATAATATTGTTTATACCTTTGTGATGGTTCCATATAATGCTCTGCCGTCAGAAATGACTGAAGATTTTAAAGAGCGTACATATTTAGGTGGTCTTAAAGCTATTTTTGGAAAAATGGCTAATTTCTTAGTTAATGCTCTTCCTGGTATCTTTTTTCTCTTTTATGGAGAGAAGAGTGAACAGGCTTTTGTAGTTATGGGCGTTTGTTTTGGTGTAATCATGGCTTTAGCAATGCTTTTTGTTTATTTGACAACATGGGAGCAACCTGCCGGTAAAGTGACAAGTGGAGAACAGGCTGTAGGAATTGGTCAAGGGATGAAGAAGCTTTTTACCGAAATAGGATCTGCTTTTCGGTTAAGAACATTCCGTGACCTTTTAGGAATGTATCTTTTTGGCTTTGGTGCTGAATGGCTGTATAACGCGTCCTTTGTCTATTTTGTTATGTATGTTTTGTTTTTGCCAAAAACGCAAGCGGCATTTTGGCAATCATTGAGTCCAATTATGCAACTTATTTCCACAATTATTGTTATGGGCTTAGTGGCCAAAGGTGGTTTTCGTAAGCCTTATATATCAGCAGAGATGGTAGTTGCCGCAACAGTGCTGAGCTATGTAGCAATTGGATTTTTTGGAAACTATAGCGTAGACAATCCGGCTTCTGGAACAATTATTTTTGTGATAACCGGCATTGTTGCACTATTCGGACTCGGAACTGGAGCAGTCTACTACATACCGTGGCAAGCTTATATTTTTGTTCCTGATGCAGATGAAATTGTCACGGGCTATCGTCGTGCAGGTACATATGCAGCTGCTATGACTCTCTGTGGTAAAATCATGAATGCAGTTGTGGTCGCCATCTTAGGTTTTTCACTCTCCCTTGCTGGTTTTCAATCAGGTAATGGGACGCAGCCAGCGAGTGTGACATCAGCAATTTTATTGGTTATGCTGATTGGCATTGTTGGACTTACTATTCTCGGTGCAATATCGGCTAAGCGTATGAAACTTGATAAAAATACTGATAAAATTCTTATTAATGAATCAAAGCGTGTATTGCAAGATGGCGGAAAAATGGAAGACGTCGATCCAGAGGTTAAAAAGATTTGTGAACAAATTACAGGCGTCCAATATGAACTTTGTTTTGGCCATAATACATGGGGTTATCATACAGCTGAGGAACGAGATAAGATTAAAAAAGAGATGTCAGAACGTAAGAATATGAACTTTGGTTCTAAATAATATTTTTAATATTTTATAGAAGGAGAGAATAATCTTTCTTTTAGAGAGGGGCTATGTATGGAAAGATCGGCAGTTCTTAATCGCTACATAAGGCAGATTATGGAGGACTCTACACCGCAAGCCCCTGCTTGGAATATTGAAAAGTTTCGTTCAGGAAAGCCCAATACATGGAATTATATCGATGGGTGTATGGTAAAAGCTTTGCTTGAGCTTTTTGATATAACAAAAGATACTGCATACTGCCAATTTGCTGATGAATTTATTGATTACTTTATCGATGATAATGGGGGAATTAAGGGATATGACCCAACTGACTATAATCTAGATAATGTGAATGCGGGAAAAACATTATATCTTTTATATGAGTATATGCATAAAGAGAAATATCGTAAAGCCATGGAAATTATCTATGGCCAGCTTCAAGGGCAGCCTCGTACTAGGCAGGGTAATTTTTGGCATAAGTTAATTTATCCTAATCAGGTATGGCTTGATGGGCTTTATATGGCCCAGCCTTTTTATATGCAATATGAATTGAGTTTCTGCAATGGGCATGCTTGTAGTGATAGTTTTCACCAATTTATGACCGTGAATAGAATTATGCGTAATGTCAATAATGGTCTTTATTATCATGCTTATGATGCATCTCATAAAGATTTCTGGTGTGATCCTGTTACTGGTCTTTCAAGTAATTTTTGGTTGCGCGCAGAAGGTTGGTTTGCCATGGCAATTATTGATACATGGGAGCTTATGCCTACTTGTATGAGTGCTGAACGAGATGAACTATGTCGCATGTTTACTGCGCTTGTTGATGCTATGATTCCTTATCAAGATGAGAAGACGGGGATGTGGTATCAAGTTATTAATTTTCCACATATAAAGCCAAATTATCTTGAAACTTCAGGTTCAGCAATTTTCGCTAATGCGATCATGAAGGGTGTGCGTTTAGGCATATTAGATGAGCAATACTATGTATATGGGCGTAAGGCTTTTGATGGTGTTTGTGATACGCAACTTTCTGAAGTAAATGGGGAACTTCAACTTAGTGGCATTTGTCTTTCAGCTGGCTTAGGAAATGGACAGGGGCACTTTAAAGATCGCTCTGGTACTTTTGACTATTATATGAGTGAACCTATTGTTCGGAACGACGCAAAAGGAGTTGCACCTCTTGTTCTTGCTTATATTGAAACTTTGCGGCGCAAAAAGACCATAGATAGAAAATAATATATTTTACTTAATAATCTGTGATAGAAACGCTATTTTTAAGCATAATTGAATCTAAAAAAACAATAGTAGACTAAGCAACATCAGTATTATACGCAAGCCTGGTGTTGCTTATTATTTATAGATTTATTAGCAGGGTAGTTTGTTTTCAATTAAGTAAATCCAGCGGATGTTTTTGTTCAAACATATGAAACCGATAACATTATTTAAGATAATTATTTCTTAAGTAGATTAGCGGAATAAATTGCATTACTCGGAAAATTAATCTTGCAATATGAGATATTAGTGGTATAGGCTAATTATTAGAGTAGTAAGTTTGTATTTTTAGAATTCTTATAAAATATTGGTAAAGAAAGCTGAAAAATGGTAACGGTTTCATATATTTTGCACGTATGCCCATTCTAAGATTTTTTAATGATTTAGCAGATTAAAAGAAGGAGCTGTCTTATTAATGAAGAACTTTATGAATGATAAAGATTTTTTACTCTCCACACAGACGGGAGAAAAGCTTTTCCATAGTTTTGCTGAAAATTTGCCAATCGTTGATTATCATTGTCATATTTCTCCAAAAGAGATTTTTGAAGATAAGTCCTTCTCCTCCATTACTGAGGTCTGGCTTGGCGGAGATCACTATAAATGGCGACTAATGAGAGCTAATGGTGTAGATGAGCGCTATATTACAGGTGATGCACCAGCACGGGAGAAATTTCAGAAGTGGGCAGAGACCTTAGAGCGCTGTGTCGGGAATCCGGTTTATGAGTGGAGCCATTTGGAGCTTAAGCGCTTCTTTGGCTATGAGGGAAATCTTAACGCTAAAACTGCTGAAGAGGTCTGGGAGCTTGCAAATAAAAAGCTCGCGAGTCATGAATTTTCTTGTCGCAACCTTATCCGTCGCTCGAATGTCCGTTTAATTTGTACTACTGATGATCCAGCTGATTCTCTTGAGTGGCATAAGCGTATTGCCGATGATGATAGTTTTGATGTCCAAGTAGTTCCAGCAATGCGTCCTGATAAGGCGTTGGGCATTGAGAAGGAAGGCTTTGGCAGCTATGTAGCTCAGCTCTCTAAGTCTGCTGGTATGTCCATCGAGTCTTTTGCCGATTTTAAGCAAGCTCTTTCCAAGAGGTTTGACTTCTTTGCTGAAATGGGTTGCAAGGCATCAGATCATGCACTTGACTATGTTGTAGACATCCCTGCAACTGAAGTAGAACTTGAGCAGATATTTGCCGCTCGTTGCGCCGGGCAGATTGTAAGTGAAGAAGACATCCTTAAATACAAGACTGCTTTTATGAAATTTGCAGCTTCTGAGTATGTGCGACTTGGATGGGCTATGCAGCTTCATTTTGGTTGCAAGCGAGACAATAATTTAACCATGTTTAAAAAGCTTGGGCCTGATACTGGTTATGACTGCATCAGAAATGGGCAAATGGCCTCTGATCTGTCTGACTTCTTAAACGATGTTAATGAAACCAGCGGATTGCCCAAGACAATTCTTTACAGTCTTGACCCAAATGACACAACGATGATAGATACCGTTATGCAATGTTTTCAGCAGGCTCCAGTTGCGGGTAAACTTCAAAACGGAGCTGCCTGGTGGTTCAATGACTCTGAGACTGGTATGAGAGTTCAGATGACTACCTTAGCCAATGAAGGGGTTCTTGGTAATTTTATAGGTATGTTAACTGACTCGCGTAGCTTTTTGAGCTATCCACGTCATGAATACTTCCGTCGTGTGTTATGCGGGCTTCTCGGTGAATGGGTCGAGCAAGGTAAATATCCTAACGATGAGCAGGCTCTTGCACGCCTTGTACGCGATATTAGCTACAACAATGCAATTCGTTACTTTAACTTTGACCTTAATGAAGAATAGGAAGAGGAACTAATGCAGGCTCTAAGCTATGATGGCCTAAAGAATATGGGATACAAAGGTTTTTTGGTTCCAAAAGATGCTCCGGAGAAAGTCTTGCAATTTGGTGAGGGGAACTTTCTTCGTGCGTTTGTAGATCGCTATTTCGACCTCGCCAATGAAGCGCTTGGGTGGAATGGCAAGATAGTAATGGTCCAACCGATTAATGGTGCTTTTGGATTCGCTGATGGCATTAATGCTCAAGATGATCT
>ENA-UOOM01002803-UOOM01002803.1-fermentation-metagenome-genome-assembly--contig:-NODE-2803-length-13662-cov-4.285000_pt1 | contig 13662 bp, 10 predicted proteins | sample MGYA00245781_ERZ724031 | MGnify/ENA primary metagenome ERZ724031 (study PRJEB28704, sample SAMN03018317) | fermentation metagenome | biome: anthropogenic terrestrial biome; feature: soil; material... | reverse complement strand
AATTCACGTGGCGTTTTTTTGTATAATGGTGGCTAACTTAATTATATAATCCACCTCTTTTCTTTTTTGGCTTTCTTTAATAGATAATTATAAAAATATTGATTGGCGAGAATCTTATGTGCAGCATAGTCTACTAAGTCTGGGTCCGTTACATTAGCGAAAAAGTTTTTTGACTGCTCTAACTCGAGCTTGGCCTTTTCAATTAAGGCAACGAAGTATTTGTTTTGATTTTTGATTTGTATTCTTTCTTTCTCTGCTTGTCTTTTGTGTTTAAACGCTTGGATCTTCATTTTAATGACCTGTACGTATTGATTTATCATTTTTTTATCGATTATAGTCTTTTTACTTTTTTCTACTTTATCCAATCATAAACCCTCCAAAATTCTTTGGTAGTATTATTGACCTAGTTAGATGGTTTTTATTCATGGATCCATGCAGGTGGTCAGCAAATATGCGATGTACGGCGCATCTTTACTGACCACCTGACCACCTATTTTTATGTATTGGTCATCGAATCCGAATCTTCAGAGTAATATTGATGAGTTGTTTGATCGTTTATTACAATAGAGCATGCATTTTCCAAGCTACATAATTGATTCACGTACTGTATTGCCTTCTCTTTATTATGAAAAGTTTTTATCACTTCATTTGAACTGCTATCTAAAAGTCCCCATTTTTTATCAGCTTCACCCGTCATCATAATATAGTATTTTGTCATAATCCTATACACCTCCATCGTTTTTAAAATATAATTATTATATGCAAGAGTGTATGAGAAGTGTGACAGTTTTTGTAAGGATAACATCAAAAAAGGACTCCATCGGAGTCCTTTTTTGATGTTACACTATAAATTTAATTCTACCTTTACATTTTTACAATCCAGTCAAATGAATCTTTTTCTTTTCCATTTTGGATTGCAGTGATGGTGTCGTATAGTTTTTGGGATATTTCCCCAATCTCTTGATTGTTGATCTGTATATCGTTACCTTTCCAACCCAATATGCCAATTGGAGAAATGACGGCTGCTGTTCCTGTTGCAAATGCTTCTTCAAGCTTTCCTTCTTGATGCCATCTTATAACATCATCAATGGTAAAGGACTCTTCTATTACTTCTACTCCCCAGCTCTTTAACAACTCCATTGAGGTATTTCTAGTAATTCCACCTAATATGCTGCCCTGTAATGGAGCTGTATAGACTTTGCCGTCTACTTTAAAGAAGGCGTTACTTGTTCCAACTTCCTCAATGTATTTTCTTTCAATGCCATCTAACCACAATACTTGGGAGTAACCTTTTTCATGCGCTTCTACTTGTGCCTTAAGACTCGCCGCATAATTTGCACCCGTTTTAGCATATCCGGTGCCACCTGGTACTGCCCTTACGTATTTGTCTTCTACATAAATTTTTGTAGGATTTAATCCTTCTTTATAGTAAGAACCTACAGGACTTAAGATAATCATCAACATATATGTCGATGATGGTTTTACGCCTATAAACGGATCTGTAGCGATAACAAATGGTCTAATGTATAATGATGTTCCTGGACTTGTTGGAATCCAATCTTCGTCTATTTTTACTACTGCCTTTATTGCTTCTAAGAAAAAATCTTCATCTATAGCAGGAATACAAAGTCTATCATTAGACTGATTCATTCTCCTTATATTATCTTTTGGTCTAAATAATTGAATGGTACCATCTTCTGCTTTGTATGCTTTTAACCCTTCAAATGTCTCTTGTCCGTAATGGAATACCATAGTTGATGGATCTAAAGTCAAGGGTCCATAGGGCACAATGCGAGGGTCATACCAACCCTGTCCTTCTTTATAATCCATAACAAACATATGGTCTGTAAATTCATGACCAAAAACCAAACTACTCTCATCAGGTTTTATTTTTGGTGAATTTGTTCTTGTTACTGTAATTTCCACGATCCTCATCTCCTGATTAAATATTATTTTATTATATCCTAATTGGGAAAATCAAGCAATAGGAATAAGGTGGTATGCGCACTTTAATCCATCTAGCGCTGCACTCATAATGCCTCCAGCGTAGCCGGCGCCTTCACCTATTGGGTAGAGACCTTTGATGTTTAGGGATTCTCTTGTTGTTTTGTCTCTTACAATTCTTAGAGGTGATGAAGTTCTTGTTTCTACTCCTGTTAGTATGGCATCGTAGGTGCTAAAGCCTTTTAGCTTTTGATTAAAGTGTGGCAGTGCATGCCTAATCGAGCTTGACACATAGTGGGGCAAAGCTAAGGCTACGTTAGTAGGCGTTACACCTGGTGTATAAGTAGGTTTTACATCTCCAATGGCTATAGACTCTTTATCCTCTAAAAAATCTCCTACTAATTGAATTGGTGCATTATAGTTTTTTCCTCCTAGTTCAAAAGCTAGTCTTTCATGTTTTCTTTGAAACGCTATCCCCTCTATAGGATCGTGATTAAAATCTGAAGGGCTAATATTAACTACAATAGCACTATTGGCATTTTCTTCCCCACGAGAATAATAACTCATTCCATTCGTGACCACCCCTCCCACCTCTGAAGAAGAAGCTATTACGAAGCCTCCAGGACACATACAAAAACTATAGACACCTCTACCTGTTTGCTCATCTCGATAGGTGAGTTGATAATCTGCAGCTTTTAAATAAGGGCTTTGCCAATGTTCTCCATATTGTGCTTTATTGATTAAGCTCTGTGGATGTTCTATCCTTAGGCCAATGGCAAAGCCTTTTGCTTCAAGATTTACCTTCTTCTTATTAATGAGTTCATAAGTATCTCTTGCACTATGCCCTATTGCTAAAATAAGATGTTCTGTTTCATAATGATCCCTACTATTGACTTCTACGCCAACTATTCTTTCTTCTTCTACAATAATGTCTGTCATACAGGCGTTAAATAGAACTTGTCCTCCTAATGAAATAATCTCTCGACGAATGTTTTTGATTACATTTCTCAGTATATCTGTCCCTACATGAGGTTTATGAAGGTATAAAATTTCTTTTGGGGCACCATGGTCCACAAAGCATTGCAAAATTTCTCTATTTAAAGGGTCCTTTACTCTAGTAGTTAATTTTCCATCCGAAAAACTACCTGCCCCTCCCTCACCAAATTGAACATTGCTATTCGCTTGAATATTTCCATTCTTCCAAAAAGAGTCGATATCCTCTTTTCTGGTAGTTACATCTTGTCCTCTCTCTAAGACAATAGGATTGGCGCCCGATTGCGCTAGTTTTAAAGCTGCAAATATTCCCGCTGGACCAAATCCCACTACTATTGGAGGCTTATGGAAGGTCTTCTTGTCTACCTTGTAGATTAATGAATCTATCGTTTTTTCGTCAATTTTACTTATTTGCCATTTCGATTTTATTTTAGTCAAATTCTTAGGATAGTTGAGCTCAATAGTATATATAAAAGATAATTCGCCTTGTCGACTTTTGCGAGCGTCAATAGATTTGCTAAGAATTTTAAAATTAGATATCTTATCCGATTTAAGGTGGAGTTTATTTGAGACGTATTGTAAAAGATCGTCCGTCATCTCTTGGATCGGAATCTTGATATTTGATAGTTGATAGTTCATGGGTTATTCCTTTCTTTCAAGATAGTAAGGTGGTAAGCAAAAACAATAAAGCCACCAAAGGTGGCTTTTGTTTTTGCTAGCATGTAGGATCCAATCCAACCTTATCTATTCTTCTGCTACTTCTTCATTAGCTGTGGCTCTTTTCACCGCAGTAACCATCATATTATTTGGTGTCATGGTCTTTATGGTAATTCTTTCGAGGGGTTCCATTTGGATTTTAACTGTGTTCTCCCCCTCTAGCATTTCTTTTAAATCAATATAAAGTACAATGTTTTCTACATTTAATTTTTCTATATCTGTGCTTTTACCTTCTAATCTCATACTGATATTTACTTCTTTAGGCTCAATGATGTCCATACCTTCTGGTTGATTGATTACTTTTAGCGTCTTGATTTGATAATCTTTCATTACTTTTTCTTCTACTGTAATATTTACCTTTACTTCTGTGGTCCCATTACCTACAGTGTTCGTACCTTCGGGTAATTGAAGTTTTACTACTCTTTCGACACTGGATTGAATTCCTTCTATATTGATTTCTTCTGTAAGGACCTTCTCTATATTTCCTAATCGATTGTCTTTTGCCCCTAGTGTTACTTCCTTAGGATTCACAGTAATATTAGTAATTATGTACTTTTCATTAGGTTCTCCTTTAAAATCGGGCTCGATTTTTACCTTTTTTGTTTTACCAATCTGTATATCTACATTGCAACGAGAGGTGCTTATGTTCACGCCCTCGATTACTTTTCCATTAGAGTCTACTGCTTGTATTGGAACACTTTGACTTATATTACTGTCCGCTCCTTCTACATTTATGACACCTACTACTTTTGAAACCTTTTTAAGTATTTCCTCTGGTCCATAGAGAGCTACACTTCTAGGAGATGCTGAATGCGACATGACAACTAAGTCTCTTTGTGGATTTCCCTCAATATTGATTTCTACTTCTTGTCTTTTTTCTCCTAGCTGGTCTACTTCTAATGTAATCTTTTCAGGATAAATATTTTTTAATTGAACTACATCAGGCAAACCATGAATGTTTGCTTCCAAACTGTATTCACCCTTCTCATCAATATTGGACACATCAATAGATGCCTCAATATCTTTTCGAAGATTATACAAGCTGGTGGTGCGACCATATACGCTAATGTCCACAGTATACTCTTGGTCTGCCGATAATATCAAACCTTTTTCTTCTAAACTATTCCTATTTTCTATGCGAACAGGTATATTGCTAAATCGTTGCGTTACATTCGGATCCACTTCTCCCATTACATAAAACCATAACACAATGGCAATTCCTAGGGATATTATAATGGCTATTTTAGGTTCACTCTTGTTCATCATTATTCCCCCAAAATTTAAATTTCTTCGGCGATTCTTCCTTAGGATTAAACTCTTCTTTTAAGAATTCTTTCATGCTCTTAATATCTAAATAACGATATAATCTACCTTTGCTGGCATAGGAAATTACACCAGATTCTTCAGAGACAACTAGCACAATGGCATCTGAATTTTCCGACATCCCTAATGCGGCTCGATGTCTCGTTCCGAGGGTCCTATTTACGTTTTTATTTTCGGTTAAAGGCAGCAAACAAGAAGCCGCCTTTAATTTATTTTCACTCATTCGTATTATTACGGCTCCATCGTGAAGAGGGGTATTCGGCGTAAAAATATTTTGAATCAACTCGCTCGAGACTATAGAATCTAATTTGGTTCCCGTCAGGATAATATCGTCTAAACCGGTTTCTTTCTCTAAGATGATTAGCGCCCCTGTCTTGGTATTTGACATTTCTCCAATCGCTTCAATGATCTCCCCTATAGCTCTTTCCGTCTCTTTGTTGTCTACAGTAAACCTACTTTTCCAGAAACTAGTTCGTCCTATCTGTTCCAAAGCCCTTCTAAGCTCTGGTTGGAATACAATAATAATGGCAATAAACCCTACAGTCATAATACTTCTAAGCAAAAAATTTACAGTATAGAGTTCAAACCAATCACTCATTTGAGTTGCAAGCAATAAAAAAAGAATACCTTTTGCAACTTGTGCAGCTTGAGTAAACTGAATCCAACGAATAATTTTATACGCGACAAAAGCGACTATTATAATATCAATAACGCTTGATGGTCTTACTAGTATTAAGAGATTATCAAAAATATTAGAGATCTGAGACATTTAAATACCTACCTTTACTACAACATAGTAAATATTATACACCATTTTACTTGTAAGAACATGGGTATTAACATAATGTTATATTTTTTTTACGAAATGACTACATAAACAACAAAACCACCCATTAATGGGGTGGTTTTGTTGTTTATGTGGCAAAGTGGTTGGCAAGGGCACAACTTGCCGAAGGCCAGCGAGGTTTTTTCGCCCAACTGACCAACGAACCAACGGTTCAACCTATTTAAGCGTAATAAGCAATTCTCCAGACTGAACACTTTGACCTGTTGCGATGAGAATATCATCTACTACACCAGCTGTTGTCGTTACTACTTCTGTTTCCATCTTCATGGCTTCAATAATGGCTAGTGGTTGATTTACTTCTACTTTATCGCCTACTTTAACCAATACGTCTACTACCGTACCAGGTATGCTTGAACCGATTTGCAAAGCATTACCTTTTTCTGCCATCTGGGTGCTTTTCTTGTTAATGGCACTTAAGGATTTTTTGTCTTCGATGAAGATATCTCTTCTAAATCCATCTACTTCAAATACTACTGGTCTTCTACCCATTTCGTCTGTTTTACCTACTGATACTAATTTTACCATATAGCTTTTTCCAGTATCCACTTCGATTTGAGCAGCTTCTCCTTCTTTTAAACCATAGAAGAACACATGACTTTCCATTCTCATATACTCATCATATTGTGCAAAATACTCTACATATTCTTTAAATACCTTTGGATAAAGGGCAACAGATATGGCATCTTTATCGCTTAGTTCTAATTTATAAGTATCTTTGTATTGTTTCTTAATCTCTTCAAAGTCTACATCTTCTAATAATGTTCCTGGTCTTACAGTGATTGGTTCTTCTCCTTTTAATACCATTTTCTGCAATTCAGGATCAAAACCGCCTTCTGGTTGACCAATCATACCTCTATAGAAGTCCATTACGGAATCAGGGAAGGATAAATTTTTGCCCCTTTCCAGTATATTTTCTTTGTCAAGATCATTTTGCACCATAAATATCGCCATGTCCCCAACAACCTTAGAAGACGGTGTCACTTTTACAATATCGCCAAACAATTCATTGGCTTCGAGGTATTTCTCTTTAACGTCTAAAAACTTATGGCCTAAACCAAAACTTTCTACCTGAGCTTTTAGATTAGAATATTGTCCACCAGGAATTTCGTATTTGTAAATCTCTACGCTACCTGATTTTAGACCAGATTCAAATTCTGTATACACTTCTCTTACAGAAGACCAGTAATCAGACAGTTGTTGTAACTTAGCAATATCCATACCCGTATCTCGTGGCGTATTTTCTAATGCTGCTACTACAGAATTTAAGGCTGGTTGGCTTGTCAAACCACTCACACCATTTAATGCAGTGTCTACAATGTCTACCCCTGCTATGGATGCCATTAATGCGGTAGCCACACCATTTCCTGTAGTATCGTGAGTATGAAGTCTAATTGGGATATTCACTTCTTCTTTTAATGTTGTAATGAGCTTATACGCAGCTGCTGGTTTTAACAAGGCTGACATATCTTTAATCGCCAAGATATGAGCTCCTGTCTTTTCAATTTCTTTTGCCATCTTTACATAGTAATCTAGATTGTATTTTGTCCTTTTGTTATTTAAAATATCGCCTGTATAGCACATGGCTACTTCAGCTACTTTATTTTGCTTTAGAACTTCTTCGATTGGCACCTTCATAGCTTCCATCCAATTTAAAGAATCAAAAATTCTAAATATGTCGATGCCAGCGTTTGCAGATTGTTTGATAAATGATTTTAGCACATTATCAGGGTAATTTTTATACCCTACTGCATTGGATCCCCTAAAGAGCATCTGCAACATGATGTTTGGAATTCTCTCTCTGATTTCTTCTAATCTCTTCCATGGAGATTCCCTTAAATAACGGTAGCAAACATCAAAAGTTGCTCCTCCCCACATTTCGATAGAGAATAAATCTTTTGCTAAGACAGATGTAGCACGGGCAATTTTAATCATATCTCTACTTCTTACTCTAGTGGCTAATAAAGATTGATGAGCGTCTCTCATAGTCGTATCGCAAATAAGAAGTTTGTCTTGAGCTTTAATGTAATCTACAATACCTTGCGGTCCTTTTTCATCTAAAATCTGTTTTGTCCCGTATAGCATTTCAGTACAATCTGCTTTTGGTACAATAGGTAGGTCGAAATCTGCTTTGTTTCCTGTTGTCTCGTTTACGACCTTTTCTCCTAAGAAGTTTAACAATCTTTTTTCTTCATTGCCTCTAAATCTCAACTTAAATAATTCAGGATTTTGGTCAATGAAGTTTGTATCACAGTTTCCATTGATAAATGTAGGATGTTCTAATACATTTATCAAGAAATCTTTATTGGTTTTTACTCCTTCGATTTCAATTTCCTTTAGCCCTCGAACAGCTTTTGTTCTAGCTTTTTCAAAATCTTTTGCAAAGGCAGTCATTTTTACCAGTAGCGAATCATAGTAAGGTGAGATATACGCACCAGTAAATCCATTTCCTGAGTCTAATCGTAAACCATAGCCACCACCTGTACGATAGACTTCTAATTTACCTGTGTCTGGCATAAAGTTGTTTTGTGGATCTTCTGTAGTTATTCTACACTGAATAGCTGCGCCACTGACCGCTACATCATCTTGGCTAGTAATGCCAATTTCTTTAGAATCTAATCGCAGTCCTTGAGCAATTAAAATCTGCGTTTGAACGATATCAATATCTGTAACCATTTCTGTAACAGTATGTTCCACTTGAATTCTAGGGTTCATCTCAATAAAGAAATGATTGCCATTTTTATCTACTAAAAACTCAACTGTACCTGCGTTTCTATAGTCTACAGATCGAGCAATTTTGAGAGCATCCTCACAAATCGCTTGTCTTTGCTCTTCTGTAATACTTAGAGAAGGTGTAAATTCGATAATTTTTTGATGCCTTCTCTGAATAGAGCAGTCCCTTTCATACAGGTGCACTGCATTGCCGTAATTATCGCCCAATATTTGAACTTCTATATGCTTTGGCTGTTGGATGTATTTTTCAATGAAAATATCTCCATTGCCGAAGGCCTTGAGCGCTTCATTTTGAGCAGATTTAAAATCTTTCAACAAGGTTTTATCGTTTTCAACGATTCTCATTCCACGTCCGCCACCACCTGCAGCTGCTTTTAACATAACAGGATAGCCTGCAATTTTAGCAAATTCTAGAGCATCTTCATCAGAAGTGATTGGCTTTTCTACACCAGGAATCGTTGGAACACCTACTTTATGCGCTACGATTTTTGATTGGATTTTATCTCCCAATTGCTCCATCATTTGATAAGTAGGTCCAATAAATGTAATGCCTTCTTTTTCACATTTACGAGCAAATACTGGATTTTCAGCTAAAAACCCGTAACCAGGATGAATAGCGTCTACATTTTTCTTTTTGGCAAGAGAGATGATTTTATCCATATTAAGATAAGCATCTACTGGTCCTCTGTGATCTTCTATTAAATACGCCTCATCCGCTTTTCTTCTAAACAAAGATAGCTTATCTTCCTCTGCGTATATAGCAACAGTTGTTATACCAAGCTCCTTACAAGCTCGTATAATACGAATAGCGATTTCGCCTCTATTAGCAATAAGAACCTTATTAAACCTTTTCATACAAGACCTCCTTTTAGTTATGGGAAAAATTATTATTCTTATTATTGTATCAAAAAATTGATATGATTAAAAGAATTTTCTGAAAATACACATAGCTTTTGAACCATAGTCTGTTTTAACAACAGTTGAAAGGTTGATCGGAAAAACCTTGTTCGCCTTGGGCGAGTTGGGTCTTTGCCGACCACCTGACCACCTTTTTTTACCTTTCCTCTCTAAAATACGCCCGGCTAAGTTCATTTGGTGGTTTGTTTTCTTTGCTTTTCTTTAAAGACATAAAGATAAGCACTACAATCGTCGCAAGATAAGGCAACATATCTAAGAAATAAATAGATATGGGCAGACTGTACTTCTGAAGTCTAAAGCCGATTATGCTTAGTCCTCCAAAGAAATAAGCTCCTCCTATTGCTCGGTAAGGGTTCCAAAGAGAGAAAATAACCAAAGCTACTGCTATCCACCCCATACCTGCAGTGATTCCTTCTTGCCAAACGGGAACATATACTAAAGATAAATAACCTCCACCTAGACCGCAGAGTGCTCCACCTAACATGATAAAGCCATATTTATACTTTAATACATTGATGCCACTTGCATCTGCTGCACCTGCATTTTCTCCAATCATTCTTAAATTTAAGCCAATATTGGTTTTATAAAGTAATATACCAAGCAATACTACGATGGCATAGCTCATATATACATAAATATTTTGATTGAAAAACATCTCACCTATTACAGGAATATCTGCCAATACAGGTAAGGATATTTGCCTAAAGAAGTGATTGATTTCTCCAGGTAATTTAAAACCTACTAACTTATCGCCTACAAAAGTGGCAAAGCCAGCTCCAAAGGTAGTTAGGGTCAAGCCAGTTACCTCTTGATTTGCTTTAAGGGTAACCGTGAGAAAAGCGTATATAAGTGCACCTGTAGCACCTGCTATAGCAGCTGTAAGAATGGCCATAATAGGGTTTGCTGTATTAAAGCCAACCATAAAGCCCATAACCGCTCCCATTAGCATCATGCCTTCAACACCTAAGTTTAAGTGCCCTACCTTTTGTGTAATAATCTCCCCTAATGTGGCTAGTAATAAAGCAGTACCTGCTTGCACCGTTGCATGTAAGAAGGATATCATTTAAGAACCTCCTTTATTTTTTTGTCTCGAACAAATTTATATCTAATAAAAAACTCGCTACCCAGCACAAAAAACAAGATGATGGATTGAAGTATTTGGGCTACAGATGCTGAAATTTGAAAAGCTGTTTGTATATAAGATCCCCCTTGTTCTAACAAAGCAAAGAGAAAACAAACTACTGCAGCAGCAGGTGCATTTAAGCCAGAAAGCCAAGTAGTAATAACAGCCGTATAACCCATACCGCCTGTTAGCTCAACAGACAATGTACCGCTGATTCCCGACACTTGTATCATTCCTGTCAAGCCTACAATGCCTCCGCCAATGAGCATGGTTTTAAACATAGTGCTCTTAATACTAATACCTGCATATCTTGCCGTATTTTCACTTTCGCCGATAACGGCTAACTCATACCCTGTTTTTGTTCTCGTCATATAAATATAGACAAAAACTACTAATACTAAGGCTATAAGCCAACCTATATGAACACCAAATAATTTTGGTAATAAAGCGTTTTCCTCAAAGTTTGCGATTCTTGGAAAACCCATTGAGTTAGGGTCTTTCCACATGCTATATTGAAGGTATGTAACCCATTTAATTGCTACATAGTTCATCATAAGGGTAAACAAAGTCTCATTTGTGCCAAATTTCCCTTTAAAATAAGCGGGGATAAGAAGCCAAATGCCACCCATAACCATTGCACCAATTGCCATTAAAATTAAAAGCAATGGTCTTGGCAGTGTATTAAAGTAAAGGGCAAAGAAAGTAGCGCCAAATGCACCCATAAAAATTTGACCTTCAGCTCCAATATTCCAAAATTTCATTTTGTAGGCCATCATCATACCAAGAGAAGCGACCAAGAGAGGAATGGCTATATTGATGGTTTCCGTCAATCTATACCCACTTCCCAATGCGCCGTCTATCATGGAAATATATATTTCAAGCGGATTTTCTCCTGTAATGAGTAAAAAAATTCCGCTAAATAGTAAGGCAGCAAGAATGGCAATAATTCGAACATATGTGGCTTTATTTCCTGTTAATTCATCTCTTTTGGCTATTCTCATCTGTTTCCTCCACAACACCTGACATCAATAAACCTAATTGCTCTCTCGTTGTAGCCTTTGCATCTACAATACCTGTAATCATGCCATTATACAAGACTAAAATTCGGTCGCTCAGTTGCATTAACACATCTAAATCTTCTCCTATATAGAGGACGGCAACATCTTTTTGCTTTTGTTTGTTTAAGAGATCGTAAACCAACATAGACGAGGCAATGTCAAGCCCCCTAGATGGATAGGCTGTAATCATAACGCTTGGATCTGCTGCAATTTCCCTTCCAAGAAGGATCTTTTGAATATTTCCACCAGACAGCATTCGAACAGGATAATTATTAATACCTGGTGTCGATACATTTAACTGTTCTACAATAGTCATGGCCTTTTCTTTAGAGGTTTTTTTGTGGAGCATAACTCCATGGTACTTTTGGTATTCTTTAAGTAAGACATTATCTACAATATCCATCGATGCTACGAGACCCATTCCCAATCGATCCTCTGGAACAAAACTCATAGTAATTCCCATTTTAATAATATCCCCAGGTTTTTTACCGCGAATGCTTTCGCCTTGGTATAAGACATCACCAGAATGAATCTTTTCTAGACCTGCTAAAGCATCACAAAGTTCCTTTTGGCCGCTACCTGCAATTCCCGCTACACCGAGGATTTCTCCACTGTACAGGTCAAAGTTAATATTGTCGACTGCCTTTGTCCGATCTCCATGTAATACAGTCATGTTTTTGATTTCCATGACTTTTTTTCTAGAGCCCAAGGGAACCCTCTTAATGGACAAATCAATAGCTTCTCCTACCATTTCTTCCGTCAGTTCATTGACATTTGTCTCATTTTTGATGAGAGTCTTTATAGATTGACCTTTTCTGAGAATGGTCACTTTATCGCTGATTTCCATTACCTCGTTTAATTTATGAGTTATAATAACTACGGCACATCCTTCTTTGGCCATATTGCGTATAATATCAAATAAACCTTCTGTCTCTTGTGGCGTCAGTACTGCTGTGGGCTCATCTAGTATGAGAACATCCGCACCACGGTAAAGGACTTTGAGGATTTCAACTCTTTGTTTTTCTGCCACAGACATATTGTACACTTTTTTATCTGGATCTATTTCTAAGCCGTATTTTACGGAAGTTGCTTTAATCTTTTCCGTTAACTCCTTACCTTTGACAAAGACCCCTTTGTTATAGCCTGCAACAATGTTTTCTTTAGCCGTTAAGACATCTACTAACTTAAAGTGTTGGTGAATCATGCCAATGCCCAAATCAATAGAGTCTTTTGGGGAACGAAGTCTCACTTTTTTTCCTCTAATACTTAGGGATCCTTCATCAGGCACATAGATTCCCGATAGAATATTCATTAGAGTACTCTTTCCTGCACCATTTTCACCTAATAGAGAGTGAACCTCTCCTTTGTATAGATCAAGGTTTACATTACTTAACGCTTTAACACTTCCAAAAGTTTTAGATATATTTTTCATTGAAACGATTTTCTCTGTCATTTATTCACCTCTGAATTAAGCACCTTCGGCGCTTTAATCGCTAGCCATTAATCGTTAGTCACTAGCATTGTGGTATTACCCCTGTCAAGGTTGGCGAGGTTTGTAGCGGCTATAAGGAGCTTCAAGCCCGCAACCTACGACAAACCACCTTAATCAAACAAATAGAAGCCGAAGAATCTTGCATGACAAGATGTTCGACTCCCTATTTTAGTTCCACATATTAGTTCCTCGTTCTATGTTGTACGTTCTAAGCATTTTGTCACCTTGATGACCATTTTGTTTTTACATACAACTTAGAACTTACATCTTAGAACTGTTTTATATAGAACCTATCTCTTACAACGTAGAACTATTGTTCTGGTATATTTCCTACTACACCTTCTACAAACCAGGTCATAGTAAGCATCTCTTCGTCTGTTAATTTTTGTCCTTCTTTGACTTTTACTGCACCTGCTTGATCCTTGATTGGACCTGTGAATACATCGAATTCTCCAGAAACGATTTTTTCTTTTGCTTCGTCAACTTTCGCTTGTGCACCTTCTGGAGCTAATTTTGT
>ENA-UOOM01002802-UOOM01002802.1-fermentation-metagenome-genome-assembly--contig:-NODE-2802-length-13667-cov-4.999265_pt1 | contig 13667 bp, 13 predicted proteins | sample MGYA00245781_ERZ724031 | MGnify/ENA primary metagenome ERZ724031 (study PRJEB28704, sample SAMN03018317) | fermentation metagenome | biome: anthropogenic terrestrial biome; feature: soil; material... | reverse complement strand
ACTTCACGGAAAAGAATTGTCCTATAATAATATAAATGATACCAATGGTGCATTGGATCTTCTTAGAGAATTTGACCAGCCTACAGTAGTAGCAGTTAAGCATGCCAATCCTTGTGGTGTAGCGACAGGAACCAGTATTTTGGAAGCTTACCAAAAAGCTTATGAAGCGGATCCTGTTTCTATCTTTGGAGGTATCGTAGTAGCTAATCGGCAGATTGACGCCAAAACAGCTCAGGAGATTAATAAGATCTTCATTGAGATAGTAGCAGCACCGGATTACACAGATGAAGCATTGGAAGTACTTAAGAAAAAGAAGAATATAAGAATACTTGAATTGAAAGACATAGACGCTGCGGTTCCAGCTGGAACGTGGGATATGAAAAAAGTCCTGGGCGGTCTGCTGGTGCAGGAGATGAATACCAAACTGTTTAAGGAAGATGAGCCTTGGCAGCTGGTAACTGATAGAAAACCATCTGAAAAAGAGCTGGAAGACTTAAAGTTTGCATGGAAAATTGTAAAGCATACAAAGTCCAACGGCATCGCTATTGCAAAGGACAATCAATCCCTTGGAATAGGTCCGGGGCAGGTGAACCGTATTTGGGCAGTAGAACATGCCATTCAGAGAAGCGGTGACAAGGTTAAAGGTGCTGTGTTGGCCTCTGATGCCTTCTTCCCCTTTGACGATTGCGTAGAAGCAGCTGCTAAAGCCGGAATTACAGCTATAATCCAGCCTGGTGGTTCTATCAAGGATCAGCAGTCTATAGATGCTTGCAATCGCCATGGAATTGCCATGATTTTTACAGGAATGCGGCATTTTAAGCACTAGAAGGAAGATGGGTGTACGAGGAATCTTGTCAGGAAAGACAAACAGAAGATTGGAGTTTTTACATGAAAGTATTGGTAGTAGGCGGAGGGGGCAGAGAGCATGCCATCATCTGGAAACTCAGCCAAAGCCCCCGTATTACAAAGCTATATTGTGCTCCTGGAAATGGTGGAATAGACTCCTTAGCTAAGTGTGTTGATATCAAAGCAACAAATATAGAAGGCATACTTGACTTTGCGATAGAGCAACAGATGGATTTAACAGTAGTAGCTCCTGATGATCCTCTGGCCATGGGCTTGGTGGATAAACTGCAGGAAAATGGACTTCGTGCCTTTGGACCAACTCAAAAGGCTGCGATAATAGAATCCAGCAAGGTGTTTGCCAAGGAGCTTATGAAAAAATATAGAATTCCAACTCCGGAATACCAATCTTTCCAGAAATATGATGATGCTATAGCTTTTCTGGATGAAATCAGCTTTCCAGTGGTTATAAAAGCAGATGGTCTTGCTTTGGGGAAAGGCGTCATTATAGCCTCATCAAAAGAAGAAGCAGAAAAGACGCTGTCAGATATGTTGCTGGATAATAAATTTGGTGAAGCGGGGAAGAGGGTGCTCATAGAGGAGCATATAACAGGTCCCGAGGTTTCTATACTTGCCTTTACAGATGGTAAGACTGTAATTCCTATGGTAAGCTCTCAGGACCATAAGAGAGCCTATGACTATGATGAAGGCCCTAACACAGGGGGGATGGGTGCTTTTTCTCCCAGCCCCCACTATACACCAGAGGCAGCTAAGTATGTTGAGGAAAACATAATTGTACCTACAATACGCGCAATGGCAGAAGAAGACAGACCATTTCAAGGGGTATTATACTTTGGTCTTATGCTGACCTCATCCGGACCGAAGGTATTGGAATACAATGCCAGATTTGGTGATCCGGAAGCACAAGTGATATTGCCCAGATTACAGACTGATTTGCTTGAAATTATGGAAGCAATAGTCGACAAAAAATTGGATGAGATGGAAATTCGATGGGATGAAAGGGCAGCAGTCTGTGTTGTGCTGGCATCGGGGGGGTACCCTGGGAGTTATCAAAAGGGACGGCCGATTAAAATAAAAACAGGAAACCCGGATTGTCTTTTGTTTCATGCGGGAACACATAAAACAGAGCAAGGTTTTGTAACCAATGGAGGTCGGGTTATGGGGATTACTGCCTTGGGAAAGGATTTGGAGGATGCTGTACAAAGAGTATACAATTATGTAGAAAATGTAAACTTTGAAGGTATGCATTACAGAAAGGATATTGGCAAAAAGGCAGATTCATAATCGCAACAGCGAGTGGAATATATTTATTATGCTGCTTGACTAGCTGTGAGCAGTAACTCATAATTTCTCCACATTGTCGATTGACATTTGTGACCGCATGCCTTTGCGGTCAACGTAAAAAAGATGATCATCAGAGTTCATGTCATCCAGTGTAAGGGAAGCGATGTCACCGGCGCGCAGACCGCTGGTGGCTGCCAGCGACATGGCAGCAAAGTCCCTTTTCCCATCATCTGTCTCCCGCCCAATACTGCCAAGCAGGAGCGACACCTCATCAGGTGACTGGCAGTTGCGGATGCGGTGATCCCTACAGCGGGGAGCGGCAAGCAACATCCAAAAGTTGTTACTATACAGAAAAACCTTGTTGGTAAGTCTGACTATTTACCTTTACAGAAAATTGTTATAGATAAACCGGTTGTTGCTAAAGTTAAGGAAATTGATTATTCTTACCTGGATGCAGAAGAACGAGACCCTACTCCTTAAGAAGTGGATGAATACTTGAGTGATTTTGGTTATACAAGGAGTGGAGTTTATAGCAGGAATTGTATCGTTAGTTATCAAAAAAACGGGGAGATTACACACTTTGCTAAAATTTCAAATGGTGTTGTAACGGCTAAAATGGGAAACCTTGAATTAGTAGAGCATAAATATTATGATGCATACTATAATTCAAATAATTCTTATGGTAAAGTAGAATCTTTTTATAAGTGGTAATTTACTATTCATTCATAGTTTAAAATAGGAGGATTTTTATGAAAGGTAAAATATATATTGTAATATTGTCCGTTGTCGCATTACTCATAGTAATAAGTATTGTGTTTATGAACAGCAGGTCTGGGGTGACAGCACGGGCACAAGAATTAGAAGATAATTTTACTCGATTAATGAAAACTATTGAAAACCTTGATCCCCCAGCGAGTCCTTTTTCTCATTTCCCCAATATTAAGACAAATGAAAAGGAATTAAGAAAACTCTATTCTTTAGGGTTTGCAAGTGTACCATTCATGTTAGATTATATTGAGAGTGATAATACCAATTATTTTATCAAAGATTTGCTAATATCTGCAGCAACATATAATCTTCATTTACCAAATATGATCGGCGCAATTACAGATGAGAATCAGGAATTTAGCAAGGATAAGGATGCTTATTCCACAATGTGGTTTGCAAGAAAACTTAAAGAATACACTAAATCCGTACCAGATTTAGTTGAAAAAATCTGTAATAGTGACTCTTCTTTCGAGGACAAATGTAAAGAGCTTGATAAGATGGGTATGTTAACCATTCCCTTCCTGGTAGAGACCATAGAGAAAGGGCAAAGCGAATGGGAAGTTTGCATAAAACTTCAGACTCTCGGAATGGAACCGGATAATCGTTATCAATATCTCTTTTCCGAGGAGAAGCGTCTCATTGATTACAATATGAAAAAAGAACGTATGGAATCCGATTTTAATGTTAAAGAATGGATTGAAGAAAATAGAGACGATCTTCGTATACTGAAAGATTTTTGCACTTCAAATTAATAATAAGAAAAGAGACTTTATTTGGTTAGTTATCTTTGGTATATAGAGTATAGGGTATATAGGGGTTAGCTTAAATTATTTACTTGTCAATGATATGCTAATTTTGGTAACTAAGGTGAAAGATCCTCCGTTTGACAACCTAAAAGAGAAAAAAGCCCTAAGCTCGTTGTAAATAGCGAGTTTTCGGGCTTTGTATTTTGCCTAGAAACCTAGCATAATTATTATACAATTATGTAGAAAATGTAAACTTTGAAGGTATGCATTACAGAAAGGATATTGGCAAAATGACAACGAAAGGGTGAGAAAATTACTTGACTTTCCACTGATACTGGTGTAGATTATTATTGTATTAATTGAGTTAATTTGTCGAATCCACTCATATTAATCTGCAAATTCGGTGCAGATGTCTCTACGTGGCAACCTAATTGCCTACACTATGGGTGTTCACTTTGCTTATCAAGTAAGCTTATACAAGCTGCAGCTTCCAGCAATCGGTTGAACACTTTAGCCGATTGTTTTTTTATTATTGATTACTTAGGGCAATGGATGCCCTTTAAGTATATGGCAATAGGGAATTATAATAATTTAAGGGGAGGAATTTATTTATGGAAAACTATTTTAAGCTCAAGGAAAATGGTACCAATGTACGTACCGAAATCCTTGCCGGACTCACTACCTTCTTTGCAATGGCCTACATAATAATGGTCAATCCAAGCATGCTGGAGCAGGCTGGAATGCCATGGGGAGCTGTATTTTTAGCTACCATTATCGCTTCCGTCATCGGTACTCTTGTAATGGGTCTGGTAGCGAATGTTCCTTATGCACAGGCACCCGGTATGGGTCTCAACGCATTCTTCGTTTTTACTGTTGTATTTAATCTTGGTTTTAAATGGCAGGAAGCTTTGGCTATGGTATTTCTATGCGGTGTAATTAATATCTTAATTACAGTCACTAAAATTCGAAAGTTGATTATCAAAGCCATACCAGTAAGTCTTCAAAATGCCATTGGTGGTGGTATTGGCATTTTCATTGCCTATATCGGTATCAAAAGCGCTGGTTTGTTAACATTCACTTCCGACCCCGGGACTTATGAACTGTTGGACAGCGGTACTGTCATAGCCGGTTCCTCTGCTGTGCCCGCTATGGCTGCATTAAACACACCTGCTGTACTGCTTGCTGTTATCGGACTCATACTTACCGCTATTCTTCTTATTTTAAAAGTAAAAGGTGCAATTTTTATCGGAATTGTTGTGACCGCTTTGGTTGGTATTCCGCTTGATGTTACAAAATTAGGTGATACCATGAGTTTTTCCGAAGCACTGTCACAATTACCCACAACATTTCTTGCAGCTTTTGGAAAACCCGGACTTCTCTCTCTTTTTTCTGATGTCAGCAAGCTGCCCCTGGTTTTGATTACTATTTTCTCCTTCAGCTTATCCGACACATTTGATACAATCGGTACCTTTATTGGAACAGGTCGACAAACCGGAATTTTTTCAGATGATGATATGAAGGCTATGGAAGAAAGCTCAGGATTCAAATCCAAAATGGACAAGGCACTTTTTGCTGATGCTATTGCTACCTCCGTTGGTGCCATATTTGGTACTTCCAACACCACAACCTATGTAGAAAGTGCAGCCGGAATCGGTGCAGGCGGACGTACTGGATTGACCAGTGTAGTTGTAGCCATATTATTTGTGCTTAGTGCATTCTTTGCTCCTGTTATCAGCGCGATTCCTGCTGCTGCAACTGCTCCTGCTTTAATTATCGTTGGTATCATGATGCTTTCAGCCTTCAAAGACATCGAATGGGCAGAATTGTCTGTTGCCATTCCTGCGTTTTTCGCTGGTATCTTCATGGCTTTGGCTTACAGCATATCCTATGGTATCGGAACAGGCTTTATCTTCTACTGCATCGTTAAAATCGCAAAGGGCGAGGCCAAGGAAATCAGTCCAGTTCTTTGGATATCCACCTTGCTGTTTGTTCTGAACTTTGTACTGATGAGCTTACCCCTATAAGACCTCATGGTCAGGGTTCAATATCAGCTTTAGTAATCAGCCCTATAAATTTGTTGAGTACTGAAGTGCTGAGTTAGTTAACAAATGAAAAATAAAAAAGCCTTTGTCTGAATTTATACGTTCAGGCAAAGGCTTTTAATTTACTTTAATTTACTTTTTGGTTTACCGGTAATTTTACTTATGTAACTTTTATGTGGGTAATAAAATCGGCTTGATTTTTACTATAAATTAAAGACTGCCATAATTGATTCTACAGCAGTTTTTTCATTTTGCTGATCAATGACAATGGATATCTTGGTTTCCGATGTAGTAATAAGCTTAATGGGGATTTTCTGTTTTGCAAGAACTTGAAAGACTCGAGCTGCAATACCTGACTGTCGCTCCATACCCAAGCCTTCCACTGTCAGTTGAGTAATATCTTCAAAAACATCTGCACGGGCGCCTTCATCCTCATAAGCTTGAGATAATTCCATGGCATAGCTCAAATTTTCCAGTGGTAACGTAAAAGAGAGATTAATATGCTGATTCACTGGGGCTGTTTGACTTATCATATCTATGTTCAAATCTTGATCGGCCAGGGCTCCGAAAAGATCGGCCAGTATTACAGGATTGTAGGGTAAACCATTCATAGTAATCATAGCACGATCGTTATTAGTATAGATATTGGTTACGGGGCTTTGGTCCAGCAATGCATCGGACATGGTGTATAGGCCGGATTTTTTCCCTGCCATAAATTTGACAGCGGTTAAAGATCCAAGGGCAAATATTCTACGGGAATGAGCAGAATGGGTAATCTCAAGGATTTCATCATCACCTGCGAACATAACTGTGTGCTCACCGGCTATGGTGCCTCCGCGAATAGCATGGATTCCAATCTCATTAACGGAACGCTTATCGGTTTTGGAGTGTCTGCCATAAACATAATGCCTGGAGTTAAGGAATACTTCATTGACAGCATCTGCCAAAGCGTAAGCAGTGCCACTGGGGGCATCTATTTTAGAGTTGTGGTGTTTTTCTGTAATTTCAATATCAAACTTGTCTCCAAAAACGGAAGCAGCTTTTTGTATAAGTTCGTACATCAGGTTGATTCCAACGGACATATTGGCTGCATGAAAAACAGCCGTTTCCTTGGAATGCTGACGCATCTCTTCCAAGTTTTGCGGGGACAGACCTGTTGTAGCCACTACCAATGGTGTAGATGTTTTCCTTGATAATTCCAGCAAACCGGGAAGGGCATTTGGAACAGAAAAATCCAATATGACATCTGCCTTTTCCTTTACATGAGAGGAATCTTCATATACAGGGAAAGGATTATGTTTGGCAGCAGCAAATTTATCTATCCCCGCAACTATTTCTATTTCTTCATCGATATCTGCTTCAGCTGCTACTACTTGCCCCATCTTTCCATTACAACCATGCAGAATCAGTTTTATCATTAGTGAATTTCACTCCAATCTTTCAGGTCGCATCTTAATATTCACTTATTTCGCCAAGATTAGACCATAATCCTGCATAGCGTTTTTCAATAATTCAAGGTTATTATCTGCCATGTCAGCCAAAGGTAAGCGCAAGGGCCCCATGTTAAAGCCCATAAGATTCATTGCTGTTTTTACAGGAATGGGATTAACTTCACAAAATAGAGCATTAATCAGAGGAAGAAGCTTCAATTGCAGTTGGAGGCTTTCCTCAACCTTGCCTGATAAAAAGGCTGCTGCCATGTTATGGGTATCTCGAGGGGCAACGTTTGCCACAACTGAGATAACACCCTTGCCTCCTGCTGCCATTAGAGGAACAACCATGTCATCATTACCTGAATAAATGACCAAGCGGTCGCCGCAAGTGCGATACATCTCCAATACCTGAGCGATATCTCCGCTGGCTTCCTTGATGGCTTGAATATTCTTGATTTTAGCCAGTTCCTGAAGCATAGCAGCAGTAATATTGCAATTGGTGCGGCTTGGCACATTGTAGATAATAATGGGAATGTTCACTGCATCAGAAACAGCTTGATAATGAGCGGCTAGTCCGCGAGCGTTCGATTTATTGTAATAGGGATTGACGATCAACAAGGCATCTGCACCCAGTTCCTCCGCTTCAATTGAGGCGCGGATAACTTCAGCTGTGTTGTTACCACCAACACCAGCATATACAGGCAGTTTTCCTTTTCCTTTTTCTATGGTAAAGGCTATGACGTCACGTTTTTCCTGCCTTGTCATAGTAGGCGGTTCTCCTGTGGTTCCGCATGCCAGAAGTGCATCGGTACCTTCATTAATTTGAAAATCTATGCTTTTGTCCAAGGCTTCAAAGTTGACACCATCTTTTGTGAAAGGTGTCACCATTGCTACGCAGGACCCTGTAAACAGGCTCATAAACTATCAACCTCCTTTAGTCTTTCCAGGCTTCCATTTTCCCAGTAATTAATCAAACTTTCAGCGATTTGGATAGTATTAGTAGCAGCTCCTTTACGGATGTTGTCTGCAACAACCCAAAGGTTTACACCGTTGTCAACGCTTTCATCTCTTCGAATCCGACCGACAAAAACATCGTCCTTATCCTCTGCTTCTATGGGCATGGGGTAGCGATTATGTTCGGGGTCATCCACTAAAACAATTCCCGGTGCCTCAGCCAGCACGCTCTTTAACTGCGAAATTTCAAAATCCTTCTCAAATTCTATATTGATAGATTCGCTGTGTCCATGGAACACAGGTACACGTACAGTGGTGGCAGTAATTCTCATTGATGGTGCACTCAGAATTTTTCTTGTTTCTTCAATCATTTTCATTTCTTCTTTTGTATATCCATTTTCCAGAAATATATCGATATGAGGCAGAACATTTCCGAAAATTGGGTAGGTGAATTTTTCCGGCGGCAGTCCCTTAACTCCTCTTTCCAAATCATTATAGCCTGCTGCACCGGCACCAGATACCGCTTGATATGTGGAAAACACAATTCGCTTAATCTGATATTGATCATGCAGAGGTTTTAACGCTACTACTGCCTGAATAGTTGAGCAGTTAGGATTGGAGATGATGCCTTTGTGCTTCAGGATATGTTCGGCATTTACTTCGGGCACCACCAACGGAACATCAGGGTTCATTCTCCATGCACTGCTGTTATCAATAACTATGATGCCTTTGGAAGCTGCGATGGGAGCAAACTGCAGGCTGGTGCCGCCTCCAGCAGAAAAGAGGGCAATGTCGATATTTTTCCCGTCGAAACAAGTTTCATTAAGTTCTTCAACTGTATATTCCTTACCGAGAAAGCTTATTTTTTTTCCTGCAGAGCGAGCAGAGGCAAACAAATAATAGTTTTCAACCGGCAGCTGTCTTTCCTCTAATACCTGTAGAAATTTTTGTCCAACCATTCCTGTGGCTCCCACAATGGCAATATTGTACTTCTTCAATATAATTCCTCCTTGTTCTCTAAATGCATGCCTCACATTTAGGATATGCAAAAAGTGCTGTAGAATGTTCTTAAAAATCACCTGAACCGCAAAATATGGCTAAGGATTGTCAAATAAAAAACGGCTGATGTTCACCAGCCGCCTTCGTATGCATAATGGGAACTTATCTCAATATTCAACCAAATGTAATTTTATCAGTGGTTAATACCTTAAGTACCATTAACGAAAGCAGTTAGCGCTCCATCAATTACTTGATGACAGTCGGGAGATTTTTTACCTCGGGACCAGAAAACAGCGGGAGGACCGCAATTTCCTTCGGCAGCATTTCCTTCCATCCAATTTCACAGAACCCCTCATTCTCCAATGGACTACTCATAAAAGCTGCAACCTCTAAACTACCTGTAAATATTTATTTTTTTCAATCATAACACTAGATAGGGCAGTTGTCAATTGTTTTACGGATACGAGATACGAGATACGAGATGCGGGATACGAGATGCGGGATACGAGATGCGGGATACGAGATGCGGGATACGGGTGATGGTTTCATTCTACTCGTAACTATTAACTCGTATCTCGTATCAAATCAGTTTTTCGCACTACTCGTAACTATTAACTCGTATCTCGTATCAAGTCAGTTTTTCGCACTACTCATAACTATTAACTCGTATCTCGTATCAAATCAGTTTTTCGTTCTACTCGTAATTATTAACTCGTATCTCGTAACTCACTCACACTATTGTATTATTCTTGAAAAAAAGATAACATAGTTAATAAGGTCAGTATTGGAAGGAAAGTGTACTAAAAAATGTATATGAAAATAGATTCTGATATCGCAAAACTACGAGATCAAGTTATCTCACACCGACGTTGGCTGCATCAATACCCTCAGATTGGGTATCAAGAAGAAAAAGCAAGGGACTATATTATTAACTTTTTAAAAGATTTGAATTTTGATGAGATTAAGATAATGGCCAGAACGGGTATTAAAGCTGTGATTAAAGGGAAAGAAGAAGAAAAAACCCTTGCTTTTCGAGCAGATATGGATGCACTTTCAATAACAGAAGAAACAGAGTTGGAGTATGCCTCTAAACATAAAGGTTTCATGCATGCATGTGGTCACGATGGGCACATGGCAATGTTGCTGGGATTTGCGCAATGGTTGTCAGAGAACAAAGATAATCTATCCTACAATGTGGTATTGTTGTTTCAACCATCAGAAGAGACAGTAGGGGGGGCCCTGCCTATGATAGAAGAAGGTGCATTGCAGAACCCTGATGTTGACTGCATTTTTGGATATCACATAATGCCGGAGGTTCCACAGGGGAAAATCGGTCTGCTGTCCGGTCCTCTTATGGCGTCTACAACGGAATTTACCATTGACTTAACAGGAATCAGTGCCCACGGGGCTATGCCACACAAAGGAGTGGATGCTATTCTGGCAGCTGCTCACTATATAACTCAAATGCAGTCCATTTTGACACGTAGAATCGATCCTTTTCAACAAGCAGTGGTTACCATAGGCAAGTTTCAAGGCGGAGAGGCTAGAAATATTTTAGCTTCCAATGTGCGTATGGAAGGAACCATTCGCACCTTTGATGAGGGCACTGCCTTTTTGATTAATAAGTACATGAAGGATCTGTTGAAGGGAATGGAAACCAGCCATGGTATTCGAGGAGAACTAAAAGAGCTGGTTTACTATCCACCTGTGATAAACCATCAGGAATTGGCAGACAAAGTAAAAAAGATAGTACCTCAGGAAATGCTTCATCCAATTAATCCCATGACCATAGCTGAGGATTTCTCCTACTTTCAACAGCAGGTGCCTGGCTTGTTCATCTTCCTAGGCAGTAGAAATGAGGAGAAGAACCATACCCACCCATTACACTCCAATCAATTTCAATTTGATGAGGAACTCCTCTTGACAGGTATACAGCTATATAAAAATATAATGAAAAATAAGGAAGTTATATAACATGGATATTCATCTCAGGATAAGTTATATTAGTTTTCGAGTTTTTATTGAATAATGTGGATAACCCTGATACAATAAATAATAATCCCTTAAGGAAGCAAGAATTTGTCAGTTAACATGAACTTATGAATAACAAGGGCTTACGCATATCGCAAAAAGGAAGGACTGTTTGTATGGCTGGATTTTTCAATCGCATGTATTATGGAGATCCTAGAAAGCCGGATCTTAAGAAGGAGGATACGCAGGGCAGCAGATTTAAGTTGTTTTTTACAGTATTGTCAGTTCGATTTTGGCAACTGATACAGCTGAATCTATTATCCTCAATTTTTTGGGTACCAAGCATTCTTTTGCTATACATGCAGGGTCTGATAATGCAGGAAACCGGTGAACCTGTTACCATACTCTTTTTCCTGCTGATGATTATTTGTCTTATGATAGCCGGGCCGGCTACAGCTGCCATGACCTATATTGTCCGCAATTGGTCAAGAGATGAACATGCCTGGGTTTGGAGCGACTTCAAAGATGCCTGGAAAGAGAACTGGAAACAGGGTCTCATAATGATGTTGATAAATAGTGTTCTTCTCCTCGTACTTTATGTCAATTTACAGTTCTATGGTGCAATGGTTGCAGAAAACATATTGTTTATGATTCTTTATTATATGATGTATATAATTGCTATTGTGATTGGCATGATGAATATGTTTATTTTCCCATTGATGGTAACCTATCGTTTATCAATAAAACACTTATTTCGAAATGCTTTTATTCTGACCATGGTAAAGCTTCCATTTACCTTCCTGGTATTTGCAGTTGCAGTTGTATTGACTGTACTGTCTCTCTTATATATATTATCTTTGCCATTCTTTTTGGTAGGAATAACCTTCCCAGCCTTAATCGTCCTGTCTTATGTGAATTGGATTTTTGATAAATACATTAACAACAGAATGCAGGAGGAAGGTTTGGAAGAAGATAAGCTTGAGTACGAAGAGATAGAGGCTGAAGAAGCCGAGGAAGAGAAGGAAACACTGGAATTGGGAGACCCTGAAGGGGAGCCGGTCTAGGGATCATGTATATTCTGTGGGTTGTTTATCCATACTATTCCTAGGGAGGGATAATATGAATAAAAAAGCAAAACCTCGAAAGAAAGAGAAACCTGAAGATCCCATGAAGATGGAAATTGCTGAAGAGCTCGGTCTGTTGGAGAAGGTTAAGAAATATGGGTGGGGTGGTCTGTCTGCCAAGGAAACTGGAAAGATTGGTGGTTTGATTGGTCGCCGCAGACAACAGGAAAAGATGAAAGCTCAACAGGAATGAACAGGAAACCTTCATATCGAAGGTTTTTCCTTTACAGGAGAAAATATGTATAAGGATTTTGCTTATTTATATGATTCATTCATGAAAAACGTAGATTATCAGGAATGGACCGACAAAATTGAACTTATCTTCCGGAAGTACGGAAAAAGCCCGAAGACCATTGCCGATCTGGCTTGTGGTACCGGCGGGGTTACCAATCTGCTGGCTGCCCGGGGATGTCAGGTAATAGGAGTAGATATTTCTGAAGATATGCTTTATGTTGCAAGAGAAAAAGCCAGAAAATCCGGTTTGCAGGTACCTTATATTTGTCAGGATATATCTGAGCTTACCCTGCACCACCCTGTAGACGCTGTTTTGTGCATGTGTGACGGCTTCAACTATATTCTTGAAGAGGAAAAGCTGAAACGAAGCTTGGATAGAATCCATCATTACATTAATCCCGGCGGCATTCTTATCTTTGACATCAGCTCATACTACAAACTATCTACCATACTGGGAAACAAAACCATGGCTGATACAGCAGAAGATCTCAGTCTGATTTGGTTGAATCATTTTGTTAAGGAAACTCGACTGCTTGAAATGAATCTCACAATTTTTAAAAAGCAGGGTGATTGCTATAAACGAATAGAAGAAACCCAAATGCAAAAGGCATGGAAAATGGGAGAGATTATTGAGTTATTGAATGAATGCGGCTATTTAAACATTTCTGCCTACTCTTCACAAGGCTTGACCCCTCCAGGAAAACGGAGTCATCGAATTTATTTTTCTGCTCTAGTATAACATGCTTGTTGGTTTTTGGAATGATTCTTTACAAAAGAGTTCATAATAGTAGTAATGAAATGTAAAATATCGAATTGACAAGTTTAATTTGGTGTGTTACACTTGTTTAGAATTATTTTTTAGGAGGATTGTTTTATAGTGGAAAAAGGAGTAGTAAAATGGTTTAATGCAACGAAGGGCTTCGGATTCATCGAAAGAGAAGACGGTAGTGACATATTTGTTCACTATTCCGCCATCAGCGCAGAAGGCTTCAGGACATTAGCAGAAGGACAGGAAGTCAGTTTTGATGTAGTAGAAGGCGATAAAGGTCTTCAGGCTTCCAATGTTCAGTTGGTTTAAATAGATAAGTTTGAGCCAAGTTTACCCCGGTGGATTTCACCGGGGTATTTCAATTTCAGAAGGCAGTTGACAAAAGTCTCTCATAGAGGCTTTTTTATAATTTTATGAATTATATCGATTAAGGTAGAATTAAAGATAAGTTTTATGCTATAATGCATGCATACCATATA
>ENA-UOOM01002799-UOOM01002799.1-fermentation-metagenome-genome-assembly--contig:-NODE-2799-length-13678-cov-19.847978_pt1 | contig 13678 bp, 15 predicted proteins | sample MGYA00245781_ERZ724031 | MGnify/ENA primary metagenome ERZ724031 (study PRJEB28704, sample SAMN03018317) | fermentation metagenome | biome: anthropogenic terrestrial biome; feature: soil... | reverse complement strand
CAAAAATAAGCGTTTATGCTTAACTCTGTGTCCCGGCTAAGTTAGTAATTCCACCCCAAGGAATTGGAGCACCACCATCAATCATCACTAATTCTTCTGCATTCAATTCTTGGAATGCTGTAATTTCTGTATTCATTATTTTATTATATTAGATAAAACGACTATCCCTGCTATGGCTCCCGTTATAAAACCATAGAAAAATAAAGTCTTTAATATTTCTGATTCTTTTTTCATTTATCTTGCAATATTCTATCAAGAACAGCTGTATTATATAAATTCCACTTTTGCTTGCCAATAGTTAACAGCTAAAAGCCAGTAGCCAATTTACTTGCTACTCATCGATACTTCCACGCGATTGTTTTGACCGAACAACTGTTTGGTAAATTTCTGTACAACAGGTGCTGAAAGTTCGTTTACACGTTTCATGTAATCTTTTGCCAAATCAACGCCGTGCACGTAGTATTGCCACGTGTTGTTGAGGGCATAAGCATTCTCTTTCAAATTATCGGTGTGCTGTTTCAACATATACTCTTTCACTTTGCCGAGCATTGTAGCGTTAGGCCCGTTTTGTTGCAAATCGGCAACCACGTTGTTCATCACTTCTACAAGCTCGACACGACGTGCAGGATCGGTATCGAATTGAAACTGCAATGTAAAACCTTCTTTCGGCAGTTTTTCTGCTTCGGAATGCACACGAACCCCGTAAGTCCCACCCTGTTCTTCACGCACCTTATCTATGAATTCCATTTGGAAGAGTTGTTGAAGTACGTCCAGCAGAAAAATATTTTCAGCATTGTAAGCCATATCTCCTGTGTAAACAATAGCGGTGGTAGCTTTGGGAGTTTCCAGCGGGAAAGTGAAATGATTGTTATACACACCTTTTCTGACAGGTATTTCCCTCACTTTCACATCGGTTCTTTTTCCGGGAAGAGATGCAATGTATTGTTCTACCAACGGCTTCAATTGTTCTGGCGAAACGTTTCCAACAAACGTGAACGTGAAGTTTCCGGCATTGGCGAAACGCGAAGCGTAAAGTTCCAACAACTTATCGTAGTTTACAGCATCAATTTCCCGTATGGTGGGAATTGAAAAGCGCGGATTGTTTAAATACATAGCATTCATCAACGAATCGTTGAATACGAACTCCGGATTGGCAGCAAGCGTAGGCAAAACTCCTTTGAGACGTGCGGCAAGAGATTGATACGCTTCTTCGTCTTTCCGTACATCAGTAAAATTAAGATAAACAAGTTGCATAAGCGTTTCCATATCTTTAACGTTACTTTTGCCACTTATCCGCTCGTTGAACTGGCTTACGCCGAATGTAACTTGAGCATTCTTGCCTGAAAGGTTTTTCCGTAAATCGGTAGCACTGAAATTTCCCAAACCGCCAACAGAGGCCATATCATCCATCAATTTTATTTCGGCAACGTGCTTATCATCGATCGCCAAACTTCCGCCAAGTGCAAAGCCGTTCATCAAAATTTCATCTTGCTTGAAATCGGTAGTTTTCACAATCACTTTCGCACCGTTGCTAAGCGTCCACACGGTTGTGCCTTTGGCTGCATCGGCTTCTTCTTTGGTAATGCTACCTTTGGCGGGAAGCTCAGCCAAAAGCGGTTCGGTAACGGTGTTGTCTTCGTAAGCGGCAAGTTGCTCGTTATCGGTGGTTTTAATGATTTCGAGAATCTTTGCTTCGGAAGGATATGTATCTTTTTCCTTTTCAACGCCCATAAGCACAACCACACGGTTATTATCGGTAATAAATTGCTGCATCATTTGGTTGATTGCTGCCACGGGAATGTGCGGAACAAGTTGGTTCAGGGTATTGTAATTGTCTTCGATAGACGGGATTGGTTCATTTTTGAGAAAATGTTGAACGTACTGATTCACATAGAATGCGTTTTGTTGTTTTTCACGTTCGTTGTAAAGTTTTTCCAGATTGCTCAGGTAGTTGGCTTTAGCACGTTCAAATTCACCTTCAGTGAAACCGAAATCACGTGCCCGCTTCACTTCGCGCATCAGGGTAGCAACGGTGGCTTCAGCAGCCTCGGGTTTAGCTACGCCAATAACCTGTAAAGCATCTTTTGTTCCTACGCCAAAGTAGGTGCTGTTCATTGCAAGTGCAAAAGCAAAAGGAGCATCTGGTTTTTGCATCATTTCGTCTAAACGCTCTTTGAGCATTTGCTCAATCATTTGTGTGGCGTAGTTGTAAACAAGATAGTCCATGGTGGTTTTTCCTTCGTTGGGAACCTGATTGCGTTTGTAAGCGATCATAATGTTGTTCATAGGCAACTCCTTGTCGGTGGCAACTGCAATGATGGGGTCGTCGTTATCGGGGATTTGTTCGTAAATCCGCTCCGACACGTTTTCAGGCATGACTACGGATGAGAATACAGCCTTTATCTGTTGTTCAATTTCATCAGCATTGATGTCGCCAACAACAATAATTCCCTGCAAGTCGGGTCTATACCATTTGTGATAATAGTTTCGCAGGACTTGAGGCTCGAAATTATCTACGACTTCCATTGTGCCGATAGGTAATCGGTGAGCATATTTGCTGCCTTTAAAGATAGAAGGAGCTATTTTTTCTATCACACGCATTTGCGCGTCTTGTCCTGTTCGCCATTCTTCGTGAATTACCTTGCGTTCTTTATCAATTTCTTTTTCACGAAGCAATAAAGCATTAGACCAATCGTGAAGGATGAGCAGGCAGTTTTCTATGGCACCGGGTGTAGTTACCGGCACATCGTTGATGTTGTAAATGGTTTCGTCCATACCCGTCATGGCGTTGAGGTTAGCGCCAAATTTCACGCCGATGGTTTCGAGGTAGGAGATAATACTTTTACCACTTTCTCCGGCCGGGAAGTTTTCGGAACCGTTAAATGCCATATGTTCCAGAAAGTGTGCCAATCCTCGTTGGTTATCTTCTTCCAGAATGGAACCAACTTTTTGCACAATATAGAAATTGGCCCGGTTTTCAGGCAATTTGTTTTCGCGGATATAATAGGTCAATCCGTTTTCGAGCTTGCCAATCTTTACTTTACTGTCTATCGGAATGGACGGCATCTGTTGCGCTTGAAGCATAATTGTGCTTGTTGCAAATATAACAAGCAAATAGATGTGTTTGAATAACTTTTTCATTTTACCGAGTTTATTTTTTGTAATGAAATTTAATCTCGGGCAAATGTAAAGCACATTCTCAAGAAGCTACGTTAACAGAATGTTATATAACGTAATGTTAACGTTAGTATGTCCCTTAAATAAAAACACATCCTTAAGTTTTACATACCGGACTAAAAGTCAGGTCTTCTTCTAATTTATATTGAAAAAATATCGTCCGAAAATAGACGAGAATATCTCTAAGGCCTACATATCCAAAAACAAATCCATGCCAGTAACAGAAGGCAATTGATAAAGATTTGGAAACAGAAGCTATTCGTAAGGCGTAAACCGTACCCAATCGATCAGATAAACACATTCAACTCCCGATGGCGGTGGCCCTTGAATCCACTGCCCAACTTGCGACCAGCAATTGAGTTTCAGTTGATATGGCGCTGTAATTTTCACTTCGTTATCATCATAATAATAAGTATAAAGTATTTTGCCATCTACAAACCACTCTATTTTGTCTGACTTTATATCGAATCCCCATACGTGAAAATCGTCGGAGGGGTTAAAATCTAATTTGATATCAGGATTCGTGTCGAAACTCTTTAATCCGGCTGCATGAACGGCAACATGCACTTCTCCCCTATCTTTTCCGAATGAGCTGGTAAGAAATTCAATATCGATCTCCTGCTTAGTCCCGTCTCCCGATCCCTCGCCATTCCAGTCAATGGTATAAAAGGAATTTAAAACACCCGGAACTGAAGATGGCTTCAGTCTAGCTTCCCATCGCCCGTACAGAAATTCTTTGCGTGATTGAAGTGCCGAACTCAGAAATATGCCGTTATCGTTTTTGAAAATCATGTGCAGATAGCCGTCTTTTACGTACACACGCTCTCTTCCGGTTTGCCCTCCGTGTTCACTCCACGTTGCTATTTCCCATACCGATTCATTAACAGTATTTCCGTTAAAGTCGTCCCTGAAAATCCCTTTCTGATTTTTAATGATCCCGCTCGTTTTGACACAAGACAACATTCCTAAAATAACGAGCGCAAAAACGATAAAATACGAAGAAGTTCTCATAGAAATGAATTTATATTCCCAAAAATAGTAGCTTTGTAAAAAACAATTCAAAAATGAAGAGCAACGAATTTTTATTTGAAAAAGATATTCCCTGGAAAAATGCAGGTGAATTAATGAAACGTCAAATTCTCGGGTACGATGAAAAAATCATGCTTGTGAAAATGCAATTCGAAAAAGGAGCTATCGGAGCTTTACACACGCATCCACACTCACAATGCACGTACGTGATCAGCGGAAAATACGAATTTACCATTGGAAATGAAACAAAAGTCGTTCAAAAAGGTGATTCATTATACATTGCTCCTGATGCTGTACACGGCATAAAGTGTCTTGAACCGGGAGAATTAATCGATGTCTTCAGCCCGGTAAGGGAAGATTTCTTAGGATGATTTTATAATTGCTGTAAATCTACCCTGCGAATTAGAATTTCTGCTCCTTCCGATTGTATCTGAATTTTACCTTTCTTGGGTTTCAAATTATATGCCCGATTCACGAGTTTGCCGTTCAAATAAATAAGAAGATCGCTTCCTTTCGCATAGCATTCCACCCGATTCCATTGGCCAACGGGTTTTTCCACATCTTTAGCACCGCGAAAATCTTTTTTATCTTCCCACAGCAGGTCACGGCTGTGCCAATCAATCCGTCCTCGGGTAAAAGTCCTGATTTCTCCTTCGGGGTCGTAAAAATATGATCCCTCACGCGCACCGGATTTTGCGGTTGTGGTAACCTGAAAATTGTCTGTCCCGTCACCAACAATGATAATATCGCCTGTTCCTCCTTCAATGATCTGACTTTCGATAGAATACATCCACGTTCCGTCAGAACCACCGTCTTTCCCAACGGAATGCAATAAAATACCGCTATCGCGCGCCCTGTCGGCGCGCGGCGCAAATGTTTTCCCGCCCCATTTGAAATCAACGGTCAGTTTGTAATTTTCAAATTCCTCATTTGTGGTAATACAACCAAACTCTTCGCCCGATATCACAATATTGCCGTTTTTAACAGTAAAAACTTTATTCGGATCAATATTTTTCCCTTTCTCTTTCAAAAAAGTGTACCATCCATCCAGATTTTTTCCGTTAAATAATTGAATATACTTTTGCGAAACATCATTCTTACTCATAGCAGACGTTGTTTGATTAAGTGGCCTTGCACTTACTCCTTCGTCCGTCATTACCACAGGCAAAATTTTCCCATTGGCATCGAATTCCATTTTATCGATGCAGGTCATGCGGGAATTTCCATCTTTTTCTGTCAACGGACGACGGTGATACACGATATACCAATCATCAGTTCCCGGAATGTTAATGACCGAATTATGACCTGCTCCGTTAGCAATACGCTCATCCTGTTTCAAGACAACTCCAATTCGCTCAAATGGCCCGAGTGGGGAATCAGCTATGGCGTACGCCACCTGATAATTGGGCCCAGTCCACCCGCCTTCCGACCACATAAAGTAATATTTCCCGTTTCGAATAAACATCACCGATCCTTCCACATACCCTTCGGGTGTGACTTCCTTGAAAATGGTTCCATCGTCAAACGGAATGAATCCGGTGAAATCATCGTTTAGCTTCGTAACATTACAGTGGCGCCACCCACCGTAAAACATATAATACTGACCGTCAACATCCTTAAAAACAAACTGATCGATCGGTTGCGCTCCATTATGAAATTTATCGATCAACGGTTTCCCAAGATAATCGCGAAAAGGGCCTTCTGGCTTGTCCGAGACGCCAATTCCGATACCGCCCGGGCTTTCATTGTTTTGAATATCGTTAGCTGCAAAAAACAAATAATACTTTCCGTCTTTTTCTGTAATGGCAGGAGCCCACATGGTTCGCCATGCCCATTTCACCGCAGTGGTATCGATAATGCTGCTGTGTTTCGTCCAATTTACCAGATCGGGAGACGAGAAGGCATCCATAAACACCTGTTGGTTGTAAGGCGCAGAGTAAGTGGGATAAATCCAGTATTTATCGCCAAAGATCACAGCTTCCGGGTCTGCATACCAGCCGGGAAAAACCGGATTTCCTGATTTTTGAGCATTTGTTGTCGCCAAAAACAACAACAGACTTAAAATGGAGATTATCTTTCTCATTTGCATTAATTGTATTTAAGTAATTAATTATACGTTAATTGTTGATATTTCAATGGCAGGGTTACGCTTCATTAATTCATCAAAGAAGTATTTCATATCGGTTTCTGACAGTTTCAGGATCATGTCTCCACGAAGTTTATTCCGATAATAAATCAGAATAATTTGGTTCGGATTTTTTTGAATCACTCGGGTAATCTGATTAACTGAGACAGGTTTAAAGGCACTTCCAAATAAATAACGCTGCATAACCAGCATATTATCATCGGTCAATCGATAAAAGCGGACAAGAGTAAACAAAATTGCGATAGATGGAAGAAAATAAAAAATAGCACCGTACCTGACGTTCAATATCGCCCAGACAATTATTGCAATATAAAAAAAAATCACAAAACCAAGTAAAATTTTCTCTCGCTTAGTTACGTAATACTTATACTTCTTCTCCACGATAATTGTGTTTTTATCTCTACAAAGATAAAAACTCTTTCTAAAAAACCCTTAAAATTCAACCTATTTTCGGAGAATAGACAAACTCTGTTATTTTATCGACGAACGAATTATTATTTTATACGAACAGCTGATATTTCCGCATAATTACTTGATATTTCGCACATTAAGCTGCATTAATTATCGTTAATCACTTGCATTTTCATTAAACATTACATTATCTTTGAGTGTCATAACGAAGACAATTTTAAAAAATAGAATTATAAACGCTAAAAAAATTTGAAGTATGAAAAAGTACGCAATGTTATTGGTAGCAGCTATGCTGATGATTGGCATGTCGGTTTCGGCACAAAACAGACAAGGTCAACGACAAAACCGCGATAACAATCGCCCACGTCAGGAAATGAGAATGACGGCAAAAGAACGTGCCGATTGGATGGCAAAACAACTGGACTTAACAGCTGATCAAAAAGCAAAGGTTGAAGCGCTTTACGAAAAACAAGACGCAAAACGTAAAGAACAAATTGAAAAATTTAGAGAGCAACGCGAAAAAATGACCGAGAACCGCGATAACACGCGTGAAGAAATGCGTGCACAACGCGAAAAGGAGATGAAAGAAAATCAGGCGGAACTGGAAAGTATCATCGGAAAAGAAAAAATGGAGAAGTTGAATTCACTCCGCCAATCCCGACAAAACATGCCACAGAGAAATCTCTAAGGTAAAAAAGCAAGACAAGTAATGTTTAGGTTATAACTATTCTTTTTCTCATGACTAAAAAAACGCCAGTCTGTGAAAGATCGGCGTTTTTGCTATTTTATGCATTTCTTACATCGATGCAAACTTCAAACAAACCGGTTTACTGATATGGATGTCCTGATAAGTATCGGACAGTAAACCCGATTGGCTATCGATCTTGAAAACCTGAATCACATTATTATCACGACTCGCCACGAGTAACAAATTTCCATTGGGTGTAATCACAAAATTTCGCGGATGTTTTCCGGTAGGCTGATAACCTATTTTAGTAAGTGTTCCATCGTCTTGATTAATAGAAAATATGGCTACGCCATCTTCTTTAATCCGATTGGATGCATACAGAAATTTCCCGTCCGGTGAAACGTGAATATCGGCACTACCCCGTGAACCTTCAACCGAGTCAGTAGCAATAACCTGTTTTTCCTTTAAATCGCCTTCGTCGTAATCATACACGATCACATCGCCCGATAATTCTCCCAACACATAAAAATATTTACCGTTGGGATGAAAATCGAAGTGGCGTGGTCCAGCTCCTGCCGGAGTAGAAAACTCCTTCAAGCTTGCCTCTGAAAGTGCCGGCTGGCCTTCGAATACCGAACCAATGGCGTTGTAGCGATAAATCTTATCCGTTCCCAAATCGGTAGCGAACAAGAATCTTTCATCGGGCGAAAAACGAACACTGTGTAAATGCGGGCTTTTCTGTCGCGTTGTATCGGAGCCAGAACCTTCAAAATTTAGTACTAAATTTGCCGGCGATAACGTTCCGTCATCATTCACCTGAAACGACGAAATGCTTCCACCGCCATAATTTGCGGTGAGAACGCTCTTTCCCGCCTTATCGATCTCAATATAGCATGGGCCTGAACTCTCGGTACTACTCGAATTTAATAGTTGAAGTGCCCCTTCCTTTTTATCGAATGCAAATGCGTGCGCAGCACTGTTTCCATCTCCATTCTCTCCCACCGAATAGACAAACTTCTCGTCGCCGCTCACTACCAGATACGAGGGATTTGTCACTTCTGCCATACTCAGGGAATCAGCCATTCCGGTTTCTGTATTGAATTTATACACGTAAATTCCTTTACTGCCTTCATCTGAAGTGTAAGTCCCTACAAGCAGAAACATATCGTTTGGAGTAGCCTTGGCTATTTTTTCGTCAATTGTTTTCATATCATCTTTTTGTGTTGTTTTGTTGGTACACGCTCCTATGAGAACGGCCAATGCGAGTGCGAAAATAATTTTTCTTTTCATCTGTATAACCTTTTGATGAGATTCCCTTGAATTAAATTTTCAAATGCTAAATTACATCTTTTTACGAACATAACTGCTACAAGGGAAAAAAACATTTTCGCGTTGTGTTGTATATTTGACGGAGACTGCGTATTTTTGCAAACTATTTTGAACTAAAAAAAGTAAGTATGCTAACGAAAATATTATCTGTTTCCGGAAAGCCGGGTTTATATAAACTTATTTCTACCAGTAAAAACCTAAATATAGTGGAATCACTTCTAGATGGGAAGCGAATTCCTGTTTATCTGACCGAAAAAGTAGTTGCGCTTAGTGATGTGTCCATCTATACCACTGAAGAAGATGTTCCGTTGCGCGAAGTATTGCAGAAAATTAAAGAAAAAGAGAACGGAGCAAAAACTATTCTCAGCTCCAAATCATCTAACAAAGATTTTTTCAACTATTTTGGTGAAGTGCTTCCAAACTATGATACCGACAAAGTGTATGCTTCTGATATCAAAAAATTACTGAGCTGGTATAACATACTTATTGAAAGCAATATCGATTTTGAGCAAGTTGAAGCTAAAACCGAAGATGAGCAACCAACTGAGCCGGAAGCGGAAAACAACGAAAAATAATATAAATTGAACACTAAAAATTTGTTCGCTCGGATAATAGCGGGAATTATTTACATTGCCGTTATTCTGCTTGGTATTCTGGGAGGAAAGTATTCTTTTATCTCTGTTTTCGGAGTGTTTTTAGCTATTGGATTGTTCGAATTTTACCGAATGACCGAGAAAAACACATCACATGCCATAAGTAAAGGTTTTAACATTTCATCAGGTGTTCTTATTTTTCTGTCGGCATACCTTTTTCTGGAGAATATTTGCGCTCTTGCACTGCCCATAACCGCTATCTCGTACTTACTTATCCTGTTTGCTTCCGCAATATTCATCAATCGGAAAGACATACTTCATGCCATTATCTATTCCGTTTTCGGGCAAATGTATGTCACTATGCCGCTTTCTATACTAATGCTCATCTCCTATCAGTATCAGACGCTTTCAAATGAGTATTATTACGCTTTTGTACTGGCTATTTTCGTCTTTATCTGGGTAAACGATACAGCTGCTTTTGTGATAGGGTCACTCTTTGGAAAACATAAATTTATAGAAAGGATTTCACCCAAGAAAACCGTGGAAGGATTTATCGGAGGAATTGCATTTTCGGTTTTAGCTGCTATAATTCTTTCCAAGTTTTTTACCGATTATTCGTTGGCTTTCTGGATAGGATTCAGTATTGTTGCCGCACTTTTTGGCACACTGGGTGATTTATTTGAATCACTCATTAAAAGGACTTACGAAGTAAAAGATTCAGGCAACGTTATTCCCGGACACGGTGGCATTCTCGATCGAATCGACAGCCTACTTATTGCCATTCCGGCCATTTATGTTTATCTTGCCGTGATGCTGATTTCGTAATTTTAACTTCACAAAAATACCTTATTCTTAGTTGAACTTTTGAAGCGTGTTGGCGTTTTAATAACAAAGGCATAATCTTTTTTATACGTTTTTTAATGAAACGCAGACCAGAAGTTCAAACTATTATTTCTTCGATTAAAAACTATTATACTCTTAACACGCAATAAGATGGATAAGAAAGCAATTGGAACAAACGCCGGCATTATTTGGAACTTACTGAACAACAGTGAGAAATGGGATGTTTCTCAATTAATGGAAAAATCAGGCTTAACAGAAATAGAAGTATATACCGCCATCGGCTGGCTGGCTCGTGAAAATAAGATAGAAATAGAAGAAAGACCAAACAAAAAACACTACTATTATCTTATTGTAGAGTATTACTTCTAATAAGGGTCTAAAAGAAGATTTAAAATCCGATATGATTAACAATATCGGATTTTTTGTTTTTTTAACGATAGTTGGTGCAACGTTTTCGGTGGTATTTCCATCTATATATTATCAACAATTCAATTAGACATAAAATCTACTTAAAATGAAAAAATTACTTTCCTTGTTTTTGCTTATTTCGATTATACTGACTTCGTGCGAAAAAATCGATTCATCCTTAATCGGAAATTGGGAATTGGCTGAATCGAAGTATGTGATTACTGCCAACGAAGATTTTACTTTTTTTGATGTCTTTGGTTCGCCCTGGCAGGGAACCATAAAAATTGATAATAAAGAGTTTAATCCGTCTCTGTTTAATTATTATTTTGATAACTCTACGGGACAAAGTCATTTTGCTTCACAAGAATTACTTTTCACTTTTATGGGTCCAATATTAGCGGTTGAATATCAAGGTGTAATGTATATTTTGGAGGAAGCAAGCACTTTAAAGATCGCTGAAGGAATTTATAAAACTGAAGGAACAGCAACATATCAGGACAAATCGATAACAGTTAATTTAGACCTTGTTATGCCGAAAGTAGAAATGAAAAAAGGAGATCAATTCTCTGTTCGTGATGCCTACCGATACATTCCTTATACCAGACTTGGCTTTGATGATGGAGGAAAATTACAAACAGACTTTCTCTCAGGAGACATTATGGAAAGATTATCGGGAAAATGGAGCGTAAACGACAATCAACTCAACATAAGTGTGAAAAATCGCTCGAACCATACGTACCAATATCAAATGAACGCTAATTCGTTATTGCTATCGCAAGACAAAACTACCGAAGAAATGGAACCGCCGCACATTTCACCATTTGCAAACAAAATAAGCAGAATTACTTATCAGGCGCTTTATATGCGGGAATAATAGAAAAGTCAGAAGACGGATGTCGGAAGACAGAAGTCCCAAATCTTAATTACATTATTCCTCTTTCACGTAACTTTTGTTGCCATTTCCAGGCAGATGCCATGGTATCTTCGATGGTTTCTTTGGCAGTCCAACCAAGAACGTTATTGGCTTTATCGGGATTAGCCCAAATCTGCTCGATATCACCTTCACGCCGGCCGACAATCTTATAGTTCAGAGGTTTTCCTGAGACTTTTTCAAAAACGTTGATCAATTCTAACACCGAAACTCCGTTTCCTGTACCTAAATTGAAAATTTCCACCTTTTCGTCCGATTTATCGGTGAGCATTCGCTCAATGGCTACCACGTGTGCTTTAGCCAAATCTACCACATTTATGAAATCGCGGATACACGAGCCGTCAGGCGTGTTGTAATCATCACCGAAAACGCTTAATTGTTCACGGATGCCGATTCCGGTTTGGGTGATATATGGCACTAAATTTTGTGGAACTCCTATGGGTAATTCACCGATTTCTGCCGATGGATGCGAACCGATCGGGTTAAAATAGCGCAGAATTATACTTTTTATGGATGCGCCGGAATGTATAAAATCCTGAATGATTTCTTCGTTTATCTGCTTGGTATTTCCATAAGGTGACTCAGCCGGTTTTATGGGCGCATTTTCATCTATCGGATTGTTATCGGGCTCACCGTAAACCGTGCACGATGAAGAAAAAACAATGCCTTTCACGTTGAATTCCGGCATTAACTCCAGCAAATTTATTAGCGAAACAAGATTGTTCCGATAATACATCAGCGGCTTGTGAACCGATTCTCCGACAGCTTTGCTGGCAGCAAAATGGATAATACCGGCAATTCCGGGATGTCTCTCGAACAAATCTTTCAAGGCAGGAAAATCAATACAATCCAGTTCTTCGAAAGTAGGACGTATTCCTGTAATTTTCACAATTCCTTCAATTACATCTGCATTGGAATTGGAAAGATTATCGATTATAATCACCTCATATCCTGCTCGTTGAAGTTCAACAACTGTGTGAGAGCCAATGTATCCGGTTCCGCCTGTAACGAGAATTTTTTTTGACATAACAAAATATTATCAACTTTAATATAAGCTGCAAAGTTAATAAAATAAGCAGTGATTTACTGACTTTTTTGCCGTTTCCTTTAAAAAACAGAGTACATTTGCAAAAAATATCATTTCGATGCAAGATATTTCGAATTTGCAGAAAGAAGCCGCTTTAAGAACTCCTGATTGGAAAAAGTTTTATGCCAAAAACAAACAGCGGCTGATGAGGATGGATAAGGATATTGAAAGGCTGCACAACAAAGTTTCTTCAGAAATAGATTGCCCGGAATGTGGTAATTGCTGCCGCTCTCTTGGACCAATGATTCTGGAAAAAGACATCGATATATTATCAAAATCACTCAAAATGAAATCTTCTGATTTCATTGAAAAGTATCTGCGAAAAGATGAAGACGGCGATTTTGTTTTTCAGTCGATGCCTTGTCCGTTTTTAGGTAGCGATAATTATTGTTCCGTATATGAAAGTCGTCCTAAAGCTTGTCGCGAATATCCGCATACTGATCGAAAAAAATTCCATCAGGTTTACGATTTAACAATTAAAAATGCATCAACCTGCCCTATTGCTTTTAAGGTTTTGGACGGGTTAATAAAACTTTAAGATCAAAAAGCATTACTTTATATTATATTTATAATAATTTGATTTAAAATGAACTATAAAAACAGATTGACTATATTTACCTTTATCTTGCTAACTACTATTTTTACCTCTTGCAATACGTTTCAATATCTATTAAAAAATAATGAAATTCAAAGTGACACTGTCGTCCTGAGACAAGGTATTCCGCTCTATGATGCAACCAATCGATTTATTGTGGTGCTGGATTCCGTTCTTTCCGATTCACGTTGTCCAAAAGGTGTAGTTTGCGTTTGGGAAGGCAATGCCGAAGTCCGGTTAAAAACTATCATGACATTATATAACAAAAAGAACATTTTCCGATTAAATACTAACCCACAATTCACGCAAGATACTATTATCAATAATTATCGATTCAAATTACTGGAACTCAATCCTTATCCTGAAAACGGAAAAACATTTCCACATTACAATTATCGCGCAACTATCGTGATAGAGAAACAATAAAAAAATCCCTTTTGC
>ENA-UOOM01002798-UOOM01002798.1-fermentation-metagenome-genome-assembly--contig:-NODE-2798-length-13683-cov-4.635456_pt1 | contig 13683 bp, 12 predicted proteins | sample MGYA00245781_ERZ724031 | MGnify/ENA primary metagenome ERZ724031 (study PRJEB28704, sample SAMN03018317) | fermentation metagenome | biome: anthropogenic terrestrial biome; feature: soil; material... | reverse complement strand
GCTATGCCGACGTTTGCGGCAACCCCTCCCTGAAAGATTACCGGTTCGCATATTTCTTTGCATTTTGCGAGGTTGTTCAGGTAGTTGCGCACGAGCGCGCGGCACAGGCCGGCGACGATGTCTTCAGTGCTGTGGCCCGTCTGCTGCTTGTGTATCATATCTGACTCGGCAAAAACGGCACAGCGGCCCGCTATGCGCGTAGGGTTTTTTGAGCGCAGGGCATATTCGCCGAAGCGTTCTATCGGTATGCCCAGGCGTTCGGCCTGCCTGTCTAAAAACGAGCCTGTGCCCGCGGCGCATACCGTGTTCATCGCAAAGTCGGTGACTACACCGTCTTTGAGGAATATTATCTTGGAGTCCTGCCCGCCTATTTCCAAAATAGTACGAACGCCAGGCACAAGCCTTTTGGCGGCGGCGGCGTGCGCGGTTATCTCGTTTTTTACTATGTCGGCGCCTGTTATGATGCCGGCAAGCTGCCTGCCGCTGCCCGTTGTGCCGACGCCTGAGATATCTATGCCGCCGAGTTCGCGCCGCATAAGCTTTAGGCCGTCCGTCAGGGCTTTTACCGGCCGCCCCTGCGTACGCAGGTAAAGCTTTGAGAGGATTTTGCCGTTTCCGTTCGAAACGACAAGGTCGGTGCTGACGGAGCCGACGTCTATGCCCAAAAAATATTTTTCCGTAAAAAACACCTCTGAGGGAATTAATGTCAAAATGATTGTTGGCATCTTTTAAGAGGTTATGCAGTATACGGCAGCGGGCGCCGCGCGGAGCGGATATTTATTTATAAAAAATAACTAAATGCTTAAAATGTATGATATAATGCATAATAACTGGCAGAAGGATAAAATCTGCCGCACGGAGTATAATTACGCACGTGCGGAAAACGAAATGTTGCGGTGAAATAAAATTGACGTATTTATCTCTTCCGGAAAGTATGAAAAATGAATTTACGGAAAATGCGGCTAAGAACCTTGCTGAAAAGCGCGGCGCGCTGGCAGCCAAGCGTGTTTTTGACATAGCTGTGTCCGTTGTTATACTCGCGGTGCTTTCGCCGCTGCTGCTCGTAGTGGCCGCGGCTGTAAAGCTCGACTCAAAAGGGCCGGTGCTTTACAGGCAGGTACGCGTAGGACGTTACGGGAAAGACTTCAGGATATATAAATTCCGCACTATGGTGCAGGATGCGGACAAATTGGGCCCGCCCCTTACCATGGGCAGGGACCCGCGCATAACGCGCGTAGGCAGGATAATAAGGAAATGCAGGATAGACGAGTTCACGCAGCTTTTTAACGTCATAGGCGGCAGCATGAGCCTTGTCGGGCCGCGGCCTGAGGTGCGCAGGTACGTGGAAAAGTATAAGCCGGAGTATATGCCTACGCTCCTCATACGCCCCGGCGTGACGGCGCCGTCGAGCATAGCCTTTAAGGACGAGGATAAAATACTGAAAGAAGGCGGCGACCCGGAAAAAATCTATGTAGAAAAGATACTGCCGCCTAAAATGGCCCTTAACCTTGAGTATATGAAAGACATATCGGTTCTGAACGATATAAAAATAATGTTTAAAACTGTGTCGGCTGTTTTTTAACCCTAATATTTTAAGCCGCCGCGTCATAATAATATGGTAGAACAGCGGGTGATGCGATTTGTTTTGCCATATAAAGAAATACAGGAGCGCCGTGGCGGTTTTTCTCGCTTCGGCGGTAGTCCTGTCATCCTCCGCGGCTGCGTTTTACAGGTCGGCCGTCGCAGCCGCGCCAACGCAGGCGCTGCCTGCCGCTGCCTCAGGTGAAAAAAGCGGGGGTTACATAAAGTACGCGGAGTTCAACGTACCCTACATTGCCCTTAAAAAAGCCCTCAACATGGATATAGAGTCGCATAAAAACGGCGGCAGCCTCAGCTGGGTGCAGATACTCGCGTACCTTGCGGCAAAATACGGGGGGGACTTTACAAGGTACAAAAGCTCCGATATGGATGCTTTTGTAAAAAAACTCGAAACAAAAAACATCGGGGAACTGACATCCGGCATGAAATATTACAATTACTTTAAAGAAGCCTATACGGCCGTACTCGGCGGCCTTGTCGGCACATATAAGGAAAACGGCGAGGAAAAGTACGGCCTTATGGGTTATTCGCCCATAGCAAAGACTTTTCCGTACTCTGACTGCGACGACTTCGGGGTTCAGCGTACTTACGGCTACACAAGGCCGCATCTCGGCCACGACATGATGGCGGCAACGGGCACGCCGGTCATAGCCGTAGAGTCTGGCGTAGTGGAGGCGCTGGGCTGGAACCAGTACGGCGGGTGGCGCATAGGCATACGCAGCTTTGACTCTAAAAGGTATTATTACTACGCGCATTTAAGGCAGAACAGGCCGTATGCCAAAGGCCTCGCGGAAGGGCAGACGGTGACGGCCGGCGACGTTATAGGCTACGTGGGGCGCACGGGGTACAGCTCAAAGGAAAACGTTAACAACATAAAGGTGAGCCACCTCCACTTTGGCCTTGAGCTTGTTTTCGACGAGAGCCAAAAGGAAAGCAGCAACGAGATATGGGTGGACGTTTACGCGCTCACAAAGCTTTTAAGGCAGCACCAGTCAGAAACTTACCGCGACAGCGCTACAAAGGAGTACTACAGGAAAGGCACAGCCGAGATACCGTGCAGATGACTGCCGTTGTCCGCCGCGCGGCGGATAACGGCGCGCGGGAAAAAACAGTTGCATAAAAATATATATTATGATATTATATTAAAGTATTTGTAAGCGTCCGGATTTCCGGGCGGGTTCTTCCCGTGTTACATGGGGAGAGGCGGCATTCCTCTGCTGTTAAACATGAATGCCTGAAATTTAGGAGGATTTTTAAATGGATGCTTTAAAAGAAATAGCGAAAGATTCACTGAAAAAAGAAGTCCCGGCTTTCAGCGTAGGCGACACCGTAAGGGTTGACGTAAACATACGCGAAGGCGACAGGGAGAGGATACAGGCGTTCGAGGGGACCGTCATAGCGCGCAAGGGAAGCGGCGTTTCGGAAACTTTTACTGTACGCCGTGTCTCGTACGGTGTAGGCGTCGAGAGGGTTTTCCCTATTAATTCGCCTAACGTAAAGGACGTAAAGGTTATACGCAGGGGCAAGGTACGCAGGTCTAAACTTTATTATCTGCGCAGCCGCGTAGGCAAAGCCGCTAAGGTAAAGAGCAAAATACAGTAATCTGCGAACGGTATTTTTAAAAAAAGGGACTTAGATGTCCCTTTTTTCTTCATATCGGCCTTATCGGCCGTTTTATGTAAAGGTGGGCTATATTGGCTGATTTTGATTTAAAACCCGAAAGCGGAGATGAGTCCGGCGGCGAGACGCGTGGCCAGGGAACTGCCGCAAGCTGTTACGAGTGGGTTGAAGGCCTTATAATATCGCTTATTATAGTAATGTTCCTGTTTGTGTTTATTTTCAGGGGCAACATAGTAGTTATAGGCGACTCAATGAAGCCAAATTACCAGAGCGGCAACCGCCTGCTAATCTCATGCCTTGACAGAAGTTATAAGCGCGGCGACGTTGTGGTCATAGAAGCCGGCGGCACCAAACTCGACGACAGGATTATAAAGCGGGTCATAGCTACACAGGGGCAGACCGTCGACATAGATTTCACCAAAGGCGTCATTTCGGTTGACGGCAAGGAACTCGACGAGTCGGAGTATATAGAAAACGGAATTACTAAAAACCGTTACGACGTTGATTTTCCCGAGGAAGTCCCCGAAGGCTGCGTTTTCGTTCTGGGCGACAACAGGCCTATATCGGAGGACAGCCGGTCAAGCTATGTAAGCATGGTGGACACGCGCCATATAATAGGAAAAGTAATATATATGCTCTTCCCGTTTAAGCGCCCGGTTTAAAAGTGACGGCCGGCTTTGGAACGAATGAACGAAAATGCCGGCGACGGATAATATTAAAAAAGCGGCCGCCGGCGGAAAAGACAGGTATGTTAAAATGAGCGAAGCAATGCCGGTACAGTGGTATCCGGGGCACATGGCAAAAACAAAACGCAATATAGAAAAAAACTTAAAGCTTGTTGACGCTGTTGCGGAGATAGTTGACGCGCGTATCCCGAAAAGCAGCCGGAACCCGGTTCTTGGCAGCATTATAAGGAACAAGCCGCGCGTCATACTTATGAACAAGTGCGATATGGCCGACCCTGACAAAACAAGCCGCTGGATAGCCTTTTACAGGGGCAGGGGCATACGGGCCATACCTGTTGACTGCCGTTCGGGCAAAGGGCTGAACGCGTTCATGCCGCTTTTAAAAGACGTTTTAAAGGAGCAGACGGCTTCATGGCGGGCCAAAGGCATGGAAGGCCGTAAAATCCGCGTCATGGCGGCCGGCGTCCCAAACGTGGGGAAAAGCTCCCTCATAAACAGGCTCACAGGCGGCGCCAAGGCAGCCGTCGAAAACCGGCCGGGCGTAACTCGCGGCAGCCAGTGGTTTTCCATAGGCAATGGGTTTGAGCTTTTGGACACGCCGGGCGTGCTTTGGCCAAAATTCGACGACAGGAACGTTGGCGAAAAGCTCGCGTTTACTGGAGCGGTGAAAGACGACGTACTCGACACGGAGCAGCTCGCCTGCCGCCTTTCGGAGCTTCTGCGCACTGAGTACCCCGCGCTGCTCGCGGCACGGTACAAGCTCGATGCCGGCAGCATAACCGGCTTAAGCGGATACGAGATGCTGGAGCTTATAGGCAGAAAGCGCGGCATGCTTGTATCAGGCGGCGAAACCGATACGCTGCGCGCGGCAAATACGCTTTTAGAAGAGTTCCGCACCGGCAAGATAGGCAGGATAACTTTGGAGCAGGTGAAAAATGGCTGAGGGCAAAGACTGGCTTTACTTCGAAAACCGTGCGCGCGAGCGCGGCTTTGCGGCCGTATGCGGCATAGATGAAGCCGGGCGCGGCCCGCTTGCCGGCCCTGTTTTTGCGGCGGCCGTAGTCCTGCCGCCCGGCCTTATAATAGAAGGGCTTGACGACTCTAAAAAATTAAGCCCTAAAAAAAGAGAGAAACTGTTCGATATAATAAAAAGCAGGGCGGTTTCTTTCGGCATAGGTTTCGCCGACGAAAAAGAGATAGACAGCATAAATATACTGCAGGCAACCTTCCTCGCTATGAAACGCGCCGTGGACAAGCTCGGCGCAAAGCCGGACATAGCGCTCGTTGACGGCAACAGGATGCCCTGCCTCGGCGTTTATACCGAAACCATAGTTAAGGGCGATGCGCTGTCGGAAAGCATAGCGGCGGCGTCGGTGCTTGCAAAGGTCAGCCGCGACAGGCTTTTATGTGAAATAGATAAGATATATCCGCAGTACGGCTTTGCGCAGCATAAAGGCTACGGTACAAGGCAGCATGTGGAAATGCTTAAAAAGTACGGCCCGTGCCCTGTGCACAGGCGTACATTCCTGAAAAAAATACTGGGGAATAACGCAGATGGATAATTCCTCCGGAGCCTTGGGTGAAGATTATGCGGCGGGCTTCCTTAAAAATAAGGGCTATATTATAATTGAGCGCAACTACCGTTCGCGTTTCGGGGAAATCGACGTAATTGCCGCCGACAGTAAATATATAGTTTTCGTTGAAGTAAAGACACGCAGCCCGGAATGCATGGTGTCACCGTTTGAAGCTGTTACACGCGCGAAACAACTGAAAATCATAAAAACTGCCGCGTGTTACCTTCAGAAAAACCCTTGCCGGCTTCAGCCGAGGTTTGACGTGATGGGTGTAACTGCCGGCGGGGGGAAGGTCTTTTCAGCGGAATACCTTGAGAACGCGTTCGGCTGCGGCAGTTTCGGGTAATGTGTTGCATTAGACGCGGCGTTATAGTAAACTTGGGTAAAATAAACTAAAACATTTATATATACGCTTACAGCGTGTATTTTAAGCTGGACATTGTAAGAAAGAAGGCAGAAGTTTGTACTATCGCTCTACAAGGAACAGAAATATAGAAATATCGGCGGCGCAGGCCATAGCGCGCGGCCTCAGCGGCGACGGCGGGCTTTTTGTGCCTGAGCGCTTTCCGCGCGTCAGCCTTGACGCCGTTAGCGCAATGGAAAAAGCTAGCTACGTACAGCGCGCGGCTTATATAATGTCACTGTTCCTTACCGACTTTTCACATGATGAAGTAAAAGAATGCGTTTCCGGCGCCTACACGCAGAAAAAATTCCCGGGGAAAAGCCCCGCGCCTTTGAGCAGGCTCGGCAGCAGCGTGTATTTTCTTGAGCTTTGGCACGGCCCGACCTGCGCTTTTAAGGACATGGCGCTCCAAATACTGCCGAGGTTCCTTACGAAATCGTTAAAAAAGATATCCTCCGGCAGGGAAGCGCTTATCCTGACGGCTACTTCGGGCGACACCGGCAAAGCGGCGCTCGAAGGCTTCAGGGACGTACCGGGTACGCATATAATGGTTTTTTACCCGTGCGACGGCGTAAGCGAGATGCAGAAGCGCCAAATGTGCACCCAGGAGGGCGGCAACCTTGCCGTGTGCGCCGTAAAAGGCAACTTTGACGACACGCAGACAGGCGTAAAGCATATTTTCAACGCGCCTGAAGCAGTTAAGGCGGTTTATGAAAACGGTATGATGTTTTCAAGCGCCAATTCCATAAACTGGGGCCGGCTTCTGCCGCAGATAGTTTATTATTTTTCCGCTTACTGCGACATAGCGGCGTCCGGAGGGGTAAAAGCAGGCGAGCCTGTTAACATAGCCGTGCCTACGGGCAACTTCGGCGACATACTCGCGGCGTATTACGCCAAAAAGATGGGCCTGCCGGTTAAAAAGCTTATCTGTGCGTCAAACTCAAACAATGTGCTGACGGACTTCCTCAAAACCGGAATTTACGACCGCAACAGGCAGTTTTACGAAACAATATCGCCGTCTATGGATATACTTGTGTCAAGCAACCTCGAACGCCTCCTGTTCGACCTTACGGATGGCGACGACAGGAAAGTATCCTCGTGGATGCGCGGGCTTTCACGCACGGGGAGCTACGACGCTTCCAAGTACCTTGACAGGGTAAAAGAGCTTTTTTGGGGCGCTTACTGCGACGACGCTGAAACAAAACAGGAGATAAGGCGTGTGTACGAAAAGTACCATTACCTCTGCGACACACATACGGCCGTCGCGTCAGCCGTCTACGGCAAATATGCTGCTGAAACGGGCGACTCTGCAACGCCGGCAATCGTCGTATCGACCGCAAACCCGTACAAATTCCCGTCCGATGTGCTCGATGCCGTAACGGGCGGACGGCATGCAGCCGTTTCAGGCTTTGAGGCCGTGCGCGTACTTTCAGAGATGACGGGCACTCCGGTGCCGGAGCCAATAGCTGAACTCGAAGACAAACCCGTCAGGTTCGGCACTGTGTGCGCAAAAGAAGAAATGGGCGCCGAAGTGCTTAAGTTCGCTTCCGGCACGTTTGAGTGAAAGACGGCTGCTTATGTCAGTATTTGCTATCGCGGACCTGCACCTGTCGCTTGGGGAAAACAAGCCGATGGACGTTTTCAAAGGCTGGGAAAACTACGTTGCCCGCCTCAAAAAAAACTGGATGGCAGTCGTCAGGGACACCGACACGGTTGTCATTGCCGGCGACGTGTCATGGGCGATGAAGCTTGACGGGGCGGAGAAAGACTTCGGTTTTATAAACTCGCTGCCCGGGCGCAAGCTCATAGTCAAGGGCAACCACGACTACTGGTGGTCGACTAAAAAAAAGATAGAAACGTTCCTTTCGTCCCGCGGGTTCTCAAGCATTTCCATCATCCATAACAGCGCGGCCGCCGCGGAAAATATAGCCGTATGCGGCACGAGGGGATGGCTTTATTCGTCGGAAGCGCCTGAGGACGTGAAAGTCCTCGAACGCGAGGTCGGCAGGCTGCGCGCTTCTATAAACGCTGCCGAAGCGCTTGGGCTTGAGCCGGTTGTGTTCATGCATTACCCGCCTGTTTACGATGGGGCGGAGTGCCGCGAGATTATGGACGTACTTTTCGGGCATGGCATAAAAAGATGTTATTTCGGGCATATACACGGCAGGGCTGCGGCTAAGCGCGCGCCCGACGGGGATTACCGCGGGATTGAGATGCATCTTGTTTCGTGCGATACGGTTGATTTTACGCCTGTTTTGGTAAGACAGCGGCAGGAATGACAATTTTAGTATTAATTGTTGTTTTTATAAAAACATTTCATTAATATGTAGAAACTTTTAAAGTCATGTGTTATAATTAACGTTGACAATTTGCTATTTTGCAGGAGGAAAATATAATGAGCTTAGAGTCGTCTAACAAAGTCGATACAAACCGCTACCAGCTTGAAGTTAAGGTTGACGCGGACAAATTTGAGGGTGCCGTTAACAAGGCATACCTTAAAAATAGAAATAAGATAATGATTCCGGGTTTCCGTAAAGGCAAGGCGCCGAGAAAATTCATAGAGAAATATTACGGCGAAAAAGTTTTTTACGATGATGCCATAAACGATGTCTATCCTGACGCGCTTGAGGAAGCCATAAAGGAATCGGAGCTTGGGTTTGTAGAGGATAAAATCGACTTCGACCTTGTTTCGGCCGATAAGGACGGCCTTAAGTTTAAAGCAACCATAACGACAAAGCCGGAAGTTCAGATAGAAGGCTACAAGGGAATTAAAGTCGAAAAGGAAATCCCGAATGTAACTGACGGGGACGTCGACAAAGAGCTTGAAAATATACGCGAGCGCGACTCAAGGATGGTAACGGTAGACGACAGGACGGCACAGAAAGGCGACATAGCCGTCATTGACTTTGACGGTTACGCGGACGGCGAGCGCTTTGAGGGCGGCAAAGGTGAAAACTACAGCCTTACCCTTGGCAGCGGCCAGTTTATAAACGGCTTTGAGGATCAGGTAATAGGCCATAAAACAGGTGAGGAATTCGACGTAAACGTCAAATTCCCGGACGATTACGGGGAAAAAAGCTTAGCCGGCAGGGACTCTGTTTTCAAAGTGAAGCTGCATGAGATCAAAGTAAAGGAATTGCCTCAGCTCGACGACGACTTTGTAAAAGACGTGAGCGAGTTTGACACGCTTGACGAGTATAAGGCCGATATAAAGAAAAATATCGAAAAAAGAAAAGAAGATATTTCGAAGGATAAAGTGGATAACCAGCTTATAGACAAGGTAAACGAGCTGCTTAAGGCCGACATACCGGAGGCCATGTTCAGGAACAGGGTCGACGACGACCTCAAGGATTTCAGCTACCGTTTGCAGTCCCAGGGGATGAATATCCAAAAATATATGCAGTATACCGGCGAAAACGAGGAAGCCATACGCAAGAGGTTCCGCCCGCAGGCAGAGCGCCAGGTAAAGTTCCGCCTTGCGCTTGAAAAGATAGCGGAGCTTGAAGCCATAAAGCCTACTGAGGAAGACCTCGAAAAAGAGTATAAAAAGTATGCCGATGCATATAAGATAGACCAGGAAAAAATCAAAAAGCTTATAAAGAGCGAAGACCTTTCAAAGGACATCGCTGTGGAAAAAGCTTTTGATGTCATACGCGACAGCGCGGAAGTGACCGAAGTCCCCGAAAAGACTGGGGAAGGCGAAAAAAAGGCTGAAGCAGACGAAAGCGGAGCTTCCGCCGACTGAATGCCTTTAAGCGGGGGATTATTCACGCACCCGAAAATAAAAGCGGAATAAATATCTTATGATTAGTCAATGCTTTATAATATTGCCGACGGTTGGGAGGTATTTTTAATGAGCAACCTTGTACCTTACGTTATCGAGCAGACGAGCCGCGGAGAGCGCTCTTACGATATTTTTTCAAGGCTTCTTAACGACAGGATCGTTATGCTGACAGACGAGGTAAACGATGCCACGTCAAGCCTTGTAGTGGCACAGCTTTTATACCTTGAGGGGCAGGACCCCGCAAAGGACATAAGCCTTTACATTAACAGCCCGGGCGGTTCGGTTACGTCGGGACTTGCCATTTACGACACAATGCAGTATATAAAATGCGACGTTGCCACCATATGCATGGGCATGGCCGCCAGTATGGGCGCTTTCCTGCTTACGGCGGGCGCGAAGGGCAAGAGGATGGCGCTGCCGAACAGCGACATAATGATCCACCAGCCGAGCGGCGGGACGAAAGGCCAGGCTTCCGACATAAAAATACAGGCTGAGCATATGCTGTTTATAAAAAAGAAATTGAACCGGATCTTTTCAGAAAGGACCGGCCAGCCTCTTGAAGTCATTGAAAGAGATACGGAACGCGACAACTTTATGACTGCCGAGGAGGCCGTAAAGTACGGCCTTATTGACAAGGTTATAACCAGTAGATGAGATAGGGTGATGTAATGCCTAACGGCGATGACAATAAAGGCAGGGAGATATGCTGTTCTTTCTGCGGCAAGCCGCAGAGCGAGGCGCGCCGCCTTATAGCGGGGCCTGGGGTTTTTATCTGCGATGAGTGCATAGAGCTGTGCATGTCCATACTGAACGACGAGAAAAACCTGTGCTCTAAAAAAGAAAATTACAGTGAATCTGTTTCCGAACTGCCTAAGCCGCATGAGATAAAAAAGCAGCTTGACGACTATGTCATAGGGCAGGATGAAGCTAAAGTAGCGCTGTCGGTGGCGGTTTACAACCACTATAAGCGCATATATTACAACAGCGGGGCAAGCGATGACGTTGAGCTTACCAAAAGCAACGTGCTGCTTTTGGGGCCGACCGGCGTAGGCAAGACGCTGCTTGCGCAGACGCTTGCGCGCATACTCGACGTGCCGTTCGCCATAGCGGACGCTACGACGCTTACGGAAGCGGGGTATGTCGGCGAGGACGTTGAAAATATTTTGCTGCGCCTTATACAGGCCGCAGACTTTGATATAGAAAAAGCCGAGCACGGTATAATATATATAGATGAGATAGACAAGATAGCGCGTAAGTCGGAGAACCCCTCCATTACCCGCGACGTAAGCGGGGAGGGTGTCCAGCAGGCGCTTTTGAAAATACTCGAAGGCACTGTTTCAAACGTGCCGCCGCAGGGCGGCAGGAAACATCCGCAGCAGGAATTTCTGCAGATAGATACTTCCAATATACTGTTCATATGCGGCGGTGCTTTCGACGGGCTTAAGTCCATAGTCGAAAAGCGCACGGCGACGTCTGCCATAGGCTTCGGCGCCGAGATACACAGTAAGGAAGAATTTTACAAAACAGCATGGATGGAAAACGTAATACCGCATGACCTCGTGAAGTACGGCCTTATACCTGAGCTTGTCGGCCGCCTGCCGGTAATAGCAACCCTTGACGACCTTGACGAAAAAGCCCTTGTAAGGATCCTGACGGAGCCTAAAAACAGCCTTGTCAGCCAGTACAAGAAGCTCTTTCAGCTTGATAAGGTTGACTTGGAGTTTGAGCCGGACGCATTGCTGGCAATAGCTAAAATGACTCTCGAACGTCACACCGGCGCGAGGGGGCTTAAGTCAGTCATGGAAAGCTTTCTCAAAAACCTTATGTATAACGTCCCCTCGGACTATACTATAGAAAAAGTGGTAATAAATAAAGATACTGTCGAAGACAGCAAGAATGTCCAGATTGTCCGCAACCCTGAAAGGACGCCGGTAAAGCTTACCGTAAGCGTTCCTAAAAAACGCGGGAGAAGAAGCTCTGCCTGCTGACGGCACTTTAACGGCAATATATGCTATAATTAAATATGATGGTATTTTTTACTGCCGCGGCAGCGTTATCTTGATTTCGCTTGGCGGCAGCATTTTTTTCAAGGAGTTATTTATGAATGCCGATATTAAACCTATTAAAGTAGAGAAAAAGACTTTGCCGGCCATCCCGCTTAGGGGGCTGGTTATATTTCCCGGTATGCTGCTCCAGTTCGACGTGGGGCGCGAGAAGTCGGTCTTGGCCCTCGAAAAGGCAATGGACGCGGACCAGCTTGTTTTTCTCGTAGCCCAACAAGACATCACGGACGACGACCCGAAGTCTGAAAAGGTGTACGGCGTAGGCGTCGTCGCCAAAGTAAAGCAGGTCATACGCCGCGGCGAGAACGGCATGCGCCTTTTTGCGGAAGGGCTTTACAGGGCGGAAATACTCTCTACAGTGAGCGAGAAGCCTTATTTCACCGTAAGCCTGATGCGGCTTGAAACACAGCCTTACAGGGCGACTAAACGCACAGAGGCGCTCGTTCGCTACACGCAGAACCTTTTCGAGCAGTTCATACAGAACTACAGCCGTATACCGCCGGACATAGTCCTCGGTGTAATACAAAAAAAGAACTGCGGCGAGCTTGCGGATTATATAGCTTCTAATATCATTTTTGATTATGAGCAAAAACAGCTTATACTTGAGGAACTCAACCCGGTAAGGCGCCTTAAGAAACTTGTAAAAGTTTTGGAAAGTGAAATAAAGATACTTTCCATAGAAACTCAGATAAGCGAAAAGGCCAAAGAGCAGATAGACAAAAACCAGCGCGACTATTTTTTGCGCGAGCAGATGCGCGCCATATCAGACGAGCTCGGCGAGGACGATAACCCTCAGCAGGAGTCGGACGAACTGCGCAAGCGAATAAAGGAGCTGCGGCTGCCGCAGCTGCAGAACGACAAGCTTTTGAAAGAGTGCGACAGGCTTTCAAAGATGCCCGAAGGCTCCCACGAGGCGAGCGTGATAGTCAGCTATGTGGAAACGTGCCTCGACCTGCCGTGGAACGTGTCAAGCAAAGAGGACATAAACCTCAGGAAAGCCAAAAGCATACTTGACCGCGACCACTACGGACTTAAGGAAGTCAAGGAAAGGATACTCGAGATACTTGCCGTAAAAAAACTTGCGCCAAATATAAAAGGGCAGATAATCTGCCTTGCGGGTCCGCCCGGAGTAGGCAAGACTTCCATTGCCCACTCCATAGCGGAAGCTACCGGGCGGAAATATGTACGCGTTTCACTCGGCGGCGTGCGCGACGAGTCGGACATAGTCGGCCACAGGCGGACGTATATCGGCTCTATGCCCGGCCGCATAATATCGGCCATAAAGCAGGCTGGAACAAACAACCCCCTTCTCTTACTTGATGAGATAGACAAAATGGGTAACAACTTCAGGGGGGACCCGTCGTCCGCTATGCTGGAAGTGCTTGACGCTGAGCAGAATTCTGCTTTTTACGACCATTATATAGATATGCCGTTTGATTTGAGCAAGGTGCTTTTCATAACGACGGCAAACGATGCGGGCGCCATACCGGAGCCGCTTTACGACCGCATGGACGTTATAACCTTAGGCAGCTATACACATTTGGAAAAGTACAATATCGCCGTAAAGCATTTGATACCAAAGCAGCTTAAAAAACACGGCATGGACGGCAAGATGCTGCGCTTTACGCCGTCGGCCGTCCATATGCTCATAGACGGCTACACGCGCGAAGCCGGCGTAAGGAGCCTTGAGCGCCAGATAGCCTCCGTCTGCCGCAAATGCGCAAAGTATTTTGTGGAAAATAAAAATAAAAAAATTATTATAAACGTAAAGAAAGTGCCGGAGCTTCTCGGCCCGCAGAAATTCAGGGACGACAGCATAAGCAAAAAAGATATGGTCGGCCTTGTAAACGGGCTTGCGTGGACCAGCGTAGGCGGTACTATACTGCCCATTGAAGTAGCCGTCATGGACGGCACGGGTAAGATAGAGCTTACAGGCTCGCTCGGCGACGTTATG
>ENA-UOOM01002797-UOOM01002797.1-fermentation-metagenome-genome-assembly--contig:-NODE-2797-length-13689-cov-7.995819_pt1 | contig 13689 bp, 16 predicted proteins | sample MGYA00245781_ERZ724031 | MGnify/ENA primary metagenome ERZ724031 (study PRJEB28704, sample SAMN03018317) | fermentation metagenome | biome: anthropogenic terrestrial biome; feature: soil; material... | reverse complement strand
CTCTTTTTTATTTCTCTTTTATCTTATTGTTTGCTTTTTGCGGAAACTCAAAAAAAACCACGGTGCTAATTTTTGATAAAGCTTTTAAAGTTATCGCTGTATTTTATTGTTTTGTCACTGTAAATCCACATTGCTTCAGTTTCAGGCATAGAATTTATAAGTTCAAGACCTTCTTCAAAAGGCATGCTGAATATTGCCGTTGAAAGAGCATCGGCTACACCGGAGTCCTTGCATATTATGGATACAGAAGTAAAATATTTTGAAGGATACAGTGTGTCAGGGTCTATTATATGATTATATTTTTCGCCATCTACAATATAGTATCTTTCATAATCACCGCTTGTCACCAAGGACTTATCATCTAATTTAACTACTTCCATAACTGATTGCCCGGTTGAAGACTCGGGATTTTGAATACCTACATTCCATGGCTCTTTTGTGGTGATATTTTTATTTATAGCACGTATGTTTCCTCCAACCGACAATAATCCTGAAGTCATTCCACTATCTCTTACCGTCTTGCTTACCTGTTCAGTTGCATATCCTTTTGCTATTGCACCAACATCAAGACTCATCAACGGATCTTTCAAAAAAACCGTTGACATTTCCTCATCGATAACTACATCTTCAATATTGGTATGCTCAAATGCTTTTCTTAACTCCTCTTCCGATGGAAGAGCTGCATTATCAGGGTCTTCAATTCCTTCGGTTCGATATTCATGCCAAATCTTCAATACGGCGCCAAAGGCAATATTTGTCTGACCATTTGTTTTATCATATAAGTCTTTTGAGAATTTAAGCAAATCAATTATTCTTTTGTCAACTTTGACAGGCTTTATTCCTGCATTGTCATTGATAGTTTTAATATTGTTTATACCCTCATAATCGTTATAAATATCATAAAGCTGATGATATTCCTTTAAATTGTCATAAATAATTTGAGAATATTGCGTAAACTTTTCTTTATTTTTTGCAAATCCGACAATTCTTGTTGCAGTATCAAACAACATTAGGAACTCTGATTCATATCGAATAAGTTCTTTTCCACCGCAAGCAGTAAAATTTATTAAAATTAAAATCAACAATATTATGGAAATAACTTTCTTTATCAATTTTCACCTCTTAAAAACAAAGGGGGCAGATATCTGCCCCCCAATGATGATTAATTATTTGCATTAATAAATGCTTTTTCGAAATTGCTTTGGAAGTCTTCAATCCCTACCGTAACAGAAGATACTAAATCTTCTTCGGCAGCATGACCGGTTTCATCAACCGCTATACCTTTTATTTCATCCACAGTCTTGCCTATAACATAGACTGCAAATGCATCTGCCTGCTCATACCATTCTTTGCCTATTGCAGAAGCTTTTTTCATTCCATAACCTTCGCCTAACTCAACCTTAGTTATAGGTGCAACAGTTAAATCCGAAGTTACCTTGCCTGATGCGTCAAAATTCACATTAGACTGAGATGCATCTATTATGGCACTTGATACTTTTCCATCTGCATTAAACGTTGCTGCGGTATATGTTGTATAAGCCTGAGCCAATCCTTCAGCATCAGCAGTTGCATCTTTAGATTTAGAGATTGTGGTTACAACTCCCAATCCTAATTTGTCGGAAGCATCAGCACCTAAATTATGTGCATTTGCTACAGCTTTTTCAATAGCTTCTTTATATGGATTAATTTTGATAGTCACTGAAGAAATTAAGTCAGCTTCGGTTGGAACTCCTGATTCATCAACCGCAATACCTTTAACCTCTTCAACCGTCTTGCCTTTTACATATTCAGCTAAAGCATTGGCTTGTTCGTACCATTCTTTATCAATTGTTGAAGCCTTGCCCATTCCGTATTCTTCTTTAAGCTCTTGTTTTGATTTAAATACAGTATTTAAATCCGGTAAAATCTTACCTTCTTTGCTAAATCCGATTTGAGTCTGAGCAGTATCTATTACAGTTTGCACTATTTTTCCGTCTTTGTCAACAGTAACTGCAACAATTATCGAATCTGTTTGTGCTGCTCCGTCTTTTTCGCCGGCATCCTTTGATTTCTCAATAGATGATACAACTGCCAATCCTGTTTTAACAGCACCTTCAGCCAATGGCGCTTCTTCTTTTGGTTCTTCCTCTTTTGGTTCTTCTTGTTTCGGTTCTTCTCCCGGTTCTTCAGTTACCGGTGTCTGAACCTCCGGTTGATCCTTAGCACATCCTACAAAAGAAAATACAGACATAGCTATGATCAACAATATTGCTAATATTCTTTTCATTACTTTCCTCCATAAATCTAAAAATATATATAATCAGCTTTTCGCTGCTTATAGCATTGTATTTAAATTCGGTACAATATTAACAAAATGAATTATATTAGTCAACACTTATTTCCATAAATTACAAAAAAATTAATTATTTCGTTCAGCATTGCCAAACTTCGTTCTGAAACATATTGTTTTTAAAAGGATCTGGTGACCCAACAATCCTAAATCTATTCTTTATATCCGATTCTGCGGGATATTTCATCTGCCGCTTCTTTAATTATAACAATTAATTCCCAGATTTTTTCATCAGTCATCCTGAAAGCAGGTCCTGTTGTGCTTAAACTGAATCTGACATTTCCCTCATGGTCAAATATCGGAGCTGCCACGCATTTTATTCCTTCAACAAACTCTTCATTGTCAATCATATATCCATTTTTCTTTGCTTCTTCTAATTTTTTAATGAATTCAGCTTTACCGGTAATTGTATTAGCTGTAAACTTTGGAATCCTTTTCGGCAAATAATCTTTAATTATATCTTTATCTTGATAACATAGAATTATTTTCCCGTCTGCAGTTGTATACACCGGCACCCTTGCGCCAATTTTTGTTGAAGTTTTTATCGACTTAGTGCATTCCCTCTTTTCTATCCAAACGATATCCAATCCGTCAAGCATTGCTACATGAACCGTTTCTTCAATGCTGCCGCACACTTCGCCTATAACCGGCAATATTGCATTTCTTATATTTAATGAATTTGTAACTAAGTCTCCGAATTCAATAAATCGTATGCCTAACCTATATTTTTGCGTTTCTTTATCCTGAGAGATAAAACCGTGATACTTAAGTGTTGTAGCAATTCCATGAACGGTACTTTTGTTTAAACCTAATTTCTCTGAAATTTCAGACAGCCTAAGTTCTTTTTTTTCTTCATTAAAACATTCTAATATTGCCACTGCTCTGTCAATGGACTGAATTCTGCTTAAATCTTTCATAATCACTACTCCGAAATTATAGCATATTATTTCATAAAAATCAATTTAAATAATAATTAACAAACAAACAGGTTTTAATTGATATACACAACATATGTCACTTTTAATCCAGTGCTGATTTACATTTTACCTTGTAAAATCAGTTATGATGCATTATATTAACATTATGTAAATTACTTGTCAATATAAAAAAATTTTTATTTGTTATAGACACCTTGTGACAAATAAGTTAAAATTATATAATTAAATTATAAGGAAGGGGATCTTATGAATACAATCACTAAAGAAAAAGCATCGGAGCTGCTGAAAAAATATAATAAGGATGAATTTCATCTGCAGCATGCGGATACAGTAAGCTTCGTTATGGAGTATTTCGCAAAAAAATTAGGTTTTGAAGATGAAGCTGAATTTTGGGGAATTGTAGGACTCCTGCATGATATCGACTTTGAATTGTATCCTGATGAGCATTGTGTAAAAATGCAGGAAATATTGTCGCAAAACGGAGTAGACGAAAAGATAATTAATTCAGCCGCAAGTCATGGATACGGACTTACAGATGTAAAAATAAAACCTGAGCACACAATGGAAAAAATACTTTTTGCAACAGACGAGCTGACAGGTTTAATAGGTGCCGCAGCACTGATGCGTCCTTCAAAGAGTACATTGGATATGGAGCTAAAATCCTTAAAGAAAAAATTCAAGTCAGTAAGCTTCGCTGCAGGCTGCTCAAGAGATGCCATAAAAACCGGCTCCGAAATGCTAGGTTGGGAATTAGATTATTTATTGGATGAAACATTAAAAGCAATGCAAGCATACGAAAAAAGTAAATAAACAGTAATGGGACACATCTTTCAGGCAAAAGATGTGTCCCATTATTGCTGTTAATAATAACAGCCTTGTAAGCATTCCTAAAGCTCCGTCCGGAGATTATTAATTGGCTGCGGCAGCCTTTTTCTGTTTTTTTAATTTATTCCTTATTAAAGTAAATGCTAAACAAGAAATTACCGTTATTGGAATTACCGTAAATGTGTAAAGAAGTATCTTGCCGGTAACCGATAAGAAGTTATTTTCGGCATATACAATCATAGTTGTTAGAATAATGGGATGCATTAAATATATATAGTAAGAGCTTTGTCCGAATACTTTTATAAAACCGTAAATATTTTTTAACTTATCCTTCAATAATGTACCGATGGAGTATGCTAAAAAAATCGATATTGATGAAAATATAAACCACACAAAGGTATAATACACCGAATTGTAGTATGAAACAACTGTGTAAATTAAACTCATTACTATATATCCCGAAATAATAAATGCTTTATTTCTCTTAATCCATATTAAATATTTATCGTATTCCATGGTTACATAAATTCCCAACATATAAAATACCAAATATTTCAAAAACAATCTGTCTGACAAATCAAATCTAATGAATTCAGCGCATAAATATGTTATTATACCTGCAAATATCAGTATTGGTACCTTTTTTTCGGTATTTTTCAATATAAAATAAAATATGGGACCTACTATGTACATTTGTACAATGATTATTACAAAATACAAGTGATATGACATTGTTCCCTGTAAAACACTTTTCACAAAAAACTTTATATCAAATGTATAATGATATCCCATGCGAATATAAACTGCGTAATAAATAATGCACCAAATAAAATAAGCGATAAGTACCTTCGAAAGTCTCTTTTTAAGAAAATCAAAATAATTAAATTTTTTATTTTTATAACTGTAACTGTAAAAACTTGTTACTCCGCTTAAAAAAATAAAAACAGGCGTAGTGAATTTTAAGCTTCTGTTAATTAAAAGCATTAAAATATGCGGAAAGCTTCCATGAATGTATTCAGTAACTCCCGTTGCTGTTATATGGACCAGCATAACCGCAAAACATGCGATAAATCTCATATAATCCAATTCATATAGCTTGTCTTTTTTATCAATAGTCTTTGCTGTATTAATTGCTGACATGTCATCACTCTTTCTATGATATTTTGACTATTTTAACATTTATACAAGAAAAAATCAAATGCATTATAAATTTATAAATATGTATTCACAAATATTATAATTACTCTATTTTAGCAATAGCAAGTTTATGATAACGTTGTTTTATAAATATTTTTGAGATATTATAAGTAATATATGTTTTGGCGTATACGCCTGTGCGAAATTATGATACAATAGTATCATAATTTTTATTTCATTGGGAGTGACGACATGTTTGTAAAAGAAGCTGTTATAAACAGAATTAATGAAATATGCAACGACAGGGGAATAGCTGTAAATAAGCTCGCAAATTTATCAGGTATAACGCCGTCTACAGTCTACAGTGTTTTTAACAGCGATAGAAAGGATATCGGAATTGTGCTGATTAAAAAAATTTGTGATGGTCTTGAAATAACATTGGATGAATTCTTTTCTTCTGATATATTCAAATCTTTAGACCAAGAATTAATTTAACATAAAGAAACGGGGACACACCAAATAAGGATAGGTTAATAGGAATGTCCCCGTTTATATGGGCGGCCATATATAAATGACGCAGATAAGCCTAGCCATTTATAGTTTAATTAATTTTATAATGTCAGTTAAGATTGTTATTCTTATATTGTTTTAAAAGATAAATATATTTTTGTTCGGCAGCTTCAACCTTATAAATGGCATAATCCACTAAGTCCGGCTGTGAAACATTTTCAAAGATATTCTTAGCATCTTCCCATTCTTTTTTTGCATTTTCAATGATGGCGAACGCATCATCCTCAGAAGACTCTTTTTTTAATTTAAAGTTCTCAAAAATACTTTTAAAACTGATTTTTCTTTGAATATCATTCATGGAAAAAACCTCCTATCCATATTATTATAGACAGGAAGTTCCTTTTTATTCCTAATATTCCACATAAATTGTCTTCATTTAAATCTTTATAAATTATCGCTTTCCAACTTTAACAAATATTCTTTTATTTCTAAACCTCCTCCGTATCCAACTAACTTTCCGTTCTTGCCTATTACTCTGTGACATGGAATAATGATTGAAATGGGATTGCGGTTGTTTGCCATTCCAACTGCTCTGCATGCTTTTTCATTGCCGACGGCAGCAGCAATATCTTTATAGCTTTTAGTTTTGCCGTAGGGGATATCCTTAAGAGCTTTCCACACTTTTTGCTGAAATTCCGTGCCTGAAGGAGCTGTCGGCAAGTCGAAGGACTTTCTTTTTCCCTTTAAATATTCCTCTATTTGTTTGTGTGCTTCCTTTATAAGAGGAGTTTCGATTACTATAAAGTCAATGTTTTCTTCATTTTCAAAAAAAACATCCGTTATTGAATTGCCGTCCTCTGCAATGCCTATTTTTCCAATATCTGAATCATAATAAAAAACACTTTTCATAGCTCCTCCATTATTATATTTTAAATTTTGTCATTAACCCGCTGTATTCGCCGTCCCATACAACTAAATAATTACTTATCCTAATTTGTCGCCTTTTTTAACCTTACGTTCCGGCTGGATTAACACTACTCCCTGCTCCGCGTAAACACCAAGCACAAGAACCTCCGACATGAAGTCCGCAATTTGTCTGAGAGGAAAATTTACTACCCCCAAAACCTGTTTTCCCACAAGCTCATCCGCTTGATAGCAATCCGTAATCTGAGCACTTGACTTTTTAACACCTATTTCATCTCCAAAATCAACCATCAGCTTATATGCGGGTTTCCTCGCCTTTTCAAAAATTTCTACTTTTGTTATTTCTCCTACTCTGATATCCAACTTCATAAAATCATCAAATGTTGCCATATAATCTTCCTTTCTTATAAAAATACCACCGGTTCTTTTCTTTCTGCAAATTCGATTTCCAGCTCATATTTATGTTTTAAATAATTTTCATCATCATAATATTTTGCATTAACAGGACAAATCTTAATGCATGCACCGCATTTAATGCAGATATAGTTCAGTCTTGCCACATCATCATAATCAATGGAGCCCATCGGACAGACAGATACGCAAAGCTTGCAGTCGGTACAGTCATCGTTTGTCTTTGGTGTAACCTTTCTAATATCAACAGAATTTCCGTTTTTATCCCTTGGCTTATAATAAGATCTATATTCCTTATTGCCGGGAATTTCAGGTTCTTGTCCATCCTCCGAAGATATTTTTTCATAAATTTGTTTAGCAAATTCTCCGACCTTTTCTAAATCCTGTTCATCAGGTCTGCCTTTTGCTAAAATTTTAGAAAATGAATGCTCTCCTATAAAAGCTCCTCCCGCTATAACATTAAAGCCATTCATTTTAAGTATGCTTTTAAGCTCAATCAACGCATCGTCATAATTTCTGTTGCCGTAAAGCACTACTGCAACGGCCTTTGCACCGCCGGCCCTCACATTATCCAAATAATTCAACAATACATTAGGTACTCTGCCCGCATATACAGGCACTCCCACTATCACTATATCTTCATCGGTAAAATATAAAGATTCTTCTCTTCCGGAAGGCAAAGTAAAGTCCTTAAAATTAATCGACGTTTCATTAAAACGCTCCGCTAATTCATATGCTAACCTTTTTACCGCCTTCTCAGTTGTACCTGTTGCACTGAAATATACCGCATTAATTTTGCACTTCAAAATAAGCCTCCTGAATTATTTATTTTTTAATTTTTCATATCTTATTATCAAATCTTCGCTCTTTTCCTTGTATGGCATAACCTTGCCTTGTTTATAATGTTTACGGCAAAGAGGTATGTAGCTTTCATTTCCTCCGATAAAAATCTGTTCTCCCGTATACACCACCTTGCCGTCCACAATACGGGCATTGGTCAATGCTTTCTTGCCGCACCAGCAAATAGTTTTAATTTCTTCTATTTTATCAGACAATGCCAAAAGCCAATAGGAGCCTTCGAATAATTCATTTTTGAAATCAGCTCTCAAACCATAGCACATAACAGGTATATTTAATTCATCGACTATGTCAGTAAGCTCCTCCACATGGTGTTTTCTTAGAAATTGACTTTCGTCTATTATAACGGCATCAACTCCGAACAAATCATTATATTCCTTTACGACTTCAAAGATATTCATCTCTTCATTAACGGATATTGCTCTTCTTTTAAGGCCAATTCTTGAAGCAACAACTCCCGAATCAGCATATCTGTTATCTAATGATGATGTAAATATTAATGGATTTTGTCCTCTTTCTTCATAGTTAAATGCGACCTTTTGAACCTCTATGCTCTTGCCAGCACCCATGGTGCTGTATCTGAAATAAAGCTGTGCCATAATAAACTCCTTGTTTAACCTTTATTATATTTAATTATAACAAAAGATGTCCCGAAATTCAATAAATTCATTGATGATATGTAAGAAATCTACAGTTTCCGCCGCTCAATTTAACCGATTTTAGTTATCCCGAACAATAGCTAAAAAGCACATTTTTTCGGAAGAAAAAATGCGGTACCGACAGCACCGCATCTTTTGCTAAAAAAGAAGGTCATGATTATATATTTTGCCATGACTTAATTCTTTTTTCTGATTACGATAAAACTCGTATACAGGGTACTCCGAAGCTGTCATTCTATTAAAGGAATGAATTCCCAGACTGCTGCACACCGTATCAACAAGATTATCGTTAGTTTCATGAACTTTTTGATGTTTAGCCATTTTAAGTCAGCTCCTTTATTCCTGAAACTATATATATTATTGCTCTATTTATAAATTTTATTAAAAAAATTCAGGGAACTTCTATGGACGAAGTGCGTTTTTATATTAAATTTTCAGCCATATTTACTAAGTCCGCCGACATGCCTGATAAAGATTGTATTGCGGCACTGACTTCTTCTGTCGCAGCTGCTATTTCATCAAGGACTGATGCCAATTCCTCGCTCTGTTTGCTTACCTTTTCATTTTCCGATTTTAATTTTTCTAAAATGTCCGTAATTCTTTTAGTCGAAACGGTGCTGTTTTCTGCCAATTGTCTTATTTCATTCGCCACAACATTAAAACCTTTTCCGGCATTTCCGGCACGAGCTGCTTCTATCGAGGCATTTAATCCTAAAAGCTTTGATTGCCGTGCTATGTTGTAAACCGTGTCAACTATTTTATCTGTTTCATTAACAGATTCCAAGCTTATCTCTGAAATTTGTTCCATTTGATGGCTTAAGCTTGCTACCCTCTCCAAACCCGAAGCATTTTCCTCCATGGCTGCCGTAATTTGTTCAATTGTAGTTGATAAGCTTTGAGCCATATTTATCAGCTTTTCCTTGGCATCCAATGACTCCGCAACTATTATGCAGCCGATAACTTCGCTGTCGTCAAATAACGGTATGGCACGCCCCATATAAGGAACTCCGTACACTTCGCGGGGAACCTGCCTTATAATCGTTTTTTTACCGTAAATAGCCTCTAATGCTACCGAGCCATCCTTCAATATTTCGCCCTTTTTTAACTTAAGGTCTACAGTTTTGCCGGGCAAGGCAGCTATGATTTTTTCAGTATCGCTTACAGCGACGTTAAAATCCGCTGTCATCAATTTTTGAAATATTCCTATAAAACCACCAATTATCTCCAAATGCTCTCTTTTCAATTTTCGCCTCCCATAAAGGTTTAGTGATTACGTTTTCTATATGCTAAATTTTAACATAAAACTACATTAAAATCAATGCTTCTTTTGCCATTCTTTATGTAACCACGAAGTGAGATTGAAAATAAAACTGTTTTTTTCTTAAGATTCAATATATAATTGAATAATAGAATATTAGGTGTTGACTTATGAAGTTTTTACATTTCCGAAGTTGACACATACATAAGAATAAAAAGGAGAAAAAAGATGAATGGTTTCAGAAATTTCATGAACGGCAGATATGGAACTGACCAGCTGACTCTATCATTGCTTATTTTAGGAATGGCACTTACCTTTTTAGCCAATGCATTTGATTGGTATGCGGTAACCATGTTTACCTACGTTTTATTTTTTGCGTGCATTTACAGAGCGCTGTCAAGAAATACATCAGCAAGGCGAGCGGAAAATATTAATTTTCTTAAGCTTTATAATCCTGCAAAGGCGTGGCTCATAGGAAAATACAGCATTATAAAATCATTAAGATATTATAAATACTTCAAATGCCCTCACTGCAAGCAAGAAATTAGAGCGCCAAGAGGAAGGGGCAAGATTTCGGTAACCTGTCAAAAATGCAAAAATAAATTCATACAAAAAACCTAAAGGGTGTTAATATAAGGAGTTAGCATGAATAAAAAAAGCTTCAGGAAAAAAAGAAATTGGAAAAAAATCATAGGTATCTTACTTTTTGTTATACTTGTTATGTCAGTTATTTTTACCATTATTCGCATTGCTCAAGCACCATCTGAATCACCTATCGGTTCCCATGAAAAAGTAAAAAGTGATTATGTCCTTACATTGCTTCAATGTATCTTAGGTGTAATTGTTATGTTCATACCAACATTGGCAGAACATAAATGGTCAATAGATATACCCAACAACATGGAAATAGCTTATTTTATTTTTTTATATTGTGCGATATACTTAGGCGAAGTACATGACTTTTATTACCTCATACCTCATTGGGATACAATCCTCCATGCATTTAGCGGAGCTACATTAGGAGCTTTGGGATTTTTCCTTGTCAGTTACTTTAATGATGCTGAAATATTGGATACTAACTTAAGTCCATTTTTCACAGCATTTTTTGCATTCTGTTTCGCACTTGCGTCAGGTGCCGTGTGGGAAATATATGAATTTCTTGCAGATTTCATATTACAAACTAATATGCAAAAATTTATTCTTGCCGACGGAACTGTATTGTTAGGGCAGGAAGCTCTTCTTGATACGATGGAAGATTTGATAGTAGATGCGATAAGCGCATTTACGATTTCCGCAATTGGGTACTTTTCCATTAAAAGAAAAAGGAATTCATAAAAGGAATTCCGGGGACGGACCTTTTAATGTCCGGCTCCCTTTGAATTCTTGTTTATAAAAATGATTACATTAGCAAGGTTAACAATTCTTCGAAATTATCAATGCAATAATCATATTTTTCAGCATTACCGAAGCCATATCTTGCATATACGAATGGAATTCCCGCAAACTTTGCTGACTCTGCATCCATATTAGTATCCCCTACATAAATTGGATTTTTCAGCTTATTTCTTTCCATTATAATTCTGTTGTTTTCTCCCTTTGATAATCCTGTTACCCCCGAACATTCAAAATCAATAAAGTATTTATTTAATTTATGGACTTTAAGAAAGCATTGTATGTAGCCATCCTGACAATTGCTGACTATAAATAATTTATATCTTTTAGCAAGCTTTTCAAGAGTTTCTTCTAATTTTGGGAACAGCGTTCCGCCATGTTCTCCCAAATAAATCAACTCTGCATCACAGCATTCTTTCAATAATTTTATTTGAAAATCCTCATTTAAATCCGGAAATAGCTTTTTGCCTATTTCATTTATTTGAAGTCCCATAAACCCTTCTAAATCTTTAAGTGTTATTACCTTTGTTATATTTGGATAATTCTCTAATACTTTTTCCCATGTGCCGCAAATTCCTTCTGTTGAATTCCACAAGGTTCCATCTAAATCAAAAATAATGCTATCAATATTCATTTTTACTATCCCCATTAAATATATCCAAGCTTCATTTCATTATATCTGCCCATCATCAATTGTATTTTATTTATAATATATAGTCTAAGTCGCTGAATATATTTCCTAATTTTGAATAAATTTTTTCTGACATATCAACTAATTCACTATCAGACATTTCATTTATATATTCGATTTTATTGAATTTTACCGCATCAACAGATTTTATATTCTTACTCTTTAAATAACCCTCAAGATTGAACTCATAATAGCCATAATCATAGAATCCAAAACTTATATCTTTAAAATTCAATGTATCTTTTCCATTATATTCAGCACCAATCTTTATATCAAATCCTTCATCCGCATATTGAGGAACAATATTAACAGTGCCTTGATATTCCTTGGATGAATTATCATACGATTCATTCAGCTTAACATTAAGAAGGTCGTAACCTGATTCCTTAAGGATTAAATTAGTATCTCTGTAATTTGTATTATCATTTTTTGAATTCTCAACTTCATAAATGAAATTGGCAGAATCATAATCCGTGGAAAATCCTAAATCTATTTCTGAATCAACACAGCTTTTTTTATAATCAAAATTACCTGATAGTTCAACCGCTAATTCATAGCCGTATTCATCTGATAAATTTATTTCTGCACTCATGCTTTTTACCAGGTTATCATTATTTACAGATATTGTTATATTCACATCATTTATTTCAAAAGCCTCGGAATTTAATTCATCCAGCATATCCTTAGCATCTTCAATATTATACATTGCATATTCTTTTGCTTCTTCAAAGCTGCTATAATGGTAGTTTTCCAAATACACCGAATATACAACAAAATCTAATATACTTTTGTCTTCCAACAGCTTGACTGCATTATTCTTAAATGCATTAAACAAATCGTTGCCTTTTATTGTTGCTGTATATGTATTGTCTGAGTTTTTAGACTTTTCAAACTTAGTCAGCCCTGCCATATCTTTGGAAAAATTTTTCAGGCTGTCTTTTATTGCTTTTTTGCTCTCTATAGATGCATTAAATAGTTTTGATTGAGTTAATAAAGTAATACGCATGTCGTCATAATAAGAATTTCTTTCTAAACTGCTTAAATCCGCCTTTGCATTTACCCCTACAGGATTATCATACAACAATGGCGCGTTAACAAAGAAGCCATCCTTGGATGCAAATAAATCAGCAGTCACAAGGTTGATTGAATTGTCTTGTATCGCCATATTTAAACGCATTTCGCCTTTATTAACATCATTTTGTAAATTAAATTTTGCTCCGTAGCCGGACAACATACTGCTTATATAAGAATCACTGAAATCATTAATCTCTAAATACAATTCCTTTTCAAAAACATCATTAACCGACAATAAGGGTATAATCCCCGGAATTTCATTATAGCTTTTACTATCTTTGCTTATCGCCTCATAAGTATTTAAAATTGCAATTTTTATATATTTATCCGGGAAAAATGTCTTAGCTAAAGCTTTAAAAGAAAAAAAAGCAACAAGTATTATTGCCGCTGTTATAATAACTATTTTTGGAAGCTTTGTATTTTTCTTTTCAGGTTGTCCGATTGATTCACTGTAAAACTCATTTTTAGAACCGCATTTTCCGCAAAATTTGTCGCTTTTTTTCATTTCATTTCCACAACTGCCGCATATTAATGCGTTTAGACTTTTCTCATCGTTCATAACGTCTTCTCCTCTCATCCTTGTAATGTAAATTTTATCATTTATATCATATTGTGTCAATAATCTACATAATTCTTGAGTTTCCGCAAAACAATCCACAGGACAGTAAAAACATAGTTTAACT
>ENA-UOOM01002796-UOOM01002796.1-fermentation-metagenome-genome-assembly--contig:-NODE-2796-length-13691-cov-6.013934_pt1 | contig 13691 bp, 13 predicted proteins | sample MGYA00245781_ERZ724031 | MGnify/ENA primary metagenome ERZ724031 (study PRJEB28704, sample SAMN03018317) | fermentation metagenome | biome: anthropogenic terrestrial biome; feature: soil; material... | reverse complement strand
TGGAGCGGAAACAGATACAAACTCTTCCAACAGATACTTCAGCGTTATTAGTTGGGATAGGTAAGACTAGCTCTCGAGAAGAGATGGCAGGCATCTATACAGCAGCTAATGTCTTAATGAATCCGACAAAGGAAGATAATTATCCAACAGTCAATCTTGAAGCAGAGGCCTGTGGTACGCCGGTAATAACATATGATATTGGAGGTTGCGCTGAAACTATTAAATTGAATGAGTCAAAAGTTGTAAGGGGTTATATAGAGGCCTTGGAGGATATTACCACTATGAGCATGAATATCTAGAGCTTGGCTCGACTATGAGTAATTCAGTAGCGGTGAGCACAGTTATATATTTATCAATGTTTACATTGTCAGTTACATCTGCTGTTTTTGCAGAAAAGATGTTTGAAAACAGAGACCTCGTATGTCTAGCAAAGCATTTAAAAACACTGAGGAATGAACAGCGCTTTTATTTATATACAGGAATGGCTGCTACAGTTTGTGCCATAGTCTTGCCTTGTTTTCTTGCTTCTGTGAGAGCTACGAGTGTGGGTAATGATATAAGTGTGTACGTCTTACCTAATTATGAAATTGCACAAAAGATGTCAGCATCAATTCAATCGTTTATAGAATTTCAAAAAGTTTCGAACTGTGAGCTGCTTTTTTCCCTTGTAGTTTTTTTAGGTGCTAAAATTGGTAGTCTCAGTTTAATATTTTTTTTAATTGAGCTATTAATTATAGCCCCTGTTTATTATTCATTATGGTTAGAAAGAGATCAACTTTCTTTACCAGCAGGCTTAGTCGTTTATTATCTCCTTTGGTATAGTTTTTCATTATCTGGGATGAGACAAAGCATCGCGATGAGCTTTATACTCATGGCATTTGTACTATGGCGTCAAAGGAAGGGGAAAAAGAAAGTACTATTAAGTGTAGCTATAGCTAGCCTATTTCATATTTCAGCTTTACTTGTTGTGGCAATATTTTTTGTACTATATGTTATTAATGAAGTAAGTAATAAGAAATTTAAATATATGGATTTAGTGGTTCTTGTTGGTCTTTTTATTTTCTATAGATCCTTCGAAAATATACTAGCTGGATTTCTGGAGCTAGTGCAACCAAGATATGCTCAATACATATATGAAAATGCAGAAACAGTGATGGATTTTAGTTCCATACCAATGACAGATCTTCTCGCAAAGACAATTTCTCTAGTTTATGCAACATTTGTCATTAAAAGACAGGCATCCAGCTCTACTTATGGCAAGCAGGAAAAGTTTGAATTATCATTATCCTGGCTTGGAAGGTATTTTCTCCTATTTATGCTAAATTTTAAGGAATCTCTAAGGATTGCTTTTTATTTTGATTATACATATATTTTGATATTGCCAAGATCTTTTAAAATAGTAAAGCTTAGTAGAGATAAGAAAAATATTTATATATCTATAATTATTTTATTTGGATCGCTTCTCGCATATTGGTTTTATAATTATATGGTTTTAGGAGTATACAAAACTAATATTTTTTTACTGGCGTTTTAATATCATATAGAAGTGTGATACATTAGGAGCTTAAAGAAGTCTGGATAAAACTTAGCCCTGCATTTACGTGCAATTTAACATCTACAGACTCTTTTCCAGATATAAGTGTTTAATTTAAGTAAGTTTTTATATATATTATTTAAATAAATGATATTGAGAATATGAAGATATACTTAGTTATCTAGAGCTAAGCAGTGCTATCTTATCTTTTGAACTATATAGTGAGTCCATTCTCTCAAAACGATTAGTAAGGGTATTTAAATGAAGGTTTGCATCCTGTCCATGCAAAACGTCCCAAACTTTGGATCATTACTGCAGGCATATTCTCTTCAAAGCCTTATTGAGGAGCTCGGGCATCAGGTGTCCTTTATCAACATCGAGCCAAATATAGACGAGGATAGGCTGATGGGGGACTGTCGCAGCTCTTATCTTGAAGAGATGGGAGATAAGGCTACAGAGCATCCGTTAACTCGCAAACTACATAAAGTGGATAGGTATTTTTTCAGACGTATCTTGCAACATTTCGACCATGAAAGACAATGTAGGCTATATGACACGTTTAGAACCAAATATCTAAATGCGCCCCCTACTGCCAATGAGGACCACTATGATACTTGCGTTATCGGTAGCGATGAAGTCTTCAATGGCCTGCAACCTTCTTCGTGGGGTTTCACGACCCAGCTGTATGGGAATGTGAGACAGGCCAATAAAGTAATAACATATGCGGCCTCTTGTGGATCGGCCACCTATAAAGAAACCCCTCAGCCTGTTGCGCAGCGTATTGCTGACGCATTTCAGTGTGTCTCTGCATTTTCGGTGCGTGATCAAAACACTGCAGACTATGTAAGAGACTTAGGTGCTAAGGACATACAGGTTCATCTTGATCCTGCACTTATCGGAGACTTTGATGCTGAGGTTGCAGTTACCCCTGGGTCAGAGATTACAGAAGAGCCCTATTGCCTTTTGTATGCCTATGCAAACAGGATTAACCGACCTGAGGAAATTGAAGCAATCAAGAGTTTTTCTAAGCACCATGGTCTTGCTCTTTATTGTGTTGGCAATCAAGCATGGTGTAAGAATAATCTGGTACTGTCCCCTTTTGAGATGCTTAAGGTATTCCAGAAAGCGTCGTTTGTGATAACTGATACGTTTCATGGGACGGTTTTTTCCTGCAAGTATGCAGATAAGTTTGGCATTATTGTACGGCCGAGCAATGCCAATAAACTGACCGATCTGCTAGCGCGTATCGATATCGAAGATCATCGTATTGTCGATTTTGATCGACTGGAAGAAATCTATGCGTTGCCTTCTCCTCATGTGAGAATCTCCGAACTTACTGGGTTTGAGCGTAAACGTGCGCTTAACTATCTCAGCGATAACCTATAAAAGGTAAGGATATGAAAGTACAAACTTCGGTGCCTCGACGTGTCATAGCCCTGCGTGATAAAGATGATATGTCTCTTTTACATTCAGCTTCTGGAGGGGCCTTTATGGTGCTTGCACGGGAAGTGATTGCACAAGGTGGCATTGTCTATGGTTGTGCTCTTGAAGATGGTAGGATCGCTCGGCATGAGGGCGCACAAAATATTGCCGAGCTAAGAAGACTGCAGGGATCTAAGTACGTACAGGGGGATACAGGAGATACATTTTCAGATTGTGCGAGACAGCTGAAATCTGGGCGGCTCGTGCTATATACCGGAACTCCTTGTCAGATCGCTGGCCTTAAGAGATTTTTAGCTGTTGGAGAGTCGAAGCTATCTCTGGATAATTTGTTAACCTGTGATCTGGTTTGTCATGGTACGACTAGTCCACGGCTGTTTAGTCTCTACCTAACATGGCTGCAGCAGAAAATAAGGGCTGATAGTCCCATAAACGACTACATCTTTCGTTCTAAGCACTATGGCTGGGCTCTAAACTATTCTTATTCGTATTCTCGAAAAGGAAAAACTCATGCCGTTTACGGTGAGGCAAATGATGATCCTTACTATGCTGCATTTCTCTCAGGTCAGCACTACCGAAAGTGCTGCTATGAGTGTCACTTTGCATCAGCTAATCGTCCGGGGGATTTTACTATTGGTGATTACTGGGGCATAGAGCACCAGCATCCCGCATTTAACGATCCTCGTGGCGTGTCGGTTTTACTTATGAATACAGAAAAGGCAGAAACTTTTTTTAATAGCTCATGCATGGATAAATGTGAGTGGATAGAATCTACCTACGAGCAGGCCGCTGCTGAAAATATGAACTTACAGCACCCGTCTGTGCGTACGGCGTTGGGAAAAAAGCTTGCTGTTCAAGTAGATGAAGCCTTGCGTTCTGAAGATGCTGAGCTTATCTTTGCTCATTTGCTTAAGCAAAAGATAACAATAGGTAAAATAGCTAAAAAGATACTTCCCCTTCCAATTGTTACCTTCATCCGAAAACTAAGAGGTAAAAGGCAATGAGTATGAGAGTTAAGCAAAAGCAGCTACCACGGCTAGCTGTGGAGTCAAAACAGTGCTGTGGCTGCGGGGCATGTCGTGCGGTTTGTCCTGTTGGCGCTATTGAACTTGTATATGGTAGGAGAGGATTTCTAGAGCCTCAAGTTGATGAAAGTATCTGTATCTGCTGTTATAGATGTATGCAAGCCTGCATATATGATGAGAGCTCCAAAGATTGTTAGGGAAAAAGACAGAATAAGAGATAGGCCACTTCTATGATATTTAGGATGAGTGTAATTGTACCTGTCTACAATGCGGCTTCATTTTTAGACCGCTGTATTCAGAGCATACAAAAGCAGAGCATCCCGGATATCGAGATCATTCTTGTTGATGATGGATCAACCGATACAAGTGGAAAGATTGTGGATGCTTACGCTCAAGGCGATAAGCGTATACAGGTGGTTCACCAAAAAAATGCTGGGCTCCCGAAAGCACGAAACCAAGGCATCGAAATTGCGAGGGGAGCATATCTCACATTTGTGGATGCCGACGACTGGATCGATTCTATGATGTGTGAGCAATTTTGTGATGCCTTAGACCACACAGGTGCAGACGTATGTTTTAGTGGCTTACGTATTGTGCGAGATGGTTTTTCCGGACAAGTGCTTGAACAGCCTTTGGCCGGACAGGTGCTCCAGGGGAAAGATAAGATATGGGAACTGAGAAAGGCGTTTTATGGACCTATATACGATAGAATAGAGCCATATACCCCTTGCGGTGCGCGAATGGGCTATAGGCGTGACCTGCTTATGTGCAAAAATATCAGGTTTGAGGAGCTGCTTGAGGAAGATGTCTTTTTTAATCTATGCATGAGCAAGTCAGCTAAAAGCGTATGCGCTATCGCTGGTGCCTACTATAACTATCGAACAGACAATCATGCATCTATCACCCACTCATTTTCAGATGCCAAAATAGTTAGTGCCGGCTACTGGTTCGAAAGGTTGTATGTATCGGCTGCCGGTGAGGATACGCATGCTAGTGAGGCGATGCTGCGTGCCTATCATCGAGTGCTTAATACTTCATTGAACCTTGCCGCTCAGGCTATACGGCAAACAAGCGTCACTGTACGAAGAGAAAGCCTCAAGAAATTATTTATGCTTATCCCCCTTAAGCAGGCAACAGAGGCCTGCTCAATAAACCAACTTCCTTTTAGGCAGCGGCTCTTCGTGCAAGTTTACAGAAGGAATATAACTTATGCTCCAGCTTATCTAGGTTCTCTTATAAATGTCGTTCATTTTTTAAAGGGAGAGCACTAACACGCATAAGAGAGATTTGTAAGTAGTGTTAGCACAGAAAAATTTGATTTTGCCGCGCACGTTATACGTGTTTTAGATTTATTTCTTACGATATAAATAAGCTTAATTAGATATAAATTATAATTACTAAAAGCTCATTTAGCTCTTAAGCATATAAGAGCATATCGCCCGCTTTTGATAGACCCAAGGAGCAGCATAGGCTTGTCGCAGATAATCAACAAGTATAAGAGCATGTCTGTAACTAGACGATCACTGCTGTGGTTAACCTTCGCACAGATACTTCAGAGAGCTATCTCTTTCATAACAGTTCCTCTCTTTACAAGGCTTCTCTCGACAGCTGAATATGGGACTGTAAATGTCTATATGAGCTGGGAATCGATTGCGTTTTATGTTGTAACGCTTGCGATCAGCTATGGTGGCTTTAACAATGGGATGGTGAAGTATCCTGGGGATAAAGAGGGCTATACCTCATCAGTTGTCGGACTCATTATTTTGATGGGTGGCATATGGTTTGGAATATGCCTTTTTGTCGCTCCGGATCTGGAGCAGCTAACAGGCTTGGCCCCTGCGATTATTTTTTTAATGCTTTTGCAGGTAATAATGCAAGCTCTATATGATGTATGGACAGTGCGTCGCAAATTTGACTTTGACTATCGCAAGGTCGTAGCTGTATCAGTACTGTATGTGGCTTTAACCCCAACTTTGGGTGTCATATTCGTACTTACTTTTGCCGATAAAGTCTTTGGGCGTATTTTATCTTTTGTTATAGCGACCGCTGCAGTGGGGCTGGTTGGTTTTGTTGCAGTCATGAAGCATAGCCACAAGCTTGTCTGTTTGAAGTACTGGAAATTTACACTCCTTTTCAATATTCCGCTGCTGCCGCACTATCTCTCACAAGTAATTCTTAGCTCTGCTGATCGTATCATTATCAGTGCGATCTGTTCTGCCTCTGATGCTGGTATCTACAGCATTGCTTATTCTGCTGGGATGATATTGACAGTGTTCGTATCAGCGCTGACATCAACGCTTACACCATGGGTATATCGAAGGCTAGGAGAAAAACGCTATAAAGACATTAACCGTGTAACATTTATGATGTCAGGAATGTTGGCCGTACTCATCTTTATGCTAGATGCACTTGCCCCTGAGATCGTGGCGATTCTTGCCCCTTCAGAGTATATGAGTGCAGCAAATCTTATCCCGGTGGTAGCCGCCGCAAATTTCTTTATATTTATGTATTCGGCATGTGCAAACGTCGAGTTTTATTACCTGAAGAACAAGTTTGCCATGATCGCATCTCTTATAGCTGCTCTATTAAACATCGGACTGAACTTACTACTTATTCCTCGGCTGGGATATCAGGTCGCCGGATATACAACCCTTGCCTGCTATATTTTGCTAGGCTGGGGACACTTTTTATTTGCACAACGTACAGGAAAGCAGCGTTCCGGGACTCAGATATTCAATACCCGAGCGTTTTTTATGATATCGATTGCGGTTGTTACTTGCTCGGTTGTGTTTGCGTTACTTTATGATCTGCCTTTCGTGCGCTATGCGATCGTCGTTGCAGTTATCGTTGTTGTCATCTATAGGCGAGATGAACTTACTTCTTATTATCATAAGCTTAAAAAAAATTAAGTTATATCTGACGCGAGAGTATGGATGCTTTAAGGTTACAACCCTTTAGTGAGTTTTTGTTTTCAGACCGTGGGAACAAGTTAATAGATACATTGTCGTATGGGCTACTTGTATGTGTGGCTGATCGTGTAGTGCCATAGACCATAAGAGTCCTCCTATTTGGAAGACTCTTGGTAGTGTCGGAAATGTTGGTGTAACGGGTTTATTCGGCCAACACCCGAATCCTCAATTGACGCCGTTATCCTACGCGGCCTCCATCTCGTCGGCAAGCCTCAAGTCCGCCTCTATGGCCCGCTTCGCGATTGTCCTCAGCTCGGACTCGGCCTCCTCTCCCAAGGGCTCCGGCGCCGGCCTGCCGGCGTAAAGCTCGGCCATTCGATCAACCCGCGCTTCATGATCGGAAGTATGATTGCCGGCATTTGCAACTACGCATATTCCTCCTGCCCTGACGATGTGCTGGCCGTTCAAAGAACGATGCGGGAATCTTACTTTTTTCCGGACGTCCAAGCAAGAGGCAGCTACCCTCTCTATGCGCAACGCTTCTTAGAAAAGAACAACATATGCCTCGACATTGCCGAGGGGGACATTGATGCCCTACGTGATACTGTCGACTTCGTCTCGTTTAGCTACTACTCCTCAGGGGTGATCACCTGCGATCCGAGGATCAAGGCGCATAAGACGTCGGCGAACTTCGCAAGCTCTTTCAGCGATGCGGTCGATAATCCTTACCTATCAGCTAGCGACTGGGGATGGGTGATCGATCCTGTCGGTCTCAGGATCACGATGAACGAGCTATATGATCGTTACAACAAACCAATCTTCATTGCTGAGAACGGTCTCGGTGCAAAGGACATCATTACTGACGATGGAAAGGTGCATGACAGCTACCGCATTGATTACTATCGCGACCACATCGAGCAGATGGGGCTCGCTATTCAGGATGGTGTCGAGTGCCTAGGTTACACGACGTGGGGTCCAATCGATCTCATCTCTGTCTCCACGGGACAAATGAGCAAACGCTATGGCTTCATCTATGTTGACCGTGATGATAATGGGAATGGCACCAACGAACGTTTTATTAAGGACTCCTATCTCTGGTACAAGAAAGTCATTGCCTCAAATGGCGCTGACATTGCATAGGCGTTCATCGGACTTTCATGAAGGTTCCCAGCACACAACTGCGATAAATGCTGGGAACCTTCGCAGAAATCATCAATAATCAAGTATGCTCTGTGTTGACGGCTCCGTGCAGTTTATTCATGGCTCACTTCCATTTTCTGTGTCAGTCTGGTCTGCCCTATGCAGTAAATGATTAGGTGGGGTATTCGTGTAGTTTGAATCCTTCTTTGCGGCATAAGCCCCTGGTCTGACCTCCTGAATCTGGTCCAACCTCAGTGCTAGAAAATGGATAGAACCCAGCACCGAGAAGAGAGGATTGGACTACGAGGCAGACGAGGTACACCACCGAGCAGATCATCATGAACCTGAGGAAGGTCGATAACGCTACCGGGGAGGTCATAATCACCCATAGAAACTGGCGAAGTCTCGTGTAATGAAGCTGAATAATTAATCTAGCAAAGTGATGTGGGCAGACCCGGTAGGTAAAAAGAAGCATCATCTCAAATAGTTTTACCGGTCGGTGGTGGAGTGATCCCAGCCTATGCCGTCTTTTTCTATGGTTCCCAATTGCTCAGCGCCCCTTTGGTCACAGTGATGTGTTTTTGTGCCGCAGTCAGTCGGAGGAGAGTCGGTAGCGGTTTCTTGTGAGGCGGTAGGAGAGCATGTTTGTTGCCGTATTGCCGATATTGCCGCTCTCTTCTAACTTCTGTACGTAGGCTATACCTATAGAGTCTCTAGATATATGCATACAAATCTTAGAAACAACGGCAATAACGGCAACATCGGCAATGGCATAAGGCTTGAATAATTATTCTAGCCAGAAAGCGCGATCTGGTGGTGAGCTAAGGATAGGGGCCAGAGAGATGTTCCCTGGCCCCATTGGACACACAACTACTGTCTTGGCTTACCCTTACGATCAGTCTGAGCCTTAGGCTACATCCCCCCTAGAGGCAGATTCCGTCCACTCCCAAAACCTCTGGGAACCATAGCCGGGAACATTCCCCTTCTTCTCGTGGTGTTTCCAGCTAGGGCAGTGATAGTCGATGATCGTGCTGATATCGCTGAACAGCGCCCTATTGTTGTGGCAGTCATCGTTGTCTAGACCGAGTGCCTCAACAGCGACTTGCTTGGAGCACACACGGGTCTTGCCGTCAGCCCTCAGCTTGTCGAGATAGTCCTGAATCTGACCGATCCTTGGGTCGTCTTCCGTGAAGTCGGCCTGAACTTCTTCGGTCTTCGCTATGAGTTCTCTGGGGAGTGTGAGAGGGAAATCACCACGTCTGGCCGGGCGTTCGTTCCATTCGTACATGATTTCAGCCCATGCTTGAGCGATGATCTGCTTGGCATTCTCTCCCCAGAGGTCTTCCGTGGGAGCGGTGAGACCGCACTGGACGGGAAGGAAGCGACGTCCGCCGGTCGTATCGGTGATGACGTCATGCCTGTTGGTGGTCCCGGCTAGAACGCAGGTGCGCGGTTTGCCGCTGGAACGGTGCCCATAGCTTTCGCGATAGTCATCCCTTTGTCGCGAGATGAAGCTCTTGACTGGCTCAATCGCCTTTCCCCGCATGGCTGAGAGCTCGGGAAGCTCCACGATCCATTTGCCGCGAATGATCTCGGCCGAATCCTTCTCCCGCTCTAGGTTGGTGAGAGAGTCGGTGAAGAACTCGTCAGACATGGCCATAAGCCGAAGGAACGTCGATTTCCCGATGCCCTGCTTACCGACGAGCACCAGGACATAGTCGAACTGGCAACCCGGCATGAAGGCTCTCGCGACGGCACCGCGCATGAACAGCGTCCAGACCGCGCCGGTGTACTCGTCGTCAGCGGCTCCGAGAAAGATCGTGAGGAGGTGAGCTGCTCTCGGGATGCCATCCCACTTGGGTAGTCCATTGAGCATGTCACGGACGCTATTGAACGACCGCTCGCCAGAGACGATGAGGACGGCGTCTTCCGCATCTGCCCGGCTTCCGGCCCCATAGCACTCCTGCAGATAGGCATGGCAAGATGCGTCATCCTCATTATTCCATTCGCGCTTGCGAGCCGATTGGTCCCAAGGCAGGGCTCCTGTCACGCAGATCGCGTAGGCGAGCTCGTCATAACTGAACTCCGTGAGAGCCGGGTCTGTACGGATGTCGTCGCAGAGCTCTGAGACCGTGGGTTTCCCCGTGCGCCTTCTAGCCGGCCTGCTGAGAGCGCTCTTGACGATATTGGCGACCTCTGAGTCATCTAGCGGCGGCTTGCAGCGGCTCTGGTTCGCTTTGGCGACGCGTTCCATGACCTCATCGTCCTCGAGGCCGTGATCGCGCAGCTTGCATGCGAGCTGGAAGAGGGTGCTATTGCGAGCGCCCTCGGGAATCTCGCCCGTGGGGGAGGACACACTGGACTTGGGTTCCTGAGCACCGGACGTGTCATGCCTGGCCAACAGTTCGGCGAGCTCTGGTGGCAGTTGTGCCACCTCAATCTCGTTGGGTGAGTGTCCTTCCTCCCAGGTGTAGGCGGCTCCATTCTCTCCGATTGATGGTGGGACGATGACGACATGTCCATCTCCGAGAAGGTCGACGTTTGGGAGAACATGTAGCTTCGTTGGGGTACGTCCGTCCGCCCGGTAGAACAGATGCTTCCCTCCGCTCGGGGAAAGTCCGACGACGGTGTCGGGCAGGCACACACCATTCTCTGATGCCCACTCATCTAGGGCATCGACGCCGTCAATTTCACCCCCGTGCCCCTCTTTGGTGTCTAGGTCTAGGACACATAGGTCGTTACTGGCCTTGCCACAAGCGATACTGATGCCCCGCTCGGGATGTGCTTGATACCAGCCCTCAATCTTTGCGGGATCTGTAGTCGCGTCTTTGACGCCATGCGTGCCTGCAGGAGGCATCTTGCCGCCTCTGGTACATTGGGCGACGGCAAATCCATGGGCGGCATAGGCACGGGCCGCATCCAGCGAAGCATTACTGCTGCCCATTGTTATCGCCCCCGTCGGCGGAAGCGAGCTTTGCGAGGCTTGCCCTGCTGTAACGCCAGGAACCGCCGAGTCGTACGGCCTTGATATCCCCGCGCCGAGCCATCGCCCGGACGGTCTGTGGGTTGAGCCGCAGGATGGCTGCGACCTCATTCGTCTCAAGGAGAGACGGGAGATTACTTGCGACACGCATGACTTTGTCCTTTCTCTATTCCTAAGTTCGCTTGAGCTCATGTGGTCCGTCTAGACATGAAACAAGGTACCGCGAATCGCCAGAGCTTAAACATGCAGGTAGAGTGGCTAATCGACCATGCAATTGTCAAATGAATAGTCAGTAGTTTTACGAAAGAGTCAAGAGAACGTCAAACGCAGTAGACAGAATTTGATATATAAATGTCACAATCATCCACAGAAAACACACATTTTTCTATTGGACGATAGTTTTTGCACTGCGAGCAGGATGCTTGAAGAGTGACCGCACTGCCTTGCTCGATGGCGTCGGTTTGGCAGAGCTTGTTGACGATGAACGTTTTGCGACTAGGTCTCTGAATCTTTGAAACTAAGGAGATAAGGCGGCTCTATATCCTTGCCGCTGATCGAGGTGTTCTTAACGATGGTTCTGGCGGCATTGATGGGCATCATCCTGAATGTTGCTTCCAAATTATCAAGGACCTGGTCCTGGTTGATGCAATGTCCATCCCGTTGTTCTTTTTTGAGTCCTGCGCGGATCAGGTCGCAAAGGTCGATTCCGAGTTGAATAGGGTCACGATAGTTCCCAGAAAGGTCATCCGGGTCGACGCGGCAGTCTGGGAAGCGGCGTGGGCTCTGGATGAACATCCAATTCCCGCTGTAGGACTTCGTTCCCGATCGAACTGTCGTGAACTTATTTGCATTAATTCCGAGAAGCCTCGTCAGAGGGATGTCGAGGACATAGGCGAGCCTTGCCAACTGTTTGTTTGGAACATACACCTTCGAGTGCTCCCAGCTTGTGAGTTCTTGTCGGGAGATGCCAAGAAGTCGAGCAAGGCGGGTCTTCGTGAGATTCTTCCATTTCCTTTGCTCTTCGATCATTGGGAGTGGCTTTATCTCTCCTCTTGGATCCCCGTATGCTTGCTGCCTTCGTGCGCTTCCCTTTCGCTTCCCAGACATCGAATAGTCTCCTTGTCTATGCTCTCCTGGCGTTCGAGTTACGCCGCACCTTTAGATGTCTTCCTGATCATCGTTTCCTATCGGCAGCCGGCCATCTGGGGTCTCTTTTGCGTCTTTCATCAGGACCTCGTTCATGACGCTTGCGGCCCGTGCCTTCGCCTGCGGCAGGGCGGTGGCATATTCGTCTGCCGTCATGGCGACACTCGCATGGCCCATGTAGGCCGATACGGCCTCGATGTCTATTCCTTCGTAGATGGCAACGGTTGCCCAGGTATGCCGAAGGTCGTGGAACGTCGGCCTTTTCCCAGCCGTTCCCGTAAGGCCGAGGGAGCTGGCAAGTGACGTCCAATCTCGACTGAGTTGACGGGGGTCGTAGTACCTGCCATCGACATAGCCCTCGACATAGAGGTTCTCGCCGAACGGGACTTCCAGAGAGAGGCAGTCTCGTGCCATCAAGACCTTTCTTTGCTTCAGAGACTCGAGTACATAACCGGGGATCGGCAAGGTCCTCGCGCTCCCCCCGGTCTTCGGCTCCTTGACAAAGGTACCCTTTCTATCAGTGCCGCCTCTCTGAATGCCAATGGATCGCGCGACGGAGAGCGTCCCGCTGCTAAAGTCAATGTCTGACCATTTGAGACCGCAGATCTCTTCTCTGCGAAGTGCCATAAAGAGACCAAGGCAGGTTGCCACTGATATTCTGCTTGCAGGCATCGTGTCGAGAGTTGTTCTAAGAGATGTAACCTGCGGCATCTCGAGAACGTTCTTTTCAGGTCTCTTCATCTTCGGAGGCCTGACAGCTCGGCAAGGATTCCGGCCATCTCCAAGATCGCCGGTGTTCTCAGCGAACTGAAGCGTCTGGTTGAGAAGCCTATGAGCTTTTATTACGCTGATCGGTGCAAGTTTACGTTCTGCCATGAGGCGGCGTTCCCACTCCTGAACCATTGTCGGAGTGATGCTCGTTATGTCGATGCCCTTGAAGCCCTCACCGATTCTTTTTGTATCGGTCTCATAACCGAGCTTGGTCGAGGGCTCTATCCGACCCGTCTGGGAGAGTGTGTCAACATACCAATGGACATAGCTGGTGGTCTCATGCGGAACCTCAAGCCTGTCTTCCGGTTTCTTCTGAGCTTCCGCCTCTTTTTGTAGTCTCCACTCCGCGAGCGCTTTCTTAGCGGCAGTCTTGCCCGAGGTGGAGAAGACCTTCGTCGTCTGCTTCCATTTCCCGTTGTTGTCCTTGTATCGGAGGATGCCTTGCCACTTTCCCTTCTGCAAGTTTCGGAGGAACTCCGAGGTGTACTTCATGCCGCTTCTCTCTCCATCGTTGGTGTGCAACAAATCATGCAACATCTATGCAACAAATCTTGTCGATTTAGATGATATCGCCGTTCGTCACAGTTCATCACTGGATGATAGAAACAAACATATACCAGGTAAAATGAGAAGTATATTGACGATGCAGCTCGACATCGAATATCATGGTGCAACGCGATGAGATAGCATTCCTAAACCTGGTGTCCGCGGTTCAAATCCGCGCGGGGTCACCATTACTTATT
>ENA-UOOM01002795-UOOM01002795.1-fermentation-metagenome-genome-assembly--contig:-NODE-2795-length-13692-cov-1016.147980_pt1 | contig 13692 bp, 11 predicted proteins | sample MGYA00245781_ERZ724031 | MGnify/ENA primary metagenome ERZ724031 (study PRJEB28704, sample SAMN03018317) | fermentation metagenome | biome: anthropogenic terrestrial biome; feature: soil... | reverse complement strand
TAAGTTTGTTATAATCATCAAGCTCTGACTTTTGATATTCTTTTCTAGCAGAATATATTTCTTCTTGAAGTTGCCATCTTTCATCCTGTGTTGTAGCAAGGTTCTTTAAAGCATATTGTAATTTCTGAACATATTGTGTTTGTCCCGCCAGACTGTCAAATTGGCCCATATTCTTTTCATGAGCGATAAGTTTGTTATAATCATCAAGCTCTGACTTTTGATATTCTTTTCTAGCAGAATAAATCTCTTCTTCGAGTTTCCATTTTTCATCTTGGGTTTTTGTTAAATTCTTATAAGCATATTGTAACTTTTGAACATACTGAATTTTCCCTTGAATGGAATCGTATTTACCCATGTTCTTTTCATGCTCAAGCTTTTTTGTATAATCGTCTAATGCCTTATTTTCTTCTTTTGTGGCATCTGAACTATCTTTCTTTGCTTTTGCATTTTCTTTTATAGCTTTAGTATTTTCTTTTTTTGCTGTAGTGTTTTTCTTAGTGGAGAGAGTCCCATTATCGCCTTCATAATATCCGCTAACAGCAGGATTAGAAGAGGGGAGATAACCGCCACCTGTAACCATAGCATTACCAGAAGCTAATGCCGTTCCATTAACATGAGCATTACCATTTGCTAAAGCATTTGTGATTGTTCCACGGCTTGTTACATAACCATTTTCAAGAATGTCTTTTGTCTGCACATGATTGAATACAATAGCACCACGCGGAATATTAACAAATTCAGCACCATTATCACCAACTGTATGCCATTTTCCAGTCATTGGGTCAACAACAATTTCAGAACCTAGTTCACCGACAAGAGTCTTACCGCCAACTGGCTCACCCCACGTACCGTTAGCATGAGCATTACCGCTAGCATGAGCTGTACCATTTGCACTACCAGAACCAGATTTATTAGTGACTTCATTAATGTGAACTGTCGCTGTTTTATCATTCAGCGTATTTAGGGCGTTACTTGTTGAGTTGATTGCATTTATAGCGTTAGTATTATTTGCATTAATTTGTACAGGATTTTTCTCAATATTTGACTTGGCTGTAGTATAATCACTTTCTACTTTCGCTTTTGACGCATCAACGGCTGTAGTATTAGCAGCCCACTTAATCTCTAAATCTTTTTTCAGAGTTTGTGTGTCTTTATTTAAACTATCAATTTTGCTTTGAATCGTTTTTTCTACTTGGGTTTTATCAGATTCAGGAGTATCTTTTATCTGATATTTTACCATCAAGCCTTGAACGACTTTTGTATCTTTAGGATTCTGTTGCAGAACTTTTAAGTCTGATTTTAACTTATCAACATCATCGCCATTTTTATTGATTTGTACGGTTATCTCGGAAACGGTAGGTTTTGAAAGTTGATTCTTGGTCTGCTTTAGATTATCTAAATCGTCTTGCGCTTTTTTACAATCAGCATCAACAATGATTTGCTTATTCCAGTCTTTACCACTGAATTTCTTTTTTAAATCATCAACTTTTTTCTGTGCTGTTTCGATTTGGCTATCAACTTCAAGTTCTGCTTTTATCTTAACATTAGTAACTGTACTGCCTGTCTTTTTCTGTAGCTGATTTAAATCGCGCAAAGAAGAATAGGCTTTTGTCAACTCATCTGATTTTACTTTTGGCTCAATAGTAGAATCAGATTGAATTTGCTTAATCTGTTGATTAAGACTTGCAAATTTATCTTTTAGATTTTTTGTAGGGTCTTCATCTGCAAAATCAAACTTAAAACCATAGTTCTCAAGATTTCCAAATATTGCCTTAGCCATATCAGGAGTGATATTCATACCTTTGGCGATTTCCGACATAGCATGTTTACCGACTAGCTGATATTTTCCGTTGTTATCTTGTTTTGCAAATCCTTTTGTCACCATATCTGACATGAAGTTTTGCATACCCTTATCCGTTACATTACCTTTTGAATCTTCTGTGATGTAACGATTCAACTTAGAAAGATATTTTTTGACTCTTGCTTGGTCTTTTGGTTCAAAGGTATCAGGAATTAAAAACTCAACAGCCGCTTGAAATTTTTGAGAACCTACTTTGCCATTCTTCAGCCCATCAGTAATTTGCTTCTTAGCACTAGAAACATCTGTAAACATATCTCCAGAATCTCTGGATTTTTGTGCATTTTGCCACTTAGCATAATTACTTGTACTTTCTTCAAGAGCAGTATTAAGAATTTCATACTGTTGTATATTTCCTTGAATAGTATCCTGTTCTTGCTGTAAAGAATCAATTTTGCCTTGAACGGAATCCTTGTTTTCACCCTGAGCATAAGTGTTGGTTTCGATTTGCTTACTATAAGCCGCAATTTGAGTTGCATTATCGTCATAGCTCATTTTCTCAATAGCAATATTGGTATTGTTTACTTCTTCTTGGTTTTCAGCATACGCTTTAGTTAGTTTTTGTAGTTCATCAAGGTTGAACTGCATACCACCATTGTGATACTCCACTGCCTTTGAGAAATCAATATCAGGCAAATCCGTTGTAAGTTTTTTATATGCTGTTGGGTCTAAACTTGAACCTGTGCCGGTAGACTGTTGTAGCTTAATCAATTCAGAAAGTCCAGAAGAATAAGAATCAAAACTTTCTTGGGCTTGTGAAAGTCCAGAACGAGCCGCTTCTTCTGCGTCTGCTAATGATGTAAAAGAATTCGCCGCTTGATTATTAGAATCAATGACTTTATTTGCCGATTGAACTTCTTGAGCGTAGCCATCTGTTATTGCTGTAATAACATCTGCAACGTCAGTTTTACCTTTTTTCTTAAAATCCTCGGCATTTTTTCTCCATGTTTGTACAAGCTGATTAGCGTCTTGTTCCTGTTTCTGTGTAACATCACCGTTTTTAACAGCATCCGCAAATGTTTTAAATTCTTTAGTCGGTAACTTATCTTTGATGCTCTCATAAGCATTACCTAAATCCTGTGCTTTTTGTTTTGCATCATCGAGGGTGGCATTAGGATTATTTTTTAAATAATTGGAAATTTGAGAGTTAAAGATATTAGCAACACCATTTTTACTCATATCTTGATACCATTTTGTAGAATCAGAAGAAGACACCCAAGTATCAAGAAAATCGGTTTCTTTCTTAATCGATATTTCTTTTGCAGAATTTTCTTTTTGAATACCTGATATAATATCATTAACTTGCTTTTTTTGTTCTGCTGTTAAGTTATTCTCTTTTGTTAATTTATTAATCAGTTCTTGACGTTTGCTAACAAGTTTTTCTGTCTCAATTAAATTCCCATTTGTTATTTTGTCATAATCTAATCCGACACCAGAAAAAGCTTTTTTAATTTTATCTATTGAATCTAATGTAGGATTGACGTTAATACCGCCGTTAGAATAATTAAAAGCTTCAAAGAATGATTTTGCAACACCATTTACTTGGTCATATTCATGCCCTGCTGCGCTATTAACCGAATCTCCAGTATAGTTTTTGTTATCATTTTTATAACCAGAAACATAGCTGTTCCATGTTGTATCAGCATCTTTTCCTTCGGTTTGTTCTTGCTGTTTTAACTTTAATGCTTGTTGTTGTAAATTGATGCCTTGTTCCAATGCGTCATTACGAGTTAGAATTGCGTTGCCTTCTGAGTCATAACCTGCTGCGAGCGAAGGTTCGATTTCAACAATCTGATTGACAATATCATGATACTGTTTATATTGTTCTGTTGAAAGATTAACATTGTTGCCAGCAGAATCTACGCCTTTAGATAATTCATTATATTCAGATTGCATTCCTTGCAAAGTAGAGGTATGACTTCTAAATGTATCTTCTTGTTGCTTATAAGAATCAGTTAGTTTTTGTGCATCCTCTGCGGCGTATTTATCTTTATTCGCAAGATAATCAATTCCTTTAGCTACACCTTCTATAGCTAATCCTACTACTGCCCATGCACCAGCACTTGCCAAACCAGTCAATAGCTTAGCTCCGAATCCCTTTAATTTTGAACCAATAGAAGAGATTTTAGAAACTTTATTTTCAATACTAACTGATTGTTGTGCAGAATATTCTTTAATTTTTGCACTAGTTTCTTGTTCGCTTAAGGCAACTTGTGAATTTGCCGTTACAACTTTTTGTGCAAATTCTCTAGCAGAATCACTTGCTTTTCCCAGATGACTTGACATAGCAGATTCAAAATTATTACCATCAAATTCTTTGAAGAATCCTTCTAGTGCAGATTTATCCTCATTCAAACTTGACATTAATTCATTTTTAGCATTTGCCTTTTTATTAGTGAAAGATGAAAAGAAATTATCGAAATTTAAACCGCCATTTTCATTTTGAGTAAATTTGAAAGGAGTTAATATCTTTTAATTGCAAATATTTATAAAAATATTAGGGTACTTTTATAAATAATAAATGGACATAATAAAACCGCCTATACAGGCGGCTAAATTTCAGAACCCAAATTTTGTAATAATCACAGGACATTTATTATCGATATAATCTGCAAGTTCACAAATCATACATTTTTGTTTATTCTCACTTATCCAAGCTGCTTTATATGAATTATTAACAATTCTATCTGAAACTAATTTTAATCCAACAAGTTTATTAACTGGAATCTTGTTATTTACAGATTTTTCTACATCACCACGAATCTGTTCAAGCTGATATGATGGTTCAAAATATTTGTACATATATGGTTCAAATAATTTTATCTCATCATCACATAGCTCAACTTGTATTTTTGCAAAAATATCATCTGTATATTTAAACAAATTAAATTCATAATTGCCATAATCTGTCATGGTAATCACAAGGTCAACATGACGATTAAACGATTGTTCAAATTCAAATTCTAATTCATCCCAATGATTATAATAATCTTGCTTGATTTTGTTGTCCAATAATTCAAGTAAATCATCAAATTGTAAATCGTCTGCTATCAAAGGAAATGTTAGAGACATATCTCCGCAGGATTCATCTACATCAAGTTTACTGAAATTAACATTAGATTTTGTAAGGCGGGGAAGAGACACAATTTCATTATTGATGATATTCATATTATGCCACCGCCTTTGTTATATCAAATTCCGATTCCTTATGACGTTTTTTTAATAAGACGATATATGTAATCAATTACATGTGGACTAACCAGAGTTACAGTTACTATTTTCCCATTTCTTCCTTTTTCATGAACCGTCGCAAAGTAACCATTCTTAGTAAACCTACCATAAGGGACATTAAACTGACTTTGCTTTGTCAAAACCTTTTCTTCTCTAAGAAAATCAAGCAATTTTGTACGTCTAATTTCAACAACGCTTGCTAAATCAATAAAATTAACATATCCTTCAGCAGTCATTAAATCTTTGTATGCTGCTGCTTGTGGCTTCAACTTATCAATCTTATTTTTATACTTCTTATTTGTTTCCAGTAAATCTTGTACCATTTGTAACTTTGTATCTTCACCAAAAGAGGGGAAATACTTAGTCACAAATTCAGATTCACGATTTTCAGCAACATAACCACCCGTTTGACGAATCTGCGGAAGAACTTCAAAAGTTACCCAATGTTTAAATTCCTTTGCCTTTGGAAGTTTACTGCCAAATACTAAAGAATAGAAGCCAGATTCATTAATAATAACAGTATTTTGCTTGCCACCTCGGGTAGTAACTTTAGTTACTACCTTATCATTATCATCAATATTATCCTGAATAGCAACTCTTGTGTTCTTGTACCCAAGGCATTTAGCAACATCTTTGCCAATAAGCCAAGGTTGATTCTGATATTCTAATCCTCTAACTTCACCAAAATCTTGATTGATAAACTTTGCAGACTTACTTCATTTGACATAATAAAATTTTGAATATCTGTTGCAAACCCACATAATAGATGATATAATAAATTTATCATCTACGAATAGTGGATAGATATGTATAATAACATTCATGTATGTTTTGGCAGACACGGCATGGATGTTATTCTTTTTTGTTACCATGAAATTTAACAGATAATTTTTCTACTGCTTCTTCGCTAAAAAGATAAGTATGTTTTTTGCTTCTCTAAATTCTGTATTACTAAACCCCATCTCTTTTGCTACACGAATAAGATACGGAGCAGTAATATCAAGTTTTTCTGCAATTTCACTGGTAATAAATACCTCTTGCACATTTGACATTCATTTACCTCCTGTATAAGACTATATCATATCATATGCACGATGTCAATACTTTTCTTGGAAAAATTTTCTTGAATTATTGTTTTGCAAGAGTATCAAGAGTATAATATATATGAAAGAAGGTAAATTATGAAAATATTCAAAACTATAATTACTTATTCCATTATAGTAAGTTCTTGTCTTTCTCTTTATGGTTGTGCAAATGCAATAGATTCTAGATATATTTCTAGTGACACAAATATAACTGTAAAAAACGGAGAATATCTAAAACTAACTGATTGTGTATTATCTCCAACTGATTAAAATATTATTTACTTTAACATATAAAACTTCTATTCGATATAGATTACTGATTATTCAGTGGTCTATATTTTTTACTATTTTTGCAATCGTGCTTGACAAAAGCACACCCTATGGCTTTCCCATAGGAATCGACTGTCCCTTTAAAGCGTGAATAACTCACACTCCCATATCATGCAGTCTGTGGACATTCATCACAGCTATCCCTAAATAGCTTTGTTGTGACTTAGTTGCTGATTAGACATTATTTGCAGTATTTAGGATGATATATCATACTCCAAAAAGATATATCAAATTTAACTCTGTAATGCGTATAATAATTACAAAGTCCCATGTACCATACTCTCGATTGTTTCTAACTTTCGTTACCCTATAAAAATGGGGAAGAGAGTCTTTAGCCTTTTCCAGCGATTGGATATGTAACGCATATTGTTGTCAGCAATACTCCTATCGATTGTAATTTTTACGCTTACTTTTAATAGGTGGGCATATTTTGTTTACCTGCGTCTTTGCCTGTGAGGGCAACGATAGAAGATATAGCAGCAAATAAACTTGGCAATGTTCCAACTACACTATTTAATTTGGTAAATACACTTAATGCATTTGTACCAAAATCAACTATACCTTTAACTGCATTTCCATCAATGAGTTGTTGTTCTAATCCAACAATCATTTCTTTAAAAGAATTTACTTTTGCTGCAATAGAATCCATATATTTAGCTTGTTCTTTTTCAGCAGAACCGGTACTGTTCTGGGCAGCTTTCGTAGCTCCTTCTACATCTTTCCAATTCTTAAGTAACGATGCGACAACGTTACCTTGACGTTTTCTTTATTGTTTAGTAAAGTCATAACTTTTACTAGCTTATTGAAATATTATAGTAGGTGATTAAGCTACCTTATTTATTTTAATAATATTTCAATAAAGCTCTTATAGCTTTCCTATAAGAACAGACTATTTCTTATCCTTCACCATTATGTGTTAAGGTCAATCCATTTCGATTTAAGGGAATTTCACCCACGCCACAAATTTGCGCCCTACTCCTATTGTGATAAGCTCACCTATGGGATAGTCGTTTGACACATTCCTATTCGGAACTTTGCACCCAAACAGCCATTGTTAAAACATTTAGGTTTTTCAACCATGTGTCATCCTTGATATTTTTTAATTTTCAATACTATCACGCTTACGCTTATTTCATCATTACGTTGTAGTCATCAAGGCTCTTAGTGCGTACTGGGTTTAGGATTGTACAATTATGCACATTTCTGTACATATAGAGAAAAGTTTCCCGCTAAATCTTCCAATAAATGGGCTTGCTTTGCATCTGATAATTTTGGATAAATTTCAGCAATTTGTTTTAATAAATCATACGTACTTTTATACTGATTTTTCGCTTCGTCAGAAAATACAGAAACGCCAGTCAGATCTTTGACACTTTGCATTGCTTTTTTAACTTGTGCATCTGTCTTACCAGTTTCTTCATTCATTCCACGAATTCTCATGGAAACTCCATATATTAAATATGCTCGCAAAACATATCAATCATTAAGCAAATTCACTTAATGATTCTCATACTTTCGCATGAGAAGTAGACTATTTCTTAACCACGTTTATTTTTTAAACAGCAGTCACACCTTTTCGATTTAAGGGAATTTCACCCACGCCATTCGCGATTGCGCCCTACGATTATTGTTATAGATATTCGGGATTCCCACCCTGATTCTCTAGTCTATAACTCGACATGAATCTAGTCGTTGAACCTTTACCCTCGACTAACACTGTTTGTTATACAGAATACGTTAGGGTACTTGGTTGCATGAACTAGGATTGTTAATAATACTTAGGATTTTAACCATATATCATCCTTACGTTGTTTCTACTTTCGTACCATCATAACGTGATCTCTCCGTTATTGTGGTGTAAGGCTTTACCTTTTACCTGCAATTAAATGTGTTCTATTATGCACATTTCTGTACATAAAGACAAATCCTGTCTTCAGGGCTTCCAATCTGTTACTTTCAGTTAAATAATAACCTACTGACTATATAATAATATAGCGACTAGTCATTTCTGGCTAATTCTCACATTTCATTATTCGATTATAGTGTGAGTTCAGACTATATATTGCCTATTATTAATAGGAGAAACTTCAATACATATGTTACCATATATATCCTGTAGTCGTTACGGATTTTTATAATATTGTCTTTCTAGTTGTTTAACTATATTTTCATCTTCAAAAAATGCTGAAAATATATTATTATTTAATTCTATTGTATTATTGCATAAATGATAATTAAAAGAATTATAATTTTGTAATACACCGTTGAATGATAAATATAATTTAATTAGTTCTAAACAAACATTCAAATTCTTATATAAATCGTTTTCCCATAAATACAAAATATTTATATTGTATTTTGTTTTAATAAAACAACGTTTTTTATAATCACATACAATTCTTTTCTCTTGTAATGGATAGCTAATTTTATTAGTTAAAGGATTAGTATGCCAAAAATCTCCCATAACTTCAATGATTAAATTATAATCATCTAAATAATTATCAGCAGAATAGCTCCCAAATATTTTTTCATTAGTATATTTTATATTCAAATTTTGCAATATATTATTTACTATTTTTTGCAGTTTAGTGTCCGTATGAGAAAACATTCCATGTGAATACATATATAAAGCCCTTTGTTTAGATTCTTTTTTCCATTCAATAGACTGCGACCAAATATTTGAATACCATTTCTGTCTACAATCCGTTGAACAAAAATGTTTTTGTTTATCATTACATTTATATTTCTTTTCATAAAATTTATTATTACACCAATCACATTGAATAAGTTCTCGTGAAAATTGTTCATTTTCAATTCCATGTTTTGCGGTATTTTGCTGCCATCTGATTTGACATTCAGGTGAACAAAATTTTTGTGTAGAAGATTTTAAAACTGTAAAATGCTTTTCACAAATAGGACAAATTCTATCTTCGTGATTTTTAATATATTTACGTTTTAAATCACAATCATAAGAACAGCAATGTTCAGAATATCTATCATAAACAGATTTTTTCAAATAAAATATTTTATGACAGATTACACATTCCGTTTTAATTTGTCTTTCTTGCGCTTTAGCTTTACATTCTATACAACAATAGAAATTGTTATTTTTCTTAACATAACTTTTTAATTTTCTAACAACTTTACCACAATAATCACAAGAGATATATGTATATAACTCATTTTTATCTTTCGCACATTGAGAACTACAATATTTTTTTGGCTTAGATTTTAAACATACGAACTCTTTATTACAACTAGGGCATATTTTAGTAATATATTTGCTGTCTTTTATAACAATTCTCCTTTTATAAAAGACAATATTATAAATCTTTCCTCGGTCTTATCTATCTCTAGACTTTAACCGATATAGTTTCTTACAGGCAAAATTTTACCTGCTCCGGGCGCATCTCTAGTTATTTCGGTAATACCAGTAATTAAACCGATTGATTGATCTATACTATTACCAGCGACCGACAAAGAAGAAGACGAACGTTTTAAGGCTTCTGAAATATCTTTGTTGGTGACGGCAAATTTATTTCCACAAAACTGTTGCTTTATGACTATGTTGAACCATAGCGATCAAGAATTTCTTCTTGATTCTCATACTTCATTATTAGATTATAATATGAGTTCAGACTATCCCTTCACCTATATAAATAGGGCATAACGTATATATAATGTCACCATTATACAATTTAGTCGTTACGGAATTGAATTTATTGTATGTTATATTGGTATTTTTATAATTAAAAAGCATTTTTGTTACAACTAATCTTCCAAACTTTTGACCAACTAAATTTTGTCTAGTATAAATACCAACTCCTTTGTATTTATAACATACAATAAATAACTCCTCGGTATTGTCCATCTCTGGAGTTTTACCGATTTGATTATGTTTTACTTATATATTGCTATATAAGGAGGCAGGTTTGTTTACCTCATTAACTTTACTAATGATACCATTCATAACATCATTCGTGCTAATTCCAAATGCTTTCATAGATGAAATAATTGTATCAGTAGCATCAGACGCAGACATATTTTCAGAAATATTTTTTAAAATTTCAGAATACTTTGCTAAATTTTCCGCTTCAGGAACTTTGAATCCCATTTGTCCCCAAGAAGCAGTTTCTTCCATCATTGATTGAGTTGTAGTTCCTAATGATTTTGCATCAGTATTTGCATTTTGATAAAATTTTGCATAAGTAGCAGAAGTATCATCTGTAACTTTTTTTAGTTCAACCATAGCGCTATCAAGATTTTCAATATCCGAAAAAGCTTGTTTTACACCAGCCATACTACCAAAAATTACAGTTCCACCAAGAGTCCATTGTACCATCTTTTTAATATCATTACCAAGTTCTCCAAAAGTAGTCCTGCCTTCTAATCCTGCTTCTCTTACTTGACCTTTAAATCCACTAATTTCAGAACTTACTTCTTTTAATCCTATAGATAATTTAGAAGGATCTGTTTCTTGAAATAAACTACTAAGTTGAACTTTAATATTTTGTATTTGATCTGCATAATTTTTTAATGCTTGTGGATTTTCCTTTAAATACTTACTAAAATTACCAGCTTGTTGCATAACACGATTTAACTGTACTTGAGCATTGATTAAATCTTTAACACCTGTAGCGGCTTCCTTAGCACCATTTTGTAACTGATTAAAAATCTCAACTTTTTCATCACCATTAGTAGCTACCTTAAAACGTTCCATTAAAGAATCAAGATTTTTAATATTCGCTACAACATTCTGTGTTGACTTATCAAAATTACTATTGATACCATATTGATTCAATTTTTCAAATTGTGATTTAGTTTTTGCAATGCTATTTTCAATTTTTGATAAATTCTGACTCATTTTTTCAGCGGCACTACTACTAAAATCCTTCGTCATAGAATTATTTAAAGCTCTATAATCTTCTTGCAATAACTTTAGATATTTATCAGCATTTGCCAAATCACTTGAACCCAAAGCGTTTTCAATACCCTTAACATAATCTTGATTCAAATTACCTAGCTGAATACCATTTGAATTATTAGACAATATAGCCTGAAAAGACTTATATTTTGCACCTATAATTTCTAGCTTGGATGCCAATTGTTCTGCTTGCTGATTAGCTTTTGCTGTATTCTGACTATAACTAGTTGTATCAAGAGCTAATCTTTTAACTGCTTCTCCAGCATCATTCATTGCTTGAGTAATTTTAAAAGTTTCAGTTACATTAGATTGCGAATTATTATCAAAATAACTGACTTTCGCACCCTGTAATTGTCCTTTAGCATTACTAATGGCTTTCCAAGTTGCTACCGCATTATCTTTAAATTTATTCAACTGCTCAGTATATTGATTCAATTGTTCTGTCATATCAAATGGATTTTTACTAAATTTAAAGATATTACTCATATCAATTGGATCAATTCTTATATTCCTAGCTGATTCTGATACGGTATTTTGAATTTGTCTTGTAGCTTGATCTATTTGACTATCAATATCTCTAGTATCTAATTTATCAAATTGTACCTGAATTTTAACAGGTTCAATATTCTTAATCATATTATCTAAATCTGATTGAAAATCTCTTGCAGAATTAGAAGCATCTAATTTAGCTTGCACCTTTACAGCAATTTTATTTGCCATATATATAATTTCCCCTTTCTTTTAAAAATAGATAGGGGATATATACACCCCCAATCATTTTATGATTCGTCTGCATCAAATCCCTGCCGAATTAATCCATCTGCTATCGCTGTCGCAATAAGATTATTAGATTCTAAATAATCTGTCGCAGTTTTATAAAAATCTCTTGGTGGCATGTTCATATAGGCATATCCAACACCCATTGCAACCTGATCTGCCAATGGCATTCCAAGCCCTTGAGATGTGTCATAAGCAAAGTTTACTGGTGCATCATTTTCTATAGACAACTCGTGATTTTCAACTGTAGCATTAATATTTTTTGGATTGCCTAATTCACCACGTCTAATGTAAACTTTTGGATTATAAACATCATAAACCGTATTTTGTATTGCTTGTTCCATAACAGGTTTTACAGTCTGAGTAACCTCTGTATTTAAAGAATCATCAACAGCATTTTGTAAATCGCCAATTAAATCTTCAATGCTATCATATTCTTTATCAGCCATTTTTCTCACCCTGTTTTAATTCTTCAACTACTTTATTTGTATATTGATTCACTGCTTTAGTTAAATCAATGCCATCAAGTTTATCAGCAAATTTATCAGACAAAACTTTAATTGAATCAAATAGATCATCAAATTTTGATTGGCCCTGAATTCTTGCCTTTATAAAGTTAATTTTTTCCCATGAAATATCTTTCAAATAATCAATATAATTTTTTAAATATTCATTATCGCTAGCTTTAATTGTTTCCATAAAATGAAATACCGAATCCCACTTTTTAAATTCATTAATATCAAAGAATTTCGTTTTCTTTGGAATTGGAAAATCAGATAACATTTGCATGATAAAAATAGTAAACATAATCTGATAATATTCTGGTTGGTATACGCCATTATAGAAAACCGCATCACACATTTTATCAACAAAAAGTGTTTCTTCTTCAATAGATAAATATCTTTTCATATGCGCAGTAACAGCAGTACCATCTTTTTCATTTCCAAATGTTATTGTATATGTAGGGACCCCATCATTTTTAACAATATTTTTAACATCTTTAATCGCAATATTTTTACTCATTCGAATCATTCTCCTTTAATATATTAATATAAATTTCTGTACGAGGATTATTTTTGTCATATCCACATTGTAATGTAAGTGATTTTACATGTTTACTATCATCATCTATAATTAATCCTGATTCTGAAAATCCATCTAAAATAAATTTTGGTACACAATTATCGCAATCATGCCGTATTCTAGTTTTGAAATATGTAATAAAAGTCATTTCACATTCTTCAATTCCCAAATTAGTCAAATGTTGATCTTCAATAAACCATACAATAAAATCTTTCCATTTACCTTTTAAGGCGTTCATAATTGGACGTTTCATAATCATCCATTGATTAATTGAAGGATGATAAGGACAAGTAATTGGAACTTTTCTAGCTTTCGGATGTATAGTAAAATAATATTTAGAATAATTATCAAGTGTTATATTATCAATAATTAATGTTATCTGTTTATTTATAAATCTCACTCCT
>ENA-UOOM01002793-UOOM01002793.1-fermentation-metagenome-genome-assembly--contig:-NODE-2793-length-13709-cov-6.904204_pt1 | contig 13709 bp, 22 predicted proteins | sample MGYA00245781_ERZ724031 | MGnify/ENA primary metagenome ERZ724031 (study PRJEB28704, sample SAMN03018317) | fermentation metagenome | biome: anthropogenic terrestrial biome; feature: soil; material... | reverse complement strand
ATTTAGGAATTTCTAAGCTTGGTCTAATTAATACAGAATTTAAGTGGATAACATTATCATAAATGAATCATAATAGCCAAATCAGTTATGGAAAATCGGTTAACAAAGAACAATGGCTATAATATAATCCCGCTTTCAACACTTGTTTTTGTAGGCAGTATCCTTTATTTAATACAATGTTGGAGTTGGTTAATTTATTTAAGGATATTTTTATACAAAATAAACCTGAACTATTAAATGAACGGATAGCAAAAGTAATGGGTACAGAAATAGAAGAGTTAATAAGTTTTACTAATGGAATTGAACGTGATTATGAAGCAGTAGTTAATGCTGTATGTTTGCCATACAGTAGTGGGATAGCAGAAGGAAATGTAAATAAAATAAAAGTTATAAAAAGAGTTATATATGGTCGGCGCAGTTTTAAGGCATTAAGAAGCAAAACTATCCAGTTTGAAAAAATTCAAAAAATCAACTAACTTTGTAAAGAACCAAAAAAGTACTTGCAAAAAACATGTGTTTTATAAATTTTAAGTTTTCATATAAAAATCAAATGGAAAACACAGAAATTTATATGAAAAAGTTTTGCCAGATCAATGGATAATTATGCATATATTTGCAAAACACTTAGTATGTAACTTTTAACAAATTATCTACGAACATGGATATATGCCTTATATTCTTTATATAAGTTTAAATAATATTGATAATTTTTATTTATTTAACAGAGTTCATATAGTAGCAAAAATGAAGGATTTGCTGAATTATTGTAATTATATATATTTGGCATGTTAATTGCAAATATATTAGTAGGGAAACTTTTAAAAGTAAGTTCTTATATGGCTTTTGCAACTTCATTAACTGCACTATATGGTTTCCTTCCAAACTATGTATTAACTGAAGAAGCAGCAAAGGCACTTGCAAAAACGCCTGAAGAGAAGAAATTCTTGATGGATGAAATGCTTCCGCAGATGATTATTGGTGGATTTGTAACTGTTACAATAACTTCAGTTATTGTAGCCGGTATATTTATTAATATGCTGTAATAAGCATTGCTGTAGATTTTAAAAATAAAAATTGATATAAGAGGTGTCAGTATATGAACATAAAACAATTAGCTGAAAAATACAATGATTATATTATAAAAATGAGAAGGCATTTTCATCAGAACCCTGAACTTAGCTGGGAAGAATATAATACTACTGACTTTATTGAAAAGGAATTAAATTCTATGGGACTTAAAACTACCAGATTTGAAGGAAAAACTGGAGTTTTAGCTGAATTAAAAGGAGCGAAGCCTGGTAAAACTTTGATTTTAAGGGCAGATATAGATGCCCTGCCAGTTGAAGAACATACAGATTTGGAGTTTAAATCAACCAATGGAAAGATGCATGCATGTGGTCATGACTGTCATGCAGCAATGCTTCTTGGTGCTGCCAAGATACTTTGCGAAATTAAGGACGAACTGGCTGGTAATGTAAAATTTTTATTCCAGGCTGCAGAAGAAACCTGCCATGGTGCAGAATATTACGTAAAACAGGGAGTTCTTAATGGAGCAGATGCTATTTTTGGAATGCATATATGGGGGACTTTAGATGCTCCTAAAATAAATATAGAACCTGGCGGAAGAATGGCATCTTGTGATAACTTCAGGATAACAGTAAAAGGAAAGGCCTGTCATGGATCAGCTCCACATCTGGGAGTAGATGCAATTGTGGCAGCAGCTTCCATAGTTATGAATCTGCAAACTTATGTAAGTAGGAAGAATAATTCTCTAAATCCATTAGTTATTTCAATTGGTACTATAAATGGCGGACAAAAATTCAATATTATTGCAGACAAGGTTGTAATGGAAGGAACTGTTAGAACCTTTTCAAGAGAACTTAGAAGCCAGATCGAGAATAATATGAAGACAATAATTGAGAACACTGCCAAGGCTTTAGATGCAGAAGCTAATCTTGAATATATGTATTATCCTGGACCTGTCATTAATGATGAAGGTTTGGCAAAAATAGTTAGAAATTCAGCTGTAAAGCTATATGGAGAAGCTGGACTAGCCCCATTGGAGAAAATGACTGGCTCAGAAGATTTCGCATTTTATATGGAGAAGATTCCTGGTGTATTTGCATTTATAGGAGCAAGAAACGAAAAAATAGGAGCTTCTTATACAAATCACAGTGATAAATTTACGGCAGATGAAGAATCGCTTCATAGAGGTTCTGCTTTATATGCACAATTTGCATATGATTTTTTAAATAATAAATAGCATTTAGCAATAGGGATGGCTACATATGAATGAACTGCTCCCTGTCAAGTAGATAGCTGTAGGAATCACCTGGATGCTAAATGAAAGTGATGAACAAATTAGAGGGGCTTGCAACAATATGTTTGCGAATATATCTAGAATTATATGCGATGGGGCAAAAGATAGTTGTTCATTGAAGTTATCCACTTCAGCTGAAGAAGCGGCATTAAGTGTATTCTTTGCTTTAAAAGGAACAATTGTAAAACCTAATATAGGTATTATTAGTGAAAATGTTGAAAAAGCCATTAAAAATATTGGGAATCTAAGTCGTGAAGCATTTACAACTGTAGATAATGTATTAATAAACATTTTAAATAAATTTATTAATGAGGAGGAGAATGTAAATGGAATTAAAACAAAAGAATGGGGAAAAAACCCATAGAAGTATAAACGCCTTTTTTATCATATTCTTAGTAATCGTTTCTTGTTATGTTGCGTCTTTATTTATACCACCAGGTGCTTTTGATAGACAAGTAGTAAATGGGAGAACAATTGTTGTTCCAAATAGCTATCATGCTATAACCAAAAAAATTATGGGACCACAAGCTATTTTCCAAGCCATTCCATACGGCTTAGAGAATTCAGCATCAATGGTATTTTTAGTTGTAATTGTTGCTGGATGTATAGAAGTATATAAGCGTACAGGAGCATTGGACAAAGGGATAGCAAGAATTGTAGCTAAATCAAATACCGTTGGAAGTAATACTATTTTAGTTGGTATTATGATAGTCTTTTCTTTAATGGGTGGATTTTTAGGATGGAATGAGCAAATTGTACCATTTATCCCCATGGTTATTTCTATGTGTCTTGCATTAGGATATGATGTACTAACAGGTTTAGCTTGTTCAGCTATGGTAGATATGTTAAGCTTTTCAATTTCTCCTACTAGTGTATACACAGTTGGAATATCAGATGAAATTGCTCAATTGCCTATGTTTTCTGGAGCGGGATTTCGTACAGTTATTCTTTTGATTTTTGATATTATAATTTTTACTTATGTATTGCATTATGCAAAGAAGGTAAAAGAAGATCCATCAAAAAGTTTAGTCGCGGATTTAGATGATTCTAGCTTTAGAATAGACTATACAGAAGCAGCAAAAGAAAAAATGACTATTAATCAATCAGTTTCACTTATACTATTTGTAATTACATTTATTATTGTAATTTATGGAGTAGCAAAACTTAAATGGAGTATGAATGATTTATCTGCAGCTTTTGTATTTGCTGGAATTATGGCAGGTATAATTTGTCGCCTAAGCCCTAATGAAATTATTGATGGTTTTATTGAAGGTGCTAAAGGTGGTTTTGGTCCAGCTATGGTTATTGGGCTAGCTAGGGGAATTCAATGGATTCTACAGAAAGGAGGAACCATTGACCCAATAATTAATGCAATTTCAAAACCATTAATGCAATTGCCAAGTTGGGCTACTGCTATTGGCGTTTTATTTGTCGTTTCATTATTAAATGGAGTAATAACATCAGGTTCAGCGAAAGCAATGGCTTTGATGCCAATATTGATTCCTTTAGCAGATCTTATAGGGATGACAAGACAAACTATGATATTGGCATTTCAATTTGGAGATGGACTTACGAATTCGTTGTGGTTCACCAGTGGAACCTTATTGATTTTCCTTACAATAGGTAAAGTCCCATTGAAACGTTGGTATAAATTTATATGGCCATTGATAATTATGCTATTTGGTGTGGCTGTAGTAAGTTTAATTGTTGCTACTAATGTTGGTTTTGGACCATTCTAAATATGAAAGAAAGTAAGCTAATTATGGAGTTAAAGAAATTTATTGAAGAAATCAGACCTTATGTTGTGGAGATTAGACATTATTTTCATGCACATCCTGAAAAAAGTTGGAATGAGTATAAGACAGTAGAGCGTATTTAGGAAGAACTAGGGAAAATGGGTATTCCGTTTGAAAGGGTATGCAAAACTGGAGTTATTGGAACTATTCCTGGAAAACATAGTGATGGAGAATGTTTGGGAATTAGAGCAGATATTGATGCACTAGAAATTGAAGAAGAAACAAGTTTATATTTTAAGTCACATAACCAAGGAGTAATGCACGTAATGTACATATAGCAATGTTCCTTGGAACTGCTAAGGTTTTAAAATCCATGGAGGATGATTTAAAATGTACCGTAAAGTTAATTCTCCAACCAGCAGAAGAGTTTATTCAAGACTCAGGAGCTAAATATATAAATGAATTAGATAATATTAAAAAGTTGGATCATATTATTACTATGCACATATTGGAGCGATTTAGAAACAGGTACAGCAACTATTGTTGAAGGACCACGAATGGCATCAGCGGATACTTTCAATATATTTATTTATGGTAAGGGTGGACATGTTGCTATGCCAAATTTAACAGTAGATCCTATTGTAACTTCTTCAAGGTTTGTTAATAAGTCACAAATTATTGCTAGTAGAGAAATAAATCCTTCAAATACAGCTGTAATAAGTATTTGTAGTTTCCAATTAGGTAATAGTGCAAATGTTATTCCAAGTAGTGCACATCTTCAAGGAACAGCACAAACATTTAACAATAAATTAAGAGAAGAATTTCCTGGGTGTATTGAACGTATATTAGCAGGGACATGTGAAACAATGTGTTCAACTTATGAACTCCATTATGGGCACACCAGCAACAATTAACAATGCTTTTAGTGCTGAAATTGGAAGGAAAGCAGCAAAAAAAGTATTTGGAGAAAGTTGACTAGTAGATTATGCACTACAAATGGGTGGTGAAAACTTTGCTAAGTATTTAGTACAAATACTTGGAAGTTTATTATTTTTAGGCGGCGGAAATATTAAACAAAATAAAAAGCAGCCACATCATAGCAGTAAATTCGATATTGGTGAAAAAGCATTACCACTTGGAGTCTTGGAGTAAAGTATTTTGTAAGATTTATATTAGAAATTCAAGATAAAATGTAATATAAAAAAGTCTAAATTATGAAATATGGAGCTGTCGCATTATGATATGCTCCCTTATAAATAGACAAGTAAAATAACAAAATTTGTTTACTTAGGAGGGAGCATTTTTTATGCCGTTTAAACATAAGTTTTCTTTTAAAGAAAAACTAAATATTACAACTGAATATTTAAATGGAAAGATTGGTTTTAGAGAAAGTTGTCGTATTTATAGTATTAGTCAACATGGCTTAAAAGACTGGATTCGATTATACAACATTTTTGGCACGGAGGGGTTAAAAACTGGTAATACATGCACTCACTATTCTGATGAATTAAAGAGGATGGCTTTAGGTGATTATTTTAACAGCTGCAAAAGTGCTGATGCCGCCAACCTCTTAAAAAGATGTCTTTTAAAAAAGGATCTCTATGGAGAAGATAAAAAGCCTGTAATCAGGACAGGCAACGGTCCTCAGTTTATCAGCAACTTATTTGAAGAAAGTTATGAGGGACTAAATTTATATCATGAAAGAATTCCATGCAGAACTCCTAATAAAGATGCTCACATAGAATCATTTCATAGTTTTTTTGAGGATGAGTGCATTAGAATTCATGAGTTTAATAACTTTGCCCATGCATATGCTGAAATAACAAAATTTATGAAGCGTTATAATACTAAAAGGCTTCACTCAAGCTTAGGATATAAGGCACCAGAAATATTTTATGAGTTAAATAAGGGCGAGGGAATAGAAAGTATGGCTATACATCTTTAGTCTACATTAAGGTTGGCAAAGCGTACCCTTTACATTGAGGGCATAGCCTTAATAAGGTAACTGACCTTTTGTATGGGAACTTCTGCAAGGTAATATAATCATGCTTGCAGAGTCTCAATATAAAGGGCAACCGGGGAATTTCGGGAAAACCAATTTATGCAGTGAAAAATCTATAATTTTAAATTTTCTGCTATTCGTAGATTTAACGAGATTTTTATCCAAACTTAAGGGGTTAATCCGCTATATCTGTGCTGCCTATTATTACCTCAACATTTTTCTTTAAATGTTTTTTTAAGTATTCAATAGCATAATCAGTAAGATTTTTATACAAATGAAACCGATTGCTTATCTGTATAGCGTCTGGAAGTGCTGTACTAATGGAATTATGATATGTAAAGGAACCATCCCTGCTGACAATTTTAATATTTGAATATGATTTCAGCCATTCTATAACTTCATCTTGTTCTCGAGATTCAAGCATATCAATATTTTATATGTGTATTAATATCAACCATAACCGTCCCATACGTCTCTCTCTTTTTTAATGCAAAATCATCTATGCATACTGCAGAGACTTCGTCTTTATTTATTAGAAGTTTACCTTTTTAAAAAAAAGGTTGCATATGGTACTTTTACCAACAACAACTGTATTCTCTTTTAAGAATCTTGCTGAAGGGGTAAAAACTGCAATTAAGTGACATATGTATTATCTCGTATTTAAGGCGCTGGATTTTCTTTGATTTATTGTCTAATCAAACAAATCTTTCAGCAAAGGTTGTATGGCTACATTCTGGGTTATTACAAAACATCTTTCTATTTTTAATAATCATATTTACCTTTTTCCCTTGCATTGGTAAACCTTAAGAACTTCTTTCATAGTTACTATGCGTTTTTGATGAGATATGACCGCAAAAAGGACATGGAACCTCACTTTTCGTAGATACAATGTAAATATATATAGTATCATCTATTATTTCGTGATTAAGGTACTTCAAATTCTTATCTAAAAGTTTAATAAATTCATCCATAAAAAGCATCTCCTATAGCATATTTAATATCATAAGCATAATATACCGTGAAAAGCAGGTTTTCAACTAACTTTGGAAAGGACCATTTTTATCTTACAACAATCAAGTAGACTAAGCGGTAAGAGGGTTTTGTCCTGTATGCAGGCTTCTGCACGCCTACTCTGAGAACGATTCTTTATGATTTATTATGATTGAAACTACTTTATATAGAATAAATCTTGCTGATTTAATTTGCTTTGCACAGAATACCCAAACAATTTTTCTATCATTCTACATATACTGCAGGATAAGCACTCTGTTACCGTACAGCAACTATGCGATGTTCTCGGCGCCAGTGAGTCAACGGTTCGCCGTGACCTGCAAACACTGGATAACCAAGGTCGGCTAAACCGCGTGCACGGCGGCGCAACTTTAGCAAATAACCGCTTTATTGCTGCCGAGGAAACCATGACTAACAAAGAGGCGCAGGCTGTTTCACAGAAAGCTGACATTGGCGCTGCTACTGCACAACTGATTCGATCAGAAGATTTTGTTTACATTGACGCGAGTACCACCCTACAGCTTGTCAAATGCCTTTCCGGCAGCGCATTACATGCCGTTTATGTGACCAACGGTATAGCTCATGCACGTATCTTGGCACAAAAGGGATGCCGGGTGTATGTACTTGCTGGACAAGTACGACCCAGTACAGAGGCAATTGTGGGGGCAGGTGCCATGGCAAACCTACAGCACTATCATTTTACGAAGGCCTTTATGGGTGCAAACGGCGTAACTCTGGGGGAGGATTTTACAACCCCGGATGTGGAGGAAGCCGAGCTGAAAAATACCGCGCTGAACCGTGCAATGGAAACCTGGTTTCTTATAGATGACTCCAAATTCGACAAAGTTTATGCTGCCGTTATTTGTCCTCTCATAGAGGGTTCCATTTTTACAAATCACCTTCCAAATGAAAAATATCGCCAATATATTTTGATAAAGGAGAGTGATGTAAAATGATTTATACGGTGACTTTCAACCCCGCTATCGATTATGTGGTCCATCTGGAAAATTACTTGCAATCAGGGAAAATTAACCGCTGTACCGATGAAACCTACCAGTTTGGCGGAAAAGGCATTAACGTAGCCATGATGCTGCGAAATCTGGGCTATGATGCCATTGCGCTGGGCTTTATCGCCGGGGAAACCGGAAGCTGGCTGCAAAGTGAACTGCACAATGTTGGCCTTTTAACTAATTTTATTCGCCTTCCTTCCGGCATGACGCGTATCAACGTAAAAGTGAAAGGCAATGAAGAAACTGAAATTAACGGCAGTGGTCCGGTCATTTCGCTGGCGGATATAGAGCGGCTTTATGCCCAGCTGGACGTATTGAAAAGCGGTGATATATTGGTATTAGCGGGCAATATCCCTGCCTGTCTTGCAAGCGATACCTATGAGAAAATCATGAGGAGACTTGCCGTACGCAACATTATTATAGTGGTGGATGCAACACGTGACCTACTTGTGAATGTACTCCCATACCAACCGTTTCTGATTAAGCCCAACAACCACGAGCTGGGCGAAATTTTTGGTCGAGAGCAGAAGACAGATCAGGAAATTATCGAATGTGCCGCTAAGCTGCAGGCATGTGGTGCACGTAATGTGCTAGTAAGCATGGAAAAGGATGGCGCACTGTTGCTGGATGAAACCGGAAAGATTCACCGAATGGCAGCACCGAACGGCAAAGTGCGCAACAGCGTGGGCGCAGGCGATAGCATGGTAGCCGGCTTCTTGACCGGCTGGTTGCAAACCGGTAACTATGAGAAAGCACTTCGTTTAGGCACCGCCGCCGGCAGTGCCACCGCTTGTTCCTTAGGGCTGGCAAGCAAAGAAGAAATTGATGCGATGCTTGCAAAAATGTAACTTTTTCTGTTTATCATTTTATGCAAAAATTGTTTGCAAAAATTATAAAATTAAAATATAAAGGGAGGAGTTAATCATGCATATCATAGACCTTCTTAGTACTGAGTCTATTGCATTGGATTTCCCCGTTGAAAATCAGGCGCAGGTTATTGACAAGCTGATTTCGTTGCAGGTTACCCACGGTAACATCACGGACGTGGCAGCCTATAAAAAAGCCATCTATGCTCGCGAGACGGAAGCTTCCACTTATGTGGACTTTGGCATTACGTTGCCCCATGAAAAATGCAATTGTGTGACAAAACCGAGTCTTGCGACCTCTGACCTACGGACAGTGAAAAAGGCAAACTAGGCAACTAAGGTTAAAGTTAAACATTAAGGGTGAAATAGCCAATAAAAAAGTATAGAAAAAAGCATAGTCAAGTCCTAAAATATAAGTTACTATACCAAAATAAACTTATAAAACAGGAGGAATTGACTATGCTAAATAATCAAGAATATATTACAACAGAATTAGAGAAAATACTATATAAAATTTTAACCATTACAAGTAAAAGATTGAAAAACTTAGTGTATATAATTATAGGAATAATCTTATCAAAATCAGTAGAGCTTTCAGATATTGCTGAAAAGCTAAAGGATGATTTCACTGACGCAACTGAAGATAGTAAAATGAAGAGAATATATAGATTTTTCAAAGCCTCACCAATAAATTCAGAATATGTATATAGCTTTTTTATAGAAGAAGTTATTAAAAAATATGTTAAACGAAATAGCAATAAAAAAGTAATTATAATATTTGACCATACAACATTAGATGATAGATTTGTAATATTAAAATTTTCATTAAAAGTAGGAAAAAGAGCAATTCCATTATGGTATAAAATATTTGGATATAAGGAAAAAGATAATAAAAGTTTTAAGCATGTAAAACAAGGAATAGCTGAGCTTAATGAGATTTTTACATCATATGATTATGAAGTTATACTGCTAGCAGATAGAGGGTTTAAGAGTATAGATTTATTTAAGTTTATAGACAAACTTAGTTGGAAGTATTGTATACGCTGTACAAATGATGTTCTTGTAAAAATAGAAGATAAAGAAAAAATCAAGTACTTAAGAGATATCCATCCCATAAAGAAAGGTATAAAGAAATTTAATGGAGTTTTGCTAAGTGCCACTGAATATAGATGTAATTTAGCAGTATGTAAAGCAGAATATGCAGGAGATACCTGGTATCTAATCACTAATATGGATAGTAAAAATGCTGTTAGAGAATATAAAAAAAGATTTATCATAGAAGAAATGTTTAGAGATTTAAAATCAAATGGTTTTAATATGGAAGGTACATGGACAAATGATATCGTATATTTTAAGAATCTATATTTATGCCTAAATATAGCATATACTTGGATTATAATCTTAGGAGCAGATTGCTCTAAGAATAAGAAAAGCAAAATTATAGGAGCTACAAAGAAGTTAAAGAACAAAATCGTTAGAATATATAGCTTATTTAGTTGCGGCATAAAGTGGTTAAATAGATGCTATGATTCTGACATTAAAAAGTACAAGCTTAAATTTGATTTAGTACTTTATGATATATAAAGGTTATAGAAGAATTTAACATTCGTTAATGCGTAATAGGATAACTTTAGGCTTATATGGTTCCATAAAATTCATAAAAGTATATATTTATCATCTTAAGGATAATCTTTTCTTAATTTATAGTGTTAATATTAGACTTATAATGATTATTAATGAATCTGAACATAATTTATGTAAATTACTGTCCGTAGGTTAGACTGCTGGGCGCTATTTTAGGCGGCATGATGAGTGTGGATATGGGCGGCCCTGTTAACAAAGCAGCCTATGTGTTTGGTACGGCGACTTTGACCAGCGGAAGCTTTGACGTGGTGGCGGCGGTTATGGTCGGTGGCATGGTTCCTCCTCTGGCAATTGCACTCTCTACTACTTTCTTCCCGAAGAAGTGGACACCAGCCGAACGTCGTGATGGCGTTATCAACTATGTAATGGGTCTGTGCTTTATTTCCGAGGGTGCCATTCCTTACGCTGCAGCTGACCCGTTGTGTGCACTGCCAAGTTGTATTGCTGGTTCTGCTGTTTCTGGTGCACTCTCGATGCTTTTTGGCTGCACACTGCGTGATCCGCATGGTGGCATCTTCGTGTTCCCAGTGGTAGGGAATCCGCTGATGTACGTAGTTGCTCTGGCTGCTGGCAGCATTGCTGGCGCAGTGATACTCAGCTTGTTAAAAAAGACACGTACTGATGCCGCATAACTGTATTTTTAAAAACTACAATCAGATAAAAATCGGAAAGCCCCTTTTTAACAGAGGTAAAAAAGTGTTTTCATTTTAACTTGCGTTTAGTGTGCTGGGTGTATTTTAATAAAATGAAGATATAAATTCCAATCAAGCCAATAAAACATCATAGACTCATAATAGAAAAAGTAATAAAATACCTACAAAATCAGAATGGGGGGTATTTTGTTTATGGAAAGAAATGATGATATAAAAATGGCAGAATTGATAAAAGAGCATGAAAAAATAGTAAGTGAATTTACACAAGAATTAAGAGCTGGATTAGATGAGAAGAAAATTACAATAGATGTAATAGAAATGCTACTATTGAAAAAGCTTGAAGAAGTAAAAAGAAGTTTTGTAGTAGCAACTGAAGATATTATGAGTGTAAATAGTAAAAAAAATTGAAGTAAAGTATTGTGAAAAATGTGGCAAAAAAATGATTCATAGTTCCAAAAGTAGCCATTTAAGAGTGAATAGTTTACTCAGGAATTTGGATTTTAATAGGCATATGCTTCACTGCAGAAGATGTGGTCAAGGATATGCTCCATTTGATAAAGAACTTGAAATAGATGATAATCACAAGGTTACTAAAGGACTAAAAGAGACAGTTACTGACTTTGCGCAAATGATGCCTTTTGCAGAAGTAAAAGAAACACTAAAAAAGCATTTAGGAATAGAAATAAGTGCGGCAACAATACAAAAGATATCAGAAAGTGTAGGGAAAGAATTATTCGAGAAAGAAAAGAAGGAAGCAAGGGATATTTATGAAAATCAATACAAAGCTATATCAAGCATAGAAGAGGCTAATAAAAAAGGTAGATTGTATATATAATGTGATGGCTCAATGCTCTTGATGCGTGGAGATGGTTGGAAGGAAATAAAGTTAGGGATGTATTTTCAGATAATATGGTTCTAAACAAGAATAAGCCACGTCACATTATTGCTGAAAAAGAATATGTTGCATATTTAGGAAGTGCAGAAGAATTTAAGAAAATGTTATGGGCTGCAGCGGTAAGAAATGGAATCGAAGAAGTGAAAGAGGTTGTAATAATAGGGGATGGGGCTGCATGGATATGGAATATGACTGATGAACTGTTTCCAGAAACTATAAGGATATTAGACTATTATCATTTTAGTGAGCATGTACATGAATGTGGTAAAGTTATTTACGGAGATGATGAAGTAAATAAGGTTAGATGGGTACGAGGAATAATAGATGAAATAAATGAAGGTAAGATAGAGAAACAATAAATAATATAAAAACTGTGCATTACGAAAATGAAGAAATCCGATCAAGTGTAAATGACTTAGTAACTTATTTAGAAAACAATAAAGATAGAATTAAATATAAAGAATATAATAATAAAGGTTATTTTATAGGCAGTGGAGCAATTAAGGGTGGAAATAAATGTGTAATACAAAATAGATTGAAGCAAGCTGGAATGAGATGGAATAAAGATGGAACACAATATATTGCAAGCTTAAGAACCGCCAAAAAAAGTAATCGATGGGACAAGGTAAAACAAGTTATATATGGGAATGTAGGTTAATTTATTCAATAAAATATACTTGAGTGCTAAAACTCAGATGCCCATAGGGGCAGTGTACATATTTTTTTTGACAAATTTATCATTATTGTGAATCTCTTAGTTTTTAAGACTAATTATTTTATTTCTGGGTCTGTAGGAAAATATGCACCTTCTTTAGTGTGCTAAATTATTGTCAATCGTTTTTGAAAATGTCCTGAAAAGTTTTAAACATTAGCACCAGTTTTTCTGGTGTTTTTATCTTCTTATTTATCCTTAAATGCTTTAGCAAATGATACTTGAAAACCTAAATCTAATCAAGGATGCTTCGCACCGTTATGCGACAAGTCCTTGACAAGATTTAGGTTTTCAAGTAATGCGTAGCTAAGCATTTAAGGATAAATATATGATATATATTTATTTTGTTTATTTTAGGTAAACTTAATAGACCTTAGGGGTTTTGGTAACTCAAGGTTTTTTTATTTAAGATATTTTTAAAGGCAGCTCTTAAGCTGTTTTCTCTTTTCTCTTTTCTATGAGCTTGTTTATTCATAAACTTCTCAAAAGAAGCTTGTTTCCATGGATGGCTCATTGGAGGAATATACCTCTTCCTTGGTTTTTCCACTGGTGTATCGAAATCAAAGTTTTTGGATTTCCTCTCATGAGATGGTACTTCTTCTAAAGCATACACAATTTCTCCTACACAGTAATATAATTCTTTGTTAAATGCCTTTATTACCATCCCTGATGTACCTTTTTGATAATATACAGGACGTCCGTTACTATCTAGTAGTTTAAAGTACTTGTTCTCATATTTAATGCAATGCCCATTATCCACTTTCCTAATAGAAAGAACAGCTAATGTTAAATTTTTTTCATCATCCGGTTGTGTTTCAAATACAGATTTGATATTATTAATTGGCAGAGCAAATTTCTCA
>ENA-UOOM01002792-UOOM01002792.1-fermentation-metagenome-genome-assembly--contig:-NODE-2792-length-13724-cov-33.847685_pt1 | contig 13724 bp, 14 predicted proteins | sample MGYA00245781_ERZ724031 | MGnify/ENA primary metagenome ERZ724031 (study PRJEB28704, sample SAMN03018317) | fermentation metagenome | biome: anthropogenic terrestrial biome; feature: soil... | reverse complement strand
TTGCAGGTATCCTTGCAAAGCCTTTTAAATTGGGTTAGGTGCCGGCCCAGTGTTCTTACTGCTGAAATAAGAAGCATTTAGGAAAAAATAAAGGGAATCAACTATACTTGTAGAATATTACTAAACGACAGTTATTTGCGATTAGCGTGTTTACAGTGGAGGTACGATTAAAATGGTAAGAGATTCTGATATATATAGCAGGGAATTAATAGAAGAAATATATCAAAATTATAGTGAAACTATTATTATCGGGTTAACGGGTCGAATTGGTTCTGGATGCTCTACAGTACGTGACATTCTTAATGCTGATAAAGTCGAGGAATCACTGATTTGTAAAGAGGATAATAAGTCACGAGATAACTTTATTGTTAATCAATTTATTCGGAATGGAAACTGGCAACCCTTCGAAGTAATTAGGCTAAGATACGTCTTTACTCTATTTATTCTTCAAGACTTTAATGATTTTAAAAAAACGATATTAAGTCCGACTATAAAACACTTTATGCAAGGCGACTCAATAATTGATGAATTTGACGCTATTATTGATACGGTGGATAATGAAATGAAAGGAAAAAACTTAAAAACTAACATTGAAAACTTAGATCTAAATACCGAATTCTACAATTTTTTGGTTTTGCCGTTGACAGAAATTAGTGATAAGATGACTAGTTTATTTAGTAAAATTAGTTTAGATGCAAACCATATAATCTACCAAAACATTGGCATCCTTTTACGTTGTTTTGGTCATATCCCAAATTCTGTAACGAGTCCTAATCCTCGGGCGATGTTTACTATTGCCAAAGGGCTTGATTTGTTAATACAGGCATATAAAAGAATTAATAAAACAAGAATAGTAATAGATAAAATCGAAAATCCATTTGATGCACAGTACTTAAAGAATCAGTTTACGAATTTCTACCTATTAGCCGTTTCCGCTAAAGAAACCGTAAGAAAAAAGCGTCTTAGTGAAAATAAAGGGTATAGTGATCAACAGATATTTTCAATCGATGCATCTGAACGACCTCACCTTACTCGAAAATATTTTTTGGAATGGGCTCAGTTTATCCGGAATACAGAAACAAAAACGGATTTGGAATTACAGATTCACGATTACTGTGAAAGTTTGGGGTTCGGAATGGAGGATTTTAGAACAATATGGATTAATGCATATAAAAATAAGACTTATTTTTTTCAACTGCCTGATATCGAGGCATGCATTCAAAACGCGGACGTTTTTATTAATTGTGAGTTCGGGACAAACATTCTATTAAGTAGTGTAGTAACTAGATATGTCTGTCTCATGTTACATCCAGGCCTTGTTCAACCTACCGACGATGAACGTTGTATGCATATTGCTCAGGCCGCAAAGGTGAATTCAGGTTGTATTTCAAGACAAGTAGGCGCAGTAATATGTGATTCCAACTCTGAAATACTCGCAATAGACTGGAATGACCCTTCAGCTCTACCCGGAAATGAGTGTATTTCCTGTAATAGGCGTAATCTACAAGATTGGAGTGAGGGAGAGGATTCAAATGCTTACAGTGGATTTGAAAAAATTGATTGGAAATACAGACAACATATATTTGAGATGGTGAATAATAAACAAGATACAAAAGCTAAACCAGAGACAGTTTTTAAGGCATATCTCCGAGAAAGTAAAAAGCATTTAAGAGGGTTGCCACTTACGTATTGTTTTAAGGATTTATATTGCCATTATATCGGTACACGTGATGCAACTCATACCCGTTCTCAGCACGCCGAGGAACGAGCTTTGGAAAAGTGTAATCGTAGTCGGACTTTAGGGGGTACGATGTACAGTACTTCATTATCCTGTGAATTATGTTCAAAAAAGGCTTTGCATTATGGAATTAGTCGGATTGTATATATTGAGCCCTATGTAGGCATTTCTGAAAGCCATATACTAGGGCAATCTGGAAGGGGAGGTCAAATTACAATGGAATTATTTACTGGTGCTTGTAATATGGCTTATGTTAAATTGTACACACCAATTTTTCCGGCTAAAGATGAGTTAGCTTTCAGGGGATTCAATTTATTAAAACCATACCAAATTCCTCTGAATAAAAAGGATGACGAAGAAGAGAATTCGATAAATGAAGCAAGGTAGAATGAAAAATGGTTTAATGTCAAGTCAAGATTTTCTGTGGGAAATGTACCATAATAACATCTTCATACATCCTTTTAATCACAAAAATTTAACTGAAGTAGGATATAATTTGTCTCCGTCAGATTTTGTGTTTTCGACGAGAAAAGGGATGCTATTAGAGGTAATTCGTGCCGGTAGCGAGAAATATGTGTGGATTCCAGCAAACGATACCGTGTTGATATTATCAAGAGAGTTTGTTTCACTCTCTAATAGGATTGCGGGCTCATTTCATTCCCGAGTAAGGGTGGTTTCACAAGGATTCGGTCATCTTTCAACTACACTCGACCCAGGTTGGTTTGGCCCTTTATTATTCGCTCTAAACAACCCGTCCAGCAAAAAAAAATTTTATATCTGTAAAGATAGTAGTAAAGGAGTGCAAGAAAATACTCTTGTAACAATGGTTCTTTTTTATCTTAGTAGTGAAGCAACAACACAGCACGACAACCTTCCTTTTCGGTTTGATATTTTGGAGCAATGGTATTACAGTTCATCTTGGAGTCGAAGGCGGTTCAACAAGAGCTTTATATTATTAGATGAAATTATTTCTACGGCTAAGTCGATGTCTCCAGATAAATATTGTTCTGAGAACGACCTACCGATATTAAAAAAACTAGATGAATTGCATGCCTACTTGGCCAATCAGTTGGACGTCGGAAAAGATAATCGGCAGTCGATAGTAAAAAGTTTGCATCGGTTGAAATATTATTCTCGAGAAATTAGTGACACGTATTCAGAGGTTTTCACCAAACAATTTAAAAATTGTTATGAAAGCCAAGAAGAAAAACTTTTTTCAGCAGTAAATGTGTTAATGGATGGTTGTTTTTTTGAAAAGCGAAGAATTTGTTGGGATCGTTATTCTGCTTCACTAATAAAAAAAATCTCCGGCTACAGGACTAACCGACTATTATGGACAGTTTCCCATATTCGGGAAAATAAGAACCTGTATACCGTAATTGCTTTTACATTAGTGATTGTATGTGTAATATTAATTAGGTTAAGGAATACCACTGATGTTCAAATTGATCTTGCAATAGCCATTGTAAGCGCCCTTGTTATATCGATGTTTTCAATGATAATTTCTATTTTTGCAAGACGCGATTAATTTGCTTACACAGAGAACTAACATAGCACGGGGTGAAAATAATGAGAACTATTAAGATAAAATTTAAATGGGATCCTGAGGATAAAGAAACAAAAAAAACTAAGTTGCCAGCATATACTAACCCTGGGGACGCGGGGTTAGATCTGCGGTCTACAATAGACTTCACCCTTCAACCAGGTGAAGTTGTGAAAATACCAGTAGGTTGGGCTATCGAATTGCCTCCTGGGTATGAAGGTCAAATTAGGCCTCGAAGCGGACTAGCATGGAAACATGGTGTGACTGTTGTAAACGCCCCCGGTACTATTGATGAGGGATACCGAGATGAGATAAAAGTCCTCTTAATTAACTTTGGGAAATCGGTTTTTTATGGCAGAGCGGGTGATCGGGTAGCTCAGTTAGTTATTGTTCCAGTGCCAAGAATTATTCCTGTTGAAGTTTCGAGTTTAACAATGACTACACGAGGGAAAAGGGGAATTGGCTCTACCGGAATATAGCAGAAATATATAAGGTTCATTTATGGTCCTGTAGAAATCGAACTGTTGCAGGCCTATGAGCCAATAAAGCTTCCTGTAAGCGTGAAATAAAAGGAATGAATTGGCATGAGGGCTTTTCATGTTTACGGCTGTGAGCAACTGACATTGTTTCATGTCGGAGGTGCCTATTATGCTTAAAGAAGTATCTATTGAAATTATCAGAAGGTGTCCGAATAACTATGTGCACTGCTCTTCGTTGTCGAATAAGGACTGCTTGGAAATTATAGACTACGACAGGTTTGTCCGAGTTGTTAGAGATGCTGCCAAACTGGGAGCAATGACAATTTGCCTATCTGGAGGAGAGCCATTCTTACACAGTCGAATTTCTGATATGATCGGATTTGTTTCATCTCTCGGATTGCAAACACTTTCTTCTGGTCTCTCATGTTAATTCCTCCTCTTTCTTAAGGCCTAAACATGAGTCTACTGCTTGTCTACAAGGACAGTAATACAGACGGATATGTACCCAACAATTTGCATTTACCACAGGACGGACAGTTCTCGCTAGCCAATGAGGGGCATTCCCTACTAACTGCCAGATCCTTTGGAGCGGAGACTGAAGGAGGTAGGATTCGCCTTCCACAGACCTAAGACAATAACGGATTGCAATGGACACCAGTACACAGGCCAGGTAATTTGAGATCTCCTTGAACCATTGTTTCCAGCGATTAATTGTAGACTCATCTGCAGCAACGGTTAGTTCACTCTCGCCGCTGACATCTGCTTCAATGCGTTCACTCCCTTACCGCTTGTAAGGGGTTAGAATGTCGGAAAACTCGTGTTGCACTTTAGAGCAGTGAGAACATCGAAGTCTGCGGATTACTATGCGGATTACCAACGCTACTTTCTCACCGATACCGTTTAATTACTTGCGTTTCCTGCTGCCAATGACTTTTATGTGGCCACCACAGCAGGGGAAGGGGTTCTGTTCCCCGCTCCTAACAAAAACTACCGTTTCAGGGTTTTCAACCAGCTCATAACTGGATAAAATGACCATGGATTTGAGTTGGGTCGCCCTAGTGCTACTGTGGTGAGTAGCACGCTAACGGGGCGTCCTTTCCTTTCGTATGATATGGCCATTATATTTGGCAGTCCTCGGGCAGGCAATACCGTCAGCTTTAGGGCTATATGGTTCAGCTTAAACAGTATTGTTAGTAAATCGACGAGGGATATGGAAACCCTGTGGGTAATTGAGGTGATGCTAGGATTAAATTTGACTGAATCAGAAATCTCTATTAAAAAAAGGAGGGAAGGGCATGCAGGCATATTATGTCAATAATGACCAAACTAAGAACCCAGGTCTCCATCATGAAGTCCATACTGCAGATTGTGCAGGAGGTATTGTAAACAAAACTTACTTAGGTTATTTCGATAACTGTGTACCGGCAGTAGCTGCAGCAAGAAAAATTTATAGTGATGCTGATGGCTGTGCGAAATGCTGCCCCAATTGCCACAGGGGTTAAAACAATGGTCCCGGATCGAAAGCATATGAACTAAGCTAACGTTCCATAGGTAATAGCGAGCTGCTGTTTGAGCAAGTCAGACGGCAGCTTTCTTATGGCAAAATCCCTGGATAGGCTTGAGGTGACCTTTGGAAAGCCAAGGAGCAGATTTCTGTTACGCTCGAAATCAAAGCCTTACCATTTACACTTAGAATCCCAAATATTAAAGGCCTGGGCATTGGCGCGCTAAAGCTATTAGACAATATTGCGGCAAGAAATTACGTTGAGGAGTTCTCCCTGTTGGACAGAATAGGACTAGAGTTCCTTGTGATTTACCAACAAAGAATAAACCAGCTCCAGCGGGAACTCAATAAATGTACAAGTAGAAAGACACTAAGGCTGTTGAGTAAGCTGGAAGAGGATTCATAAGCTCCGGGAAGAGCTGGCCAAGTACAGAGCAGTTCCGCTCAGCCCAGAATGTCTTGGAGCACTACAGAGAAGATGATGACCACGCCGCCAGGATTCCAGGCCTGGAGACCCTGCTCAAATCTGTCCAGTCCCAGCGGGACGCCCTGGTCTGACCTGCCTGAACCGCTAGCAGAAGCAGGTCAATGGAGAAAGAGGCCGAGGAGCGGAAGCCGATGGCAATGCATTTTCCTGCTTTCGTTCTCATCACCAAAGCATCGCAGTCTATCGATGCCACGGGCGGGAAAACCAAACAAGACAAGCCGGGTAGTTCTTCCATCCGGCTTATTTAGTCCATCAAACGCTTAGGTAAAAAGCCCGGACCCAAAGGAGTGGCCAACTGAACAAAATTGTCACAGGGTTATGCTACCCTTTTGTTGGTTGGGTGCAAGCCGCCAATCAATAATAATCATTAGGAGGCAGATTATGAAAAGAGTTTTGGCAGCTCTCTTGGTCTTGCTTATGATCACTTTCGTCGCAGCCTGCGAGGAAAGACCAGTTCCCAGCTCTGGGTTAGGGGATAATAAGGGGGAAGAGGGCAATAACTCTCCTGACCCCTCCCCAGAGCCAGTGTCCGTTGCCGAGGAGATTGTGTTTGATGAAAAGGGTATCCTCATCAAGGTGACAGGGATTGCAGACTCCTGGCTGGGACCGGAAATCAAGGTATACATTGAGAATAACTCTGATTTGCCCATAACCATCCAGGCAAGAAATACTTCGGTCAACGGGTTCATGATTGAACCGGTCTTCTCTTGTGATGTGGCTTCAGGTAAAAAAGCATCTGATGGCTTAACTTTTTCTGACAGTGACATGGAAAACCACAGTATTGATGTCATCATCGATATCGAAATGGAGTTCCACATTTTTAACTCCACCACCTGGGATACTATTGTTGATTCCCAGCCAGTGAAGATCACTACAACAGCTGCGGGCAAATATACCCAGACTTATGATTCATCTGGGGATTTATTACTTGACAGCGCAGGGATTAAAATAGTCTTTCAGGGCATGAGCGAAGATTTATTTGGTCCTGGGGCCAATTTGTACATTGAGAATAATTCCAACCAGGCCGTTACCATCCAGGCGCGAGATACCTCTGTTAACGGCTTCATGGTCGAGCCAATCTTCTCCTGCGACATCGTGCCGGGGAAAAAGGCACTGGACGGGCTTACCTTCTTTGAGGATGATATTCTCGACAACGGCATTGACACCATTACGGAAATCGAGCTGAGTTTCCATATCTTCGATGCCGACTCTTGGGATGCCATTTTGGACACCGAACCGATAACCATTACTCCATAATATAGGCTTAGCGATGTAGTCTTAACGGGAGGGTGTATAGCTCTCCCTCTTCTTTTATGGGCAGTTCGCGAACCTATATTGTCTCGGTTATATGAGACGGCATAAGTGCCCTTATCGTAAATTACCCGGGGTAAGTCTGTACGAACTGTTTGGTGCCTATTCAACTTGGTTCGCGTGACTTAATCCCGGACTTTTTTTCGCCAAAGGAGTCTTAAATCTGGGATGAACATTAACCGCACTGCTAATAGTGCGACAAGCAGTACGAAATTCAGGCAAATGGCGCACAGATTTGTTGCGTTGTGTTGTGCGCCATGGTATTTTATGATCAGGAGGTGTTCATATGCTACAAAAAGAAGGTTCCGTAATAACTGCAACTGAGTTGAAGCAGAATCTGGGAAAATATTTAGATTTTGTGGAAGAGCAGAATGATGTGGTGATTACAAAAAACGGCGTCAAAATTGCCAGGCTGACTCCTTATGTTACAGATTTTGAGCAGTACTTTACAGTAAGAGAAAAAGCCTTGGACTACCAATATGGCGGGAAAAAGGTTTCTTATGAAGAATTTATGGAAATCAGTGAAAAAAGCACTTTGAGAATGGAGCTAATCAATGGTGAAATCTATTTACTGCCATCTCCCAATATAGGGCATCAGGAGATTCTCGGCCGTTTGTACCTCTTATTTACTGAATACTTCAAAGACAAGAAATGCAGAGTTTTTCTTGCACCATTTGATGTGCATTTGAAAAAGAAGGACATGAAAACTCCAGACGTTGTCCAGCCTGATCTGTTGGTAGCCTGTGACCTTGAAAACAATGTAACTGAAGAAGGTCGATATATGGGAACACCGGACTTGGTAGTTGAGATATTGTCCGATAGCACACGAAATAAAGATATGATTGACAAGTTAAACTCTTACATGTTGTCAAGGGTTAAGGAATACTGGGTTGTTGACCCTAAGCAGGAGACAATCATAATATATAGTTTTGAGAATAATGAAATTGACAGGATAAGGGCGTTTGAAAAAGGATGCGTTGCCCGTTCCATGATATTTGATGGGCTCTCTGCCGATATTGACAACTTATTTAGCGACCTAATATAACATTCACTGGTTTGTGCCCTATGACTGTTAGATTTTATTTTCTAGATACCTTCGGTCAGTTATGATAGAATATAAAAAACTTGCCTGGAGGGATTGGGAGTGGATGATTCCAAAGTCGCTGCACTATTGGAGGACATAAGATCACAATTCCGGGTTTTTGGTGATGGACTTCAAATGCTAAACGAAAAAATTGATGCCCAGGGGCAGAAGTTGAGCGATAAAATTGACTCTTGGGATCACCGGGTGAAATCTATGGATCAACGGGTGACATCTATGGATAACCGATTGACATCTGTGGATCAACGGGTGATCTCTCTTGAGGTCTCTAACTCCAACGAACATCGCTTGATTCTTCATATGCTCAAGGAATTGAGCGAGGAGCAACAGAAACTGAAACATGCGAAATAATACCGTGCATCTGCACGGTTTTTTTCAGCACTTAAATATGGATCTACCTGCTTCGCCTTGGGGTCAGCTACTGAGCGAATGGACACTTGCGTGTGGAGCAAATATCCCGCTGCATTTATGTCAGCGGGATTAATATTTACGATTAAGATTCCTCACCGTTATGCACGACCGCTTCTTCGGGTCCCTTCCAAGTGCTCAAGAGGCAAATCTCCGACCGTGGGCCACGAACCTCAGGTGAGGCTAGTTACAACTAGATGAGTCCGCAAACCAGGTAAAGAATCAACTTCCTTTTTATATTGATGCCGCTCTGCCATAAGACGGGGCGTCCAGTCCTATTTCCTTGAATGCTGACCGTAAGCAGGGTTTTTGAGATAATTGTAGAATATTGTCAGTATATCTGATTTTCCTGGATGAAATTTACTGGATCCGCTTCTGCAAGTAGTCGTGGATTATTTTGATCGCCTGAGGCGTCAGAGCTTTAAGCAATCTGAAGTGCTCCAGCGGCTGAGCAAGAACTTTTAAATCCGCCAGGCGAATGCTTTCGGAGGACTTCATTAATCCCAAGACCAGAGATATCCTGGTATAAAAGAAGGCCTAGGAGCAGCCTGCATTGTCGATAAAAGCCAGGACCTGACAGCAATCCCAGCAGAGAACAGAGCTATCGTAGCTGTGGCAATTGATGATGAGGCCACCCTAAAGCAGTTCGTGCGCATGGGGGATTCGGTGTTGCTGATGCTGGAAAACCCAAAGTATTAGCCAATCCAGCTCTCAGATAATCAGGCGAGGATTGTGGGGGTAGTAATTGGGCTGCTGAAGAAAGAGCTAGGGTAGTTTCTATGAAATTACCGGGAAAATATATTATCTAATAGCAACTGCCCCGCGGGGGTTTGTTGCTATTTCTGTATAAGGGAGGGAGTTCATGATAACCCGCTTTGATTCCATCAAGAACCATAGGGTATTCCAGGATTTCCGCTGGACGTCAGCCTTGGACAACTTCTCCAGATTCAACCTGATCTACGGCGGAAACGCTACTGGTAAAACCACCTTGGCCAATCTGTTCAGGGTTATGGAAAAGGGACTGGAGCTACCAGAGGGCGAATTCACTGTTAGCATTGCTGGTCGCCGCATTTCCAGCAAGGACCTGGCCTCGGAATCCCTGCCGCCCATCCGGGTGTTCAATGAAGGCTTTATTAACGATAATGTCTTCACCTGTTAGAAGAGCAAAACAAACTGAAAACAGCTGTGGAAATTCGCGAGTCCAGCCTGGACGATTTCTGCAAGGAGGCGGAAAGAAGCCATCATAAGCCATCGCCGGCCTGCAGAAGAGTTGAATCAGGACCTCCAGCAATTCCTAAATCACGATATTCTAAGGTTGGAGGCCAAGGATTCAGGATACAGGATAATGCGCAAGGATGAAGTGGCGACTGAACTCAGCCAAGGCGAGAGGGCAGCCATATCCTTTCTCTACTTCTTAAAGACCCTGGATGACAAAGATTTCGACCGCAGCCGAGGAGTTGTAGTAATTGATGACCCGGTGGTCGGCCTGGATGAAAAATCCATGTCCTATGCGTTCAACTTTCTAACGGACAGGGTTGCCAATGTGGGGCAGTTATTTGTCTTAACCCACAATCTACAATTCTTCCAGCAGGTCAAGGCCTGGTTTAGCATTGATATGAACATTAAATCATCAGCCTGTTATTACAAACTAGATTGTACAGTGGAAAGCGGCACCCGCTATTCCAAGCTGGTGCCACCGCTCTACGAGTGTGGCTGATATAAATAGAATGGCCAAAAATATGTATTGTTCTTCGAAATGGATTGCTGAAGAAGTATAAAATTCAATATCTGCCACTTCATGACATGAGCAAGAAGAATAATTTATCATAAGTCTACAGTACAACAAATTTCGGGAGGGGAGTAAATGAAAAGTCGTCGACTTCAGCTGTCTCAAATACAAAGAATCATCGTAAGTATATTGTATCTAAGTATCCTTGGAATAATTTTATCTATTATTACGGGTGGGTTGTATCGTTTCCTGTTTGTGACGAATCTTGATTCGCGTATTATTTTTTTTACAGGAGCATTCCTGTTAATCCTTGGTAATTATGTTGTAGAGCCATACTTTACTAAACCCGCTGACTCCTTAGTGAATTCTTTGGCCGTAATAATGGCTTTATTAGGCTTACAGGATAATAGCTTGTTCGTTGGATACTTTCCCTTAATTACTTTTGCAACGTTAGTGTTTTTGCTTAGTATTTTGGCTGTCATGTTAAAGGGGTCTAGGTTTGGGAGGGTTGTTTTCCGGGTAATTAGTTATTTGGGGAGAGCTAAGGTGATATTTTCTATTACTTATGTGCTTTCCATTTACTCATACATTGATAATGCTAGAGATTTCGTGATTCTGTTGTTGTTTTGGGTAATGGTTACCTTTTATGATGTTATAGGTTTCTTGATCAGCAAACTTAGCTCCTTACTTAGGTTAGTAAATGCTCCGGGTAGTATTGGCGTTGTTCTTGGTTTTGATAACCCATTACTCTATACAGTTGAGATATCAGATAAAAGTTTGGGTCTAAAATATGGTGATGTTTTGGCTATAGGTAAACCTAATGGGTCATTTTACGTAGGAGTTGTAACGAAAATAAAACAGTTGATGTCTAAAGATTGGGTAAGTATTTTTCTGCTTACTTCTTACGGCGAGCCAGTAGAAGTTGGGGTAGGGATTATGAGGTTTAGAGGCGTAGAAGATAACGTTTATAAAGTTGACCCCAATAATCGATCCGTTGGTGACATTGTAAATCGGAACGAGTTAATTAAAAATATAGATCGATTCCTAGGTTTTGTTTCAGCAGGGTCAGATATCGGCACGGTAAATTTTGTTATTACAAGAGCAAATTATGATATTGCTGAAGGAGACATCATCAATCTAGATGTTGCAGGTGAGAAAACTCTGTATCAAGTAATTAATGGCTTTACTAATAAAGAAACGCTAGAACAATATTGCAATCACGGTTTCCTATCTGGTCTCGCAACGAAGTTAGGCACCTATAATGAGGAGAGGATGGAATTATTGGTAAGAAAATGGTTGCCACAAATGTATTCTCCTGTTTTTGCTTATGCAAAGGAAGACATCCCTGAACAGTTACTAGTGGAAATTGCAAGGAAGGGTGTCGGTAGGCTCCCCAACACACGTTTCCCAGTTCCAGTTTTCGATTATGATTCTTTAGTGACACACAATACTGCTATTCTAGGCATTCTCGGTATTGGTAAGTCTTGTTTAGCTTTTGAACTTATATCAAGGGTCGTTCATAAGGGTATCAAAGTTATTTGTATAGATATTACAAACCAATACGGGAATGCTGACAGGGGCTTGCCTACTTATTTTGAGCTAGACCTCTTGATGAATGATATACCGGAAGACTGTATTGCTCAATTAAGGAGAACCAAGAGAAATAGTGGGAGCGCTGCTAAGCCCTCTGAATGGGGCAATGTGAGTGAATATAAAGATATTCTGCGGCAGGTTATTTCGCAGTTCTATGAGAGTGAAGAGCTTGTTCTCTTATTAAACCCTGATTGGCACCCAGTTTCGAGTGCTGCAATGAAATACAATGTTACAGAACACCATGACTTAACTGCAGCTGAAAAAACACGTCTTATTTCCGAAGCTGTATTTTCAAAAGTAATGTCTCTCGGTGAAAGTCTGGAGGCAAGAATATGGTTGGTCTATGAAGAAGCACACTCTCTTATTCCAGAATGGAATTCGGTTGCGTATGAGGGTGATAAGGCTGCAACAAATGGTACCGCGAAGGTTATTTTACAAGGTAGGAAATATGGCCTAGGGTGCTTGGCAATAACACAACGGACTGCTAACATTAGCAAGAGTATTCTAAACCAGTGTAATACTATCTTCGCTTTAAGAGTTTTTGATGATACCGGAAAACAATTTTTAGAGAATTATATAGGAAAAGACTACTCTTCGATACTCCCAACTCTAGAAGAAAGGCATGCTATTTGTATCGGTAAAGCTTTGAAATTAAAACAACCTGTTATTATTCAACTCAATAATATGAGACATTGTCAAGAAGCCCTTCTTTGCTCCATGGCCCAAACTGCAAGTACGTCTGATTGAATTACGGCTTTACTACAGGCACCTATGTTGAGGGGGAGGGACGACAGCACTAAACAAGGTGAAATTCCGAATGCGCCTGACCTTTATCAATCATAAAGAAAAGATAAATGAAGCGAAGGTGATATAAGATGTTCTGGTATTTACCAATTTAAGGAGCGGGTTATGTAATGTTTCATTTTACATAGTATTCAATTTTATTACTGGGGGGAAAGCTTTTGAAACGAGTTATGGTGGTACTAATTGTAGTCGTTTTGATATTCATCTTATTCAATAATGCGAACTTTCTTTCGGCTTCAAGCTCATTATTCAACTGGATAGATGAACTTTCTTACAAAATTTCGGGTAGAGAGATTAATCAACCTAATAATATCAACACTCAGCCCAATCAACCACAGCGTCCAGATTTACGACACCTTGAGCCCATTGAAATTCCTATTCGTGACCTTGTCGCCGAAGGAGGTCAGTATCATAGCAGGAGAGTGATAGTTGGCCCTCTGAGGGTAATGGGCAATAATCTCGAAAGACAATCTTTTTGGGGTTACGAGGTTACAGGTGCTCAGTGGGGACACTTTAGTACAAGCACGGTTTATATTGAAGTGTTCTACAGCAATATGCCTGATGCCGATACTACTTGGAGGTATTATGACGGTAGCTATAGCGAAGCAATAATAGTTGAAGGTATTTTTTTTCTCTACAAAGATGAGAACAATAAGGGCGCTATTCATGCAGATCAAATTTCCATTCTTCATGCTGATGATTATACGGAGTAATTTACTAGTTAATTATTAATTGGGGGAGAAGAAATGTTGCACTGGGGTATGACCAGGGCGGCCGAAAGTCTCTACTCTACCTGCTTCCGCCGGCACCCATATTCTTGAAGGAAATAGATTCCCGTTATTTGCGCCTGGACCCTAGGGCCAAGATCAGCACCTATTACCCAATCCCCATTTCAGACAAGCTGCCAGATATCTACCGCAAGGAAGAAAAGGTCCGCCAGTGATTGCTATAGGAGCTGAGGGTGGAGTACAAACCCTATATGTTAGGATAGTTGTCGTGTGGATGATATTATGTTCTTAGAAAGGT
>ENA-UOOM01002790-UOOM01002790.1-fermentation-metagenome-genome-assembly--contig:-NODE-2790-length-13729-cov-9.034152_pt1 | contig 13729 bp, 10 predicted proteins | sample MGYA00245781_ERZ724031 | MGnify/ENA primary metagenome ERZ724031 (study PRJEB28704, sample SAMN03018317) | fermentation metagenome | biome: anthropogenic terrestrial biome; feature: soil; material... | reverse complement strand
AAAAATAGAGGGGCGCCTTGTAGGACGTCCCTCTATTATTTATACATCGGGTTGGTTTTATATTTCCTTATCGATTTCCTCTATTTTTTTAATCAGCAGGTCGATGTCCGACTTAATCGCATCCACTTTTTGATGCATATTGTCGATCAGGTTATTGCCTTTTTTCGACGAAACCGACAAGAAGCCGATGTTATTTTCGTACGTCTGCAATTCGGCCTTCTTACGCTCGTATTGACGCATCAGGCGGTCCCGTTCGCGGAATAACTGCTTTTGCGGATGAGGCGCTTTAGCCATATCCGAAACATTCAGTCTGAAGGTTTCCAGTTCACGGTCTACCTTTTCGACTCCCAAACGGGCAAACTGAGCATCCACGGCGGCATTGAGCTCGTCGTACACCTTATCTTTCAATTTAAACGGCACAAATCCGATTTGATACCATTCGTCCATCAACTTACGTACGACCTTCACCCCCTCGTCTTTACCCATAGCAGGATCGACGGACTGAATTTCTTTTACAATACGGCGTTTTTCCTCGAGATTCTTCGCCTCTTCGTCGTGACGCGAAGAATATTGCTTTTTCTTTTGTTCGAAGAAATAATCGCAAGCGGCTCTGAAACGCTCCCAAGTAATTTTCGATTGCTTGGGCGGCACGATCCCGATGGTTTTCCATTCTTTCTGAATGTCGATCATCTGCTGCGTCGTGTTTTGCCAATCGGTACTGTCTTTCAACGCCTCGGCGCGTTCACACAACGCCACTTTCTTTTGCAGATTCTCCTCCATTTCGTCGTGCATCGAACGGAAGAACTCGTTTTTGTTGCGGAAAAAGAAATCACACGCCGCGCGGTAACGACGGAATATCTTGGCATTTTGTTTCCGGGGGGCCTGCCCTATTTTACGCCATTCCTCCTGTAGGTCGAGCACCTCTTTAATCTTATTCTTCCAGTCCTTAAAGGTCTTTATTTTATCGTAATCGATCGCCTCCAGCTTTTCGCAGAGCGCCGTCTTCTTCTCCAGGTTCTCGTTTTCGTTGGCCTTTAAGTCTTCGAAATACTGTTGGTATTTTTTATTGATGACGGTCGAAGCCTCCTTAAAGCGATCCCAGATAATCTCGCGGTCTTTCATGGCCACGGGACCTATTTCGCGCCACTCCTGATGAAACTTTTGCAGTTGATGGAAAGCCGAAATCACATCGGGTTCCTCTTCCAAGCGTTCCGCCGCCTCGCACAACTCGCTCTTCAGCTCATAATTCTTCTTGAAGTCATACTCCCGGAACTCGTTGTTGATGCGCACCAGGTCATAAAACTTTTCCACATAATATTGATAGCTTTTCCAAAGCTCGTTTACCTTGGCATGCGGCAGCAACTTAATCTCATTCCATTGTTGCTGAAGATCTTTGAATTCCTGATATACTTTATTGAAATCCTCGCCGGTTTGATTTTCGGTGAGGGCCTTTATTTTTTCTATGATGAGCTGTTTTTTCTCAACATTGTGTTCTTTTTCGGCCTCTTGTTCGGCAAACAGACGGGCCCGTTTTTCTTTTATTTCCGAGATGAGCTCTTTTCCTTCGCTGTAAATAGGAGTCTCATTGGCGATGAAATCGATTTCGTCGCCTCCGTCAGCCAAAAAAGCCGCTTTTTGCCGTTCGGTTTCCAGACGCAAGCGCTGGAAGAACTGCGTTTTATACTCATCCACTTCGCGTCGTTCGGGCGCATCGGAAGCCAATAAATCGCGCAATTTCTGTACGATTTCTTCGACTGTCAGCGTGGAAAGATCCGTTGTGGGGGCGGCGGCGCCTTCTACGGCATCCTCCTCGTCTTCTTCTATCTGCTCATGCAGCTCGAGATCATAATCGATTACCGCATTCTCCGGAGCTTCCGGTCCTTCGCCCTGACCGGTTACCGTATCCTCATCTTCACGGACAACGGGTTGTGCCGGCACTTCTACTTCCGAAGAATCATCCGTTGTGTGCGTATCCGTATTATCCGCTTCGGGGGTCGATTCGGAATGAAGTTGTTCTTGAGATTGGTTTTCAGCCGGAGTTGTAGAACGTATATCTTTATCTTCTACATTACTATTATCTACAGGCAGTTTCTCGTTTTCAAGATTGTCGTTGGTATTCATTCTCTTATTCCTTCTTTTTTACTCTCAACACGAAATGTTGAGCATTACATTGAAAATATCATTTTCGGGAGAACAACATGGCCGATTAAATCGTTTAACTATTGTTCCTAAAAACGACATACAAATTAACGCAATTTTTTTGTGATATCCTTACTATTCGGTATTTATTTCTTAGCTTACGGAAAAATATCCTGTATTTATCACGGAAAGAAAGTTTTTTTTACTGTCGCTCGATTTGAATACTTCATAAAAAATTAATAATATGAATGAATTAGAGATCCGTTATTCCATTTCAAAAAAATTGAAGGCTGCCAGTCTTCTTTGCGGCGTGTATCTGCTCTGCATTTCGGCCGGAGTCAGCATTTTTCAAGTAATCGCCAAAGATTACTCGTTTTTTTTCTTCGCCGGCATCGCGGGTATCGTTATCGCCGCGATTATGATCCTTTCGGTCACTCTTTGGCAATCCAAGCCTCTGATTGTTATCGATAATGATTCTTTCCGCCTTCATTTGCCCAAGCAACGCATCGACGGCGCCATAGAATGGGAAAAAGTAACGTACTTAGGCATCGGCTTAAGCTATTTGACAATGACAACGTCCGACAGCAAGAACTTCAAAATCGATCTCGAGAACCTCAAATACATCGATTTGAGGAACATAAAGACGAAACTGATCGAAATCTGCGAGGCGAAAAACATTCCTTACGGCAACCTGTAAATTAATAATTACAAATTAATAATTACAAATTACTAATTACAAATTACCAATTACTAATTACTAATTAGTTATTACATATCATCACATCGTTGACAAATTCCAGTTCTTTAGAATGTTTAAAACTAACGAATTCATCTAAATGTCAACGATGTGCTGAAACAAAAGTATCGACGATCCGGTGAAATTTATCAATTTGCAATTTGTAATTTGCAATTAGTAATTTGTAATTTGTAATTAGTAATTTTTGTAATCCATCTTATCAGTCTCCCCCTCTTTCTACAGTTCAACGGACGCGAGGTCGGCCAAGGCTTTGTGATAGTCTCGTTTGGCTTCGAGCAGTTGATTGAGCATATCGTAATACAGCCCGATCTCGACCATATAGTCTAACAGGGAGATCTCGCCCGCATCCAACGCCTTTTTGAGCAATGCGGCATTGTCGGTTTTGTCCAACGCCTCGCGATAGGTTTGTACGGCTGCCTGTAATGCCAATGCCCGTTCATATTGCCCTTTCAGACGGCTGTAAAACTGTTGCCTGCTGTCGGCTTCGCGCAGTTCCGCCGCCTGAACGGCCGCCTTGGACTGTTTAATGCGGTTTTTGTTTTCCCATAAAGGAATGGAAATACCGAATGTCACTCCCCGGAAATGCTCTCCCACCACTTTTTCGCTCATATAACCCGCCGAAAACGTGGGCAGCCGCAGGGCCTTGTTGAGCGAGACTTCCTGTTTATGGACTTCCACCTCTTGCCGCACGTAAGCCAAGACCGGATTTTTTTCCGCGGCCTGCCGGTACCAATCTTCAAAAAGAAGCGGCAGTGTGGCTTCGGCAAATTCATCCTCATTCAGCGCCACTTCGATGCCTCCGTTCAGCCTCCGCAGTTGCGACAGGATAGCGGCACGTTCTATATCCAAACGCATTATTTCGCCTTGCAACGCGGACAAGTTCAATTGCGATTTATTATATTCCAGCCGGCTGATATCGCCGTTTTTCAACCGCTTCCCATACGCGGCGGCAATCGTCCCGGCATGTTCCATGCGCTGTGACAGTTCTTTTTTCAACGCATTGAAGTAAATAAGATCGATACAATATTGCTTGGCTTCGAGCAAAACAGTCATCCGGTCTGCTTTGTATTGCCATTCGGACCGTTTGTTCTTCGCATTGGCGGCCCTGCTCCTCATACCTGTGACCGTGGGGATATCGAAAGACTGCGAAACGCTGAAATCGGTACGGTTACCGATTTGCCCGGGCGTTCCCCACAGGTAATTAAATTCCACCTCGGGATTCGGAAGATAGATGCCGGTCTTGTTATCCAGTATCTCCGCCTGCAGGTTCTGCCGCAGGGCTTTCAGCGTACCATTATTCTTTTCAACGGAATGCAGCACCGAATCGATGGACGATTGGGCTAAAGCGGCCCCTCCCGCGAGAAGCAACCACATTATGATACTTGTTTTGAGTATTGTTTTCATTTGTCATCATTTAATTTTTAACGAATCGTCGGCTTGTCTCTTTTTCATAACCTTATCACCGGTAAGGAGATACATGATGGGGATGATAAAGGCATTCAGGAAGGTCGATGTCAGCAATCCCCCCAGGATAACCTTTGCCATCGGGCTTTGTATTTCGTTGCCCGGCAGGTCGCCCGCCACCGCCAACGGCACCAGCGCCAACGCCGAACACAGCGCGGTCATCAGGATGGGATTCAACCGGTCCAGCGAACCCTGAATCACACTGTCGACCAACGACAGCCCTTCACGGTGCAGATCGTCGTAACGCGATATCAGCAAGATCCCGTTACGCGTAGCGATACCGAAAAGGGAAATAAAGCCGATGATAGCCGGAATGCTCAGCAGCCCGTCGGTAAAGAATATCGTGAAAACGCCCCCTATCAACGCCAGGGGAAGATTGATAAGCACCACAACCGATTGCGTGACATTACGGAATTGATTGAAAAGGAGCATGAAGACGACCAACAGGGAGAAAACCGAAGCGACCAGCAAGGTGCGCGACGCGGCCTGCTCGCTCTCGAACTGACCGCCATACTCTATATGATATCCTTCGGGCAAGGTGATTTCACTTTTTACTTTCTCCTGAATATCGTTTACCACGCCCCGTAGGTCGCGCCCGGCTATATTGGCCGATACCACGATCTTCCGGGTAGCGTTTTCGCGGTTAATGGTATTCGGGCCGGTGGAAGAAGTGATGTCGGCGATATATTCCAACGGGATCTTCCGTCCGTTGGCATCGACCGGCAGGTTCTTTATCCTTTCGGCGGTTTCGCGGCTATCGTCGTTGACTTTCAGTGTCAGGTCGAAAGAGCGGTTTTCCTCATACACTTGCGATACGACTTCGCCGGCGAGCATCACATCGATGATTTCGGCAAATTCGGGAAGCGTTATGCCATACTGCGCCATCAGTTCGCGTTTCGGCTCGATCTTCAGTTGAGGACGCTCCACTTGCTGTTCCACGTTCAGGTCGGCAATGCCTTCGACCTCCTGTACGGCCTCTTTAATCTCATTTCCCAACAGGAACATCTTGTTTAAATCGGTACCGAACAGTTTGATGGCGATATTGGCGCGCGTTCCGGACAACATGGCGTCGATGCGGTGCGAAATAGGTTGCCCGATTTCGATATTGCCCCCCGGCAAGGCTTTCAATTTCTGCCGTATCTCGGCCGTCACTTCGTCCTTCGAACGTTTGCCGAGCGTAAAGGGCGCTTCTATTTCCGACACGTTTACCCCCAACGCATGTTCATCGAGTTCGGCGCGTCCGGTTTTGCGCCCGACGGTCTCTATCTCCGGCACGGACAGCAACAGCTCCTCGGCCATGCGCCCTATTTTATCGGATTCTTCGATAGAAATGCCCGGCAGCGTACTGACATTGATCGTAAACGAGCCTTCGTTGAAAGGCGGCAGGAAACTCCTTCCCAGCGTAAAGAACACGATGACCGTAACAACCAATGCCGCGGCGGTTATTCCGAGGATTCCCTTCTGATGAATCAACGTCCATTTCAAAGCCTTTTCATAGACAGCCTTCAATGTCCGAGCCACAAACGGTTCTTTCTCTTCCTTCCCTTCTTTTCGTGGCTTGCCCAACAAATAGCTGCACAGCACGGGGGTAAGCGTCAAGGCCACCAACGTCGACGAAAGCATGGCGACGATAAAGGCGATCCCCAGCGGAACAAGCATGCGCCCTTCCATCCCCGAAAGGAAAAACAACGGCACGAACGTGGCGATGATGATGAGCGTAGAGTTCAAAATGGGCATGCGCACTTCTTTCGAAGCCTCGAAAACGACCGACAGCACGTTCTTCTGCTCCGCCTTGGGCTTCTGCCGGTTTTGACGCAATCGCTTGAACACGTTTTCGACATCGACAATGGCGTCATCGACCAAGGAACCGATGGAAATAGCCATCCCGCCGAGGCTCATGGTATTAATGGTCAATCCCATCAATTTTAAGGCGAGGATGGAGAAAACCAACGACAACGGAATCGTTATCAAAGAAATAATAGTCGTACGGGCATTCATCAAAAATATCACCAAAACGATGACCACAAAAATGGCTCCTTCCAACAGAGCTTTCTGCACATTATGAATGGAACTGTCGATAAAGCGGGCTTGCCGGAAAATGTCGGTCGACACTTTCACATCGGGGGGCAGTGACTCCTGCAATTCGGCGAGCGACCGGTCCAGCTTGTCGGTCAGCTCCAACGTGCCGGTCGCGGGCTGCTTGGTAACGGTAAGCAACACAGCCGCCTTGCCGTTGCTCGAAGCGGTACCGAGCTTGGGAGACTTATTGCCGGTTTTCACATCGGCAATATGCTCGAGCAGAATGGGAACACCATTGACCGTTTTCACCACCGATTTGGCCAGTTCCGACACGTGTGTGGTGGATAGCGCCCCACGGATAATATACTCGTTCCCGTACTCATAGAGCACGCCTCCCGACGCATTCCGGTTCATATCCTTTACCGCAGCGATCACTTCGTCGAGGGCGATATCGTAATGCCGCATCTTTTCCGGATTCAATAAGATCTGATACTCTTTAATCTCGCCGCCCATCACGGCGACTTGCGCCACTCCTCCCGTGGAAAGCAAACGCGGGCGGATGGTCCAGTCGGCAAGGGTACGCAAATCCTGCAAGGAAGTGGTGTCGGCAGTAAGCCCGATGATCATGAGTTCCCCCAAAATGGAAGATTGCGGCCCCAATGTCGGATTCCCCACATTCGACGGCAGGGCGTCCTTTACGACGGCTAACTTCTCCGAAACGACCTGCCGGGCGCGGTATATATCGGTTCCCCAATCGAATTCGACCCACACGATCGAGAAACCGGTTGTCGACGACGACCGCACGCGGCGGACATCGGTCGCTCCGTTCAAAGCCGTCTCCACCGGAAAGGTGACTAACCGTTCCACTTCTTCGGGAGCCATCCCTGTGGCCTCCGTCATAACCACCACCGTCGGCGCATTCAGGTCGGGAAACACATCGACCTCCATATTCGTAGCGGTATACACGCCCGCCAACATCAACAAAACCGATAACACAAGGACAACCAAACGGTTGTTCAAGGAAAACTGTATGATTTTATTCAGCATCGTATTCTTTTCCAAAGGTTAATGATTATGGCTATGGCCTTCGGGAATAATCGACGACGTGGCGGCCAGCTTCACCTGATACACTCCGTGCGTAACCACCTTGTCGCCCGGCTTCAGTCCGGCTACGACCTGCACTCTTTCGCCGTTGTTCAGGCCCAAAGCGACTTCCTGTTTTTTGTAGGCATCATCGTGCTGTTGCAAATAGACAAAATACAATCCCTGCTCTTCGGAAAGCGCCGTCACGGGCACGGAAATCACCTCTTCCATCGACCGAGAAAGCAGGAATATTTCGGCGAAAGCGCCGGGCACGATATCACCCGCATTGTTAAACTCGAAAATAACCGGGATATAAGGAGTGTCGTCAGCCGAGGCTTTCCCGAACGACAGTAACCGTCCGTTCAAATCGGATAATTTATAGACCGTCCGGCCGTATGCCGGTTTGAAGTTCGCGCTGCGTATCTCCTTCAATTCCGAAAAATACTTCTCCGGTATTTCCGCCTTCAACTGGAGCCTTTTGTTTTGAGACACGATAGCGAGCGGTTGTCCCACCGACACGTATTCCCCCTGCCCGACCATGCGGCTCTTCAGGTACCCGCTGATGGGAGAAGTCACGGCAATGCCCGCCGCCGACACACGGGAGGCTTGCGCGTCGAACGCGTTCCTGGCCGTCTCGTACCGCAACCGTATCTGTTCGAAGTCTTTTTCGGAGATAATCTGATCTTTCAACAGCGTTTGAGCCCGGCGAAACTCTTTCTCCGCCGTTTCGTACCCTACTTGGGCGATCACCGCCGGATCGCCGTCGGGTAAGTTTTTTGCCGAGATGGAAACGAGTGCTTCTCCCGCCCTGACGGAGCTTCCTTCCGACACCGAGGCACCGGTAAACGAAGCAATGCCGTTTGCCGTAGCGACAACGGTCGCCTCATCGCCCTGCGCGGGTTGTATGCGACCGCTTGTTTTGATGACTTGTTGAAAAGGCCCGGCCGCAACCGTTTCGGTTTGCAAATGAGCTAAACTCGCCTGTTCTTGCGAAAAAGCAATTTCATCGGCATGGTCATGTCCTTTTCCGTGATCGTGGTCATGTTCTTCGCTTTCTACATGCCCGTGGGTTCCGGCCGCGGCATCATGATCTTTTTTCTGTTCCGAAAGGGTACATCCACACAGGAGGAAAGCGAGAACAACAAATAAACTGAGAATATAGGTTTTCATCTTAAAATGCATTACGTACAAAGAGATGTCCGGACGGAATTTCCATTCTTTCGGATTCTCTTTTTTTAGAATAAAATAAATAAGGATGATGGACGCCGGCCGTCAATATGAATTATAGAACCGTTGTTTTTCCGGATAGCCGGCGGACGTTAAGAAAAAAGATAAGGAGGGGCACGTAATGCGTTTGAGCGAGTCACATCTACCGATTGGTAGAGGAACAAGGCTTCCCCGTATTCCCATTTGGAAAACAACAACTGAGGCAGGGTGATCTGCGTGTCGACCAACAGGTATAAAGAAGGGAGCAGATGGATATAGGAATGAGTAAGGTAGTTATAGGAAAACTTATTTTTATGATTGTAATGCGGTTTAACCGCCGGATGATGAGCCGTGGTGATAAACGACGGACTTTCGTGGGTATGTTCCTTCCCTCCGGACGGATGAGAGTCTCCGGCGGATACATCGCAGGCATGTTCACAATGCTCCTTCATGAGACAGGCTACTCCCTCATGATAATGATGAGGAAGGATCCCGATAGCCAGAAAGACGGATAACGAGATGGCCGTAACAATGATGGAACACTTTTTTGTCATGAACACTTTTTACTTTATCACTCGCACTTCTTAAGCCATTCATCGGCTATAACAGGATCATAGCCCAACTTTTTAGCTCGCAAAAAATCTTCTTTCGCCGTCAGTTTATCATATTGTCCTAATCTGACTTGCCCTTGAAGAATGTAAAAATAAGGATTCTCTTTTTCTTCCGCCCCGGCAGCACGTAGATCAGCCGATGCTTTGGATAGCTGGTTCATATTTACATAACATTCAGCCCGGTTTAAATAGTAACCGGAATTAGGAGCGGAAGAGGAACAGATAAGTTCCGTATATGTTTGTTCGGCAGCTTGCCAATTATCGTCCAACTTATATATCAACGCCTTGCTTAACTGCGAGTAAGCATGCTCGGAATCAATCTGTTGTACTTTACGGAAATCCGCCTCTGCTTTTTGCCGGTCTTTCAGTTCCAAATAGAGTAATCCCCGCCGGTAATAAGCCGATATATCATCCGGATAAGCGGAAAGGATTGCATTATAATCGTCCATGGCTTCATCCCACCGGTTCATATCGCACAAAAGCAACGCCCTGTTATGCAACACCGCCTTTTTATCGGGATAGCTTGCAAGGGCGGCCGTAAACGAAATATAAGCATCGCCAAAACGAGACAGTTGCCGCTGAATAAGTCCCTGACTGACCAATAAGGAAGCATTGTTCTTATTATCGGGATCAGTCTTCATAGCCGACTTCAAAGCATACTCGGCACTATCGAGTTGCGAAGCTTCCAGAAATTTAGCAGAACGCAACACCCATTCATCGTAAGACTGCGCTTGCAGAGAGGAAAATAAGCAACCCGACACGATAAAAAAAAGACTCCAGAATTTCATATGCGATATATTCTCTATCAATAATTCTCCAAAAGTAACGGTTTTTTACGTATATTTGCGCCTCGACATTATAAAAAAACAAAAACTATGCTTTTGCAAATAACCGATGTACTTCAAACAGACTCTTTATTTGTTTCACAGGGTGAGGATACCGTTTCCGGATTAATCAAGCATGGGCGTTTCGAAGATCTTCTGGATAAATTTATCCATTGGAGTATTGATTTCGGAGGAAAGCTACTGCTCGCCATCGTTCTTTTTGTGGTCGGAAGATGGTTGATTAAAAAATTGAAAAAACTATCGAATAACATCATGTTCCGCAGGAATTTCGATCCGGCCTTGCAAGGATTTCTTAAAAACTTACTGGACGTTTTTCTTTATACGGTTTTAATTATATTTATCATCAATTTAATAGGAACAAAGACCATTTCCATCGCAGCCCTTATCGGTGCGGCCGGATTGGCCATCGGCCTTGCCGTAAAAGACAATCTGGCTAATTTCGCAGGCGGAGTCATGCTTCTTTTCAATAAACCGTTCCGGATAGGTGATTACATCAAAGCTCAAAACCTGGAGGGTACTGTGCAGAATATAGGCATTCTTTATACGCAATTAATTACCTTCGAGAGCATGCGGGTATTCATTCCGAACGGCCCTTTATCAACCGGAAACATCATTAATTACTCTTCCGAACCCAACAGGAGACTAGAATATATTATTGGGGTCGACTACAATACGAATGTCGAGGAAGTAAAACAAATCCTCTTGGAAATTATCAATAACCATCCGAAAATTTTAAAAGATCCGGCGCCGATTGTTATTCTGAAAAACCTGAGTGAGAGTTCGGTCAACTATGCGATGCGCTTTTTCACGAAAAACGAAGATTACTGGGATGTGAACTTCAATCTCAATGAGCTTATTTACACTAAACTGAATGAAAAAGGCATCACGATTCCGTTCCGGCAGGTCACTCTCTATCTGGCGAACGATCCTTCTAAAAAAGATTGATACAAGATTGATGGAGATTGAGGGGAGATTGATAAGAAATTGATGAACGTCTCGGAACGAATTGAATATTACCGGCAACTTGCGACAAACGCGCGGCAGACATACAATAGCCTGAGCCGTCAGTTATCGATTAACAGCGTGCTGCGTTTGGTTATCTTTCTGGCGGGAGTGGCGTGTGTGTATATTTTTTATCATCATACGCTCATCCTCGTTCCGGCAATTGCCTTGACGGTTCTGCTCTTCCTCTTTCTTTTGCAGCGTCATGGTAAATTAACAACTCAAAAAAAACGGGCTGAGATAACACAGAAGTTATCGGAAGACGAAGGAAAAGCTTTTGCCTATGACTTTTCTTCGTTTGACGGAGCACCTGAAGAAATCGATCCGGCACACGATTTTAGTTTTGACTTGGACATCTTCGGCGAACAATCCATTTTTCAACTGATAAACAGAACGTGCTTGCCCATAGGCAAAGAGAAACTGGCCGGCTTTCTGAAACGACCGCTGCTTCACAAAAATGATATTGAGGAAAGGCAGAAGGCGGTAAAGGAACTGACCGAAAACGAAGCGTTTTGTTTGCAATTCCGTATTGTCGGCGGCTTATCCGATAAATCGTTTTCATCCATGCAAGAAGTGGAGAATACGTTTCCGGTAAAACCTCCCACTTTAAAGCCTGTTTTATGGGGGAGCTTGACCGTACTCGTTCCGGCGCTATATGTTGTTTATCTTACACTCTGGCTTTTGAACATAGTACCGGGCTCGCTTTTTCTGCTTCTCTACATTTTCACCTTAGCCCTGTCTTCCATTCCATTGAATAAAGTGAAGAAGATTTGGCTTCAATTCGATAAGAAAGCAAAGCTCTTACAAAATCATGCAGAGCTGCTGAATTTGATAGAAACCGCCCCTTTTAAAAGTAAAATTTTAAAAGGCTTACAAGACAGAATCACAAACAATAAAAAGAGTTCGGCTTGTATCAATCGGTTAACGCGCTATGTGAGCAACCTTGACCAGTCTTTTGCTTTTCCGGTACTTCTTATTGTCAATCCGTTGTTTCTTTGGAATATCCGTTATTCCCTAAAAATAGAAAGATGGATGAAAGAGAATGCCGCACATGCCCTTGAGTGGTTTGACGTATTGGCCGAAACGGATGCCCTTATATCTCTGGCTACTTTCACATTGAATCATCCGGACTATACATTCCCAACAATAAACGAAGGGGATTTTTGTCTGGAAGGAACCGATATCGGACATCCTCTCATACCTGCCGACAAGTGTGTGAAAAATGACCTTATTATTGTCAGGAAACCTTACTTTATGATTATTACCGGCGCCAATATGGCCGGAAAAAGTACCTATTTACGAACGATTGGCGTGAATCATTTATTCGCATCGATAGGCGCCCCCGTTTGTGCCAGCCGGTTCCGTTTTTATCCGGGCAGGCTGCTCACCAATCTGCGGACGGCCGACTCGCTTGTCAACAACGAATCGTACTTCTTTGCCGAATTAAAACGATTGAAAATGATTATCAATGCACTCGAATCGGGAGAGAAGGGCTTGTTTATTATTCTTGACGAGATATTGAAAGGCACCAATTCGGAAGACAAGCAAAAGGGTTCTATCGCGCTTATGAAACGCCTTGTACAATTAGGGGGAAACGGCATTATCGCCACTCACGACCTGGCATTGGGGGCGTTGGAGGATACGTTTCCGGATGCGGTCAAAAACGCCCATTTCGACGCGAACATATCGAATAATACGCTCTCTTTCACGTATAAAATTCAAGATGGCATCGCCAAAAACATGAATGCCAGTTTCCTGATGAAATCGATGGGGATCACCGAATAAAAAATCCCGAAAATAGCTATTTCCGGGATTCTTCGTTGTAATGGGTCTACAGGCAAATGTCAATCAATTTCCTGAACTTGTTCATCAATCCATTTCTTCAGGTCTTCCTTGCTCTTTCCGGTTTTTTCCTGAAGGCGGCCTAATAATTCGTCTTCTTTTCCTTCGACAAACAGAAGGTCGTCATCGGTCAAGTCGGCCCATTGTTGTTTAAACTTACCTTTTACCTGATTCCATTTACCTTGCCATTTTAGTTCACTCATAATAGTTCCTTTCTTTAATGTTTATCTGTACATCAGTGTACAATAAATAGAACAACAAAAAAACAAATTATGTTCTAACGGCGCCAATCGTTAAGAATTATTAGGAAAAATATACCGCCGGAGCAGGTCTTCCGGAGGCCTTTGCTGCCTGTTACCCGTCCCCTTCCTAAAAAGGACGAGGGGATAGCGTGGATAAACTCCCTCATACGGCGCCCAAAGCCATTCATTCGGCGCCCGATGTTGCGCGTGCGCCGCCCAATGTTGCGTGTGCATCGCCCAATGTCTTCCATGCAATGGGTAAGGCGTTACGTACGGTGACCAAAGTCGTGCATACAGCGGGCAAAGTCATGCATACGGTGACCAGAGTCGTGCATACGGCGGGCAAAGTCGCTTTGAACTGTCAAGATGTCACGTGTACATCGAATAAGGTCGTTCTGCCCCCATCCAAAGTCTTTCTGACAGCGCGGAAAGTCCTTCTTACCGTTTCCGAAGTCGATCTTGCAACGAACAAACTCAGCCTGACATCGACTGAACTCGGGCTAACATCGACCGAACTCA
>ENA-UOOM01002789-UOOM01002789.1-fermentation-metagenome-genome-assembly--contig:-NODE-2789-length-13729-cov-20.304812_pt1 | contig 13729 bp, 17 predicted proteins | sample MGYA00245781_ERZ724031 | MGnify/ENA primary metagenome ERZ724031 (study PRJEB28704, sample SAMN03018317) | fermentation metagenome | biome: anthropogenic terrestrial biome; feature: soil... | reverse complement strand
TCTAACTTTGTTGGGCTTTTTTTATAAATAATTTATTTAACTAGCACCACACGTTATGGATGTATTTATCCATACCTTCGAAATATAGCAAAGGAGATTTTGAAATTGATACGACGACATATAGTTGAATTCGGCCTGACTACCCTTTTCCTGAGGGGGGGCCCTAATTGCAGTTTTAATGTGGTGGGCAGGAAATTACTCAACCACCGTGGCGACAGCTATGCTGATCCTGGTTCTTTTGGGAAGCGCAGCTGGGACGCTGATTTCCAACATCTTATTGAGTTGGCTGATTATCGGCCTGTCAACCATCGGGATTGCAATCCTGATGATGGGTTACGTTGTGATGACGATTCCAATCAAGATCGGTCTGCTGTTGGCCTTCCCAGTCTGTGCCAGCCTGACTACGCTCAGCCGGTCAATCCTTTCTGCTTGGGTAGGGATTGATCGTAATTGCTCTGAGATCAATAGTTATGTGGAACACTATGACCAGATCACTAAATTGCATACAAAGTACAACGCTCAGAAGATTTACAAAAGGCTCTGCGGTTTGTCATGGAGGATCAGTGTGATAGTCAGTGGCTTAATATCACCGCAATCCATTGGTCACACAATCGACAGATCCGGCAGTTTCATAAGCGTGCATATAACGAGATGCTGCGGAAAATTGCTAAGGTCCTGAAGGATGACCGGCTTCCCTCCGAAGCGCTTTACTATATTGGCCACGGAACATTTCTGATTATCTCGTTCAACCTGACCAAGCAGACCTATGATCACCGGAATGCTCTGACGCGTCAAAGTCTGCAGAAACTAAAGATCGGTCAGGCAACACCGCAGTTTAAGTGGGGTACCAAGTACATTAATAAAGACAATGCTGCAAAGTTTCCGGAGCTTAAGGAGATCATACGCCATCTCAACCGCGATATGGAAGCGGACCTGATAGTGGAATATATGAAGGAGGATAATGCAAATGGTTAATTGGTTTTTCTGGTTGGCAATGGAGATTACCCTTATTTTCTTCATCCTTGTCATGATTCTCTTCGTTCTCCAGTGGATAATTTACTCGCGGGTTGAGAAAACAATGCTTCACTACGACAAACAGCACTACGCAAAAGGGGATGATGACTGGTGGTTCAAGAGATACTGATGATTATCACTTTGGCCTCCATCTGGATTTGCCTCGTCATGCAGATCTTTACCCTGAGCGGGGCTATTGATTTCTGGCTCAAACACAGTACCAAGGTGATTAAAATTACCCCACTGCCGCGCTACCCGATGATCACGATCGTCGTCCCCGCCCATAACGAGGAGGTCGTGATCGCCCAAACTACGCGGGCAATCCTTGATATGAACTACCCGGCAGACCGGGTGGAACTGCTCCTCTATGCGGATAACTGTGCGGATAAGACGGTTGATGAGATGCGGCGGGTGCTTGCTGATCCGCGCTATCGCAGCCGCAATGTTAAAATTATTGAACGGACCGGATCCGGCGCCAAGGCTGGGGTTCTTAACGATGCCCTTAAAATAGCTCATGGCGACTACATTGGGGTCTACGATGCCGATGCAATGCCAGAAACCAATGCCCTCTATTTCCTGGTGCGGAAGGCACTGGAAAATCCGGAACGCTACGTTGCCGTCTTTGGGCGGAACAAGACCCGCAATGCGCAACAGAATTTCCTGACTAAGTGCATTAACCAAGAGATTGTCGTTACCCAGCGGATCCAGCACTGTGGTATCTGGCACCTGTTCCGGATTGGCCGCATCCCCGGCACGAACTTCATCATTCAGCGCCAGTTTGTCCAGGAGATTGGCGGCTGGCGCAATGGAGCCTTGACCGAGGATACCGACATTTCGTTCAAGATCATGCAGACTGGGAAACTGATCGCCCTCGCCTACAATTCCGAGGCCTTTCAGCAGGAGCCGGAACGGCTGCATGACTATTACGTCCAACGGTTGCGATGGGCGAAGGGCAACTACCAAGTGGTCATTCATAACTTCCGCCACCTGTTCGATCACAGCAACTGGCGGGTTAAGCTCGAAACCTTCTACTACTCCTGCACCTTCTTCTGGTTTAACGCTGCCATTGTCCTATCTGATATTATCTTTCTCGCCAACGTCGGCTTTATTATTGCCCGGTTCTTCAACCCGTACCTAGTAATTCCGTTTACCTTTGGCGAGAGTAATATTTTAATTATGCAGGTATTATTACTGAACTGGCTTCTGATGATTATCCTGTATATTCTTCAGATATCAGTCGCAATGGCCACCCAATTTGGTCAGGCCACGACTCGCCAGATCTGGCTGGCACTGGCCTCGTATTTTACCTATTCGCAGCTCTTTATTGTGATCTCCATCCATGCCGTGACTTCGGTCTGCCTGGATGCCCTGCTGGGACGCAATGGTAACGTTTGGATTAAGACCAAGCGCTTTAATAACTAGTGGAAAGAAAAAGTTATGCGATTATCTAAATTTACATGGTTTCTGACGGCGCTGATAGCAATTATCTATACCGCCACCCTCATTGTTATTCAAATTGAGAGCCCTTATCATATTCAGGCTGAGAGTTACCGGCGTTGGCGAGAAACATACATCATCAAGCAATCCGCTAACCGGGCCTTTGTTAATACCAGCAACAATCGTGCCAAACCCGTTACCCTTTCCGAGGGGCAGGGATATGGGCTCTACATTACTGCCGCGGCTGGTCAACATGGTTGGGCAAAATCACGTGACTTCGACCAGTTGCTGAACTATTACCTTGCCCACCGGGATTATGTCGGCAATCACCACCAGACGCCAACCTACCTGATGCAATGGCGCCAGTACCAAAAGAATGGTCACTGGGCTAGTGATATCAACAGTGCGACCGACGGGGACCTCTTCATCGCCATGGCCCTCCACCAGGCAGCTCGGGTTTGGCCAAAGCGGGCTGGCTACTACCGGAATTTAGAACGGCACCTGACGAACGATATTCTGGCCTATGAGTATAACCCGCATACCAGATCGCTGACGGTGGGTGATTGGGCGACGAGCAAGTCAAAGTACTACCGCTTGATGCGGACGTCAGACGTGGCCCCGACCTTTTTTGACACTTTCTATCAGTCCAGCCACGACCAACGGTGGCGAATTGTAAAGGATGGGATGCTCGATCACCTTGCGGACCTCAGTGCTCAGCACCGCACCGGACTAGTTCCCGACTTTGCTTGGGTAACTGCGGACAGTGCCAAGCCCGTCAAATCGTGGACAATGGCCAGCAAGAACGATGGCAACTATTTCGCCAACGCCTGCCGGGTACCGATGATGCTTGCGAACAGCAAAGATCCCCGGGCACAGAAGACATTGACCCGCATGATGAAGTTCTTCAGCCGACGCTCATACGTATCATACGTAACAGCAGGCTACACACTGACCGGGAAGAAGCTGAATCATCACCAATCAGCCAGCTTTAGTGCCCCGATCTTTTTAGCAGTGAGTCGCAACCGAAACCACGGGTATGACAACCTATTTTCAAGTCAGAAATTTATCTTTAGCAAGCCATTGCCAAAGGATAATTACTATGACGCCACGCTAACCACGATTGCGGCAATGGAAGGGATGAATTAATAATGAAAAAGAAAATAATGACGGTCTTCGGCACCCGGCCCGAGGCAATCAAATGCACTAACTTATAAGGATTAGATACCGCCATATTTTCTCTATCTCCGTGTGTTAGGAATACCCTTGTGCTTACAAGCTTTCCAATCCAATCATCTGTATTTCCAACGTGTTCAGATAATAGTTCTCTATAGGATTCAGGCAATTCCTCAATAAATTTGTTTATTTTATCCCTCAAAGTAAGACGTTCATTTCTAAAATACGATTCAATGCCTTGTGTATAATTGACAAGATCATTTTCAATTACCGACCTGTAGTTAACCGTTAACAAATAGTCATCCACCAGTAACTGTAACTCTTTTGAGGAACTTACCCAATTATTTATCACACTGAGCAACTCCGATTGGACATCATTATAGTCATATGAAAAACTGTGCGCTTGAATTATTTAGGGTTGCATACAGCGAATTAAAGTGTTAGAGTTAGTCAAATTGACATATACGGAAGTTATAAGTATCATTCATCTTTGTTATCTATTATTTTCTTAGATGTTAATTCAATTTGGTTACTTTGGTTTGATTCCTAGGAGGATATATATATATGCAAAAAGGTACTGTAAAATGGTTTAATGCTGATAAGGGCTTTGGGTTTATCACTGGTTCAGATGGTAAAGATGTATTCGTACACGTTTCATCAATTAAAACTGACGGTTTTAAGAGTCTTGAGGAAGGGCAAAAAGTTAGTTACGATGTTGAACAAGGCGATCGAGGACCTAAAGCGACTAATGTTGTTCCACAATAATTTGTCTAATATTATGAAGAACTGCTTTTGATGGAGTAGTTCTTTTTTATGGCTCTTCGTCAAGAAGTACTGATAGAAAAATTTGAATAACTTTTCAAACAGCTCGTGTCTGAGATTGGACGTAAGCACACCATAACGATACGGGATGACAATTAAAGGGATACCCTGAATTTCGGGTCTACACTTTCTGGTATTGATGAAAATCAATGCCAGTTTTTTTGTACACAAAAAAGGACATCTGCTATGCCCTGTTGTACAATCAATTCACCACAAAAATCATGTTAAAGAAGGCTATGCAAATGTCCCAAAATCATTTTATCTTAGATGTCCTTGGAATTAAAGACCCCAATATCAAAGTTCAAACTGTTGAGGAAGAGAAAATTGGTCCTGAAACCGCTAGAGAAATTACAGCTAAATTAACGTATCCAATTACGCGTTGTCGTAATTGTGGCTTTACTAAAGTCGTTAGAAATGGTTACCGCAAAACCCATATTCGCTTAGCTAGTTTAGACGGGGTTCGCTATGAATTAATTCTCTGGAAACAACGGTACTACTGTAAATGCTGTAATAGCACCTTTGGTGCTATTACCAGCCTAACCAAAGAAAATCACACCCTATCTAAAAAGCTTAAAAGCCAGGTTATGCAATTAGTTAAGCAGGGCCCTAATGGTGAATTGATTGCCAAAATATGTCACTGCTCCCCTAGTAGCGTTCGACGAACTATCATTGAACGGGTTCAACCACATTATCGCATGGCTAAGCTTCCTAAACATCTTTGCTTTGATGAGTTTCGTTCCACTAAGTCAACGATGTCCTTTATTTGTTGTGATAGCGAAACCCATCAATTAGTCGTTAAGCTTTATGATCGACTATCTTCCTCGATTATCAATTACTTTGAAAATCGTTATTCTAAGCAGGAACGTGCCCAAGTCCAATCAGTAGTCATTGATCTTAATGCTCAGTATCAAAGCTTTATCTATCGCCTTTTCCCTAACGCTAAGGTTATTATTGATCGTTTCCACATCGTCCAACTAGCCGGTCGTGCTCTTGACAATAGCCGTATTAGTCTACTTAAGACGCTAGACAAACACAGTCGTGAATACCGCATTCTTAAGTCACAATGGCGCCTATTTCATCAAAAGGTAACTACTTTGAGACCTGAAAAACCTGTTTATCTGCTCGGCATCAATGAGTATATGACTCGTCAAAATGCCGTTGATCTAATTACTAATAAGTTTCCCAGATTCAAAGCAGTTTATGACACTTATCAAGATATCACCCTGGCAATCGCTGGTCGCGATAGCGAGCTATTAATGTCAGCTATTCGTGACTACCAAACCACTAAAACCGAGATGGACACAACTATCTCTACTCTGCGTAAGAATCTCAAAGCAGTTATCAATAGTGTTAAGTATGAATTTTCCAATGGTCCTCTTGAAGGAATTAACCGAAAGATCAAAGTCTTAAAACGCTCTTGTTATGGGTTTGCCAATCAAGAATTCTTCTTTTTAAGAATTGATTGTCTGTTTGCGTAAAAAAACACCTCTCACATTTAAGTAAGAGGTGTCGGCATCCATCAATACCAGTTGACAGATACCCTGAATTTCCAAAATGGATTTTCAGAGTATCCCTTTTTCGTTATACATGAAACTTGGTTTGAATTTCTTGATTCCATGGTAAAAGGTCTTCGACCTTTACTGCAACACGCTTTGTGTATTGATCAAATACGTATTTCAAGTAATCGAAGATTCTCAAGTTATTTAACTTAGCCGTTTGGATAATGGTATAAATCATCGCATTGGTTTTGGCGCCATTTTTGGAAGTGGCGAATAAGCTGTTCTTGCGAACTAGCGTTGTTGGACGAATGCTTTGCTCGACCGGATTATTATCCAATGGTAACTGCGCATTATCAAAAATCTTGTACAACCGGTCTTTAAGCCGTAAAGCATTGTTAATTGCTCGCTTTAGTTTGCCCATTGGATTCTCAATCTTGGTAATGAAATCATAAACCATATCAAGTTTGGGCTTAACCAGTTGATTACGGAGCGCTAACTTCTCAGCTTCGGAATCATACTTTAAGTTCTTCTCTGTATGGAATACCCCACCCATCAATTTAAGAACTTGCTTAGCCTTTGAGGTTCCGAACTCACTGGCAATCTTGGCCAATTCCGCAAACTCACGGCGAATATGGACAAGACAAGTCCCAAAACTAAGTTTTGGAAACCGATTATTACTGTATCCACCATATCCATCGCAGATGATGGTGCCTTTGTAATCGTCACCAATGATCTCACCAATCACTTTTCCAGATCGAGTATCAGAATAATGGAAGAGGGCAATGTCGTGTTGATTAAACTCCTTCGTCGTTCTAAGCGCCCAAAAGTAGCTGTTAGATCCATTGTCTTCCAATACCTTAAATGGTGTTTCATCCATGTGAACAACGATTTCTTGGTTTAATTCCGCTTTTAGACGATCGTAGATCGAACTCAGGAATTGGAAACAACCGTTAATAACAGTTCTGGCCATTGATTTAGTCGTTAATGGTAAACCTAACCGTTGCCAGCTGCGTTGTTGCCGATGTAACGGCACCGCTAGTTCATATTTATTAGAGATAATCGCCGCTAAAACACTACTTGAATAGTAGCTATGTGGGAACAGTGGTTGTGGCGAACCAGCACTTACCAATTTATCTCCACCGTTGGGGTGACAATGATGACACTTAGCCGTCTCAACGAGATGGTTGACGCAGTGAACCTTCGCCGGTTCCAGTTCAACTTCTCGACTAGCCACCCGAGTACCGATCTTCTCCATTTCTTGATGACAATCAGGACAGATTAAATCTTGTTGACTTAATGCGTGAACCTGATCAACTTGTTCTAATTTATCCAAATATTTCTTCCGTTTGCCGACTTTGGCCTTTTTGGAATGATGACGAACCACGGTCTTAGTAGTCTTTTCAACGACTTCGTCGTATTCTACTTCTTCAGCCATCTCATCTAATTCTTCATCATCAAATAGCGATGTCTGGTTTTCGTTAACGGGTATTTTTTCCGTTTTTTTCCCGTACAGTAACTGTTTTAACTGCTCAATGATTTCCTTTTGCTCTTTAATTATCTGTTTAAGGTCATCATTTTCCTGAAGTAATTTTTCTTCGTTTGCCATGATTCGTCACCTCCTTTCCGATATATATTATTATACCGAAAACAGAGGACCATTAACAGCCAAAAACTCAATAAAAAGGCCCATGTGACGCGGGTTTAACCCGTCTCGGAGGTAACGGATTGATACCTTCCAATAATTGCCTAATTTGTTGCTTGGTTAACTGATGAGCATCGTTTCGATAACGTGGCCAACGAAGGCCACCATTCTCAAACCGTTTATACAACAGGATGAAACCTTCACCATCCCAATATAAACCTTTAAAACGGTCATTGCGATTGCCACAAAACAAGAACAGTGAATCATCAAATAGTCCCAAACCGTAATTCTCTTGCACGACGATGGCTAAGCCATCGATCCCTTTACGAAGGTCTGTTTTCCCGCAAACAATGTAAACATGTTTTGGATCTTGCCAGTTAACCAACATGATTCAAAATCACTTCCATTAATTCACTCATTTGGTCTTTGCTAATCGTGTCAAAAATGGTGACGTTGACTCGTTTGACTGATAGTTTTGCTACCATTTGTGGCTTGGTTGGTTTGAAATCCTTTGGATTTCGTTCATGTAAATTCACCGGAATAATATCTTGCAATTGAAAAGGCACCTCCAACTGTTTTCTTCCAGTTTAGGAGGTGCCTACTGATTTTCATATACGTCTTGTTATGGAGTGCTTACGATTGGACATGAGCTGTTCTTTTATTCTTCCAGTTGATGGCAAAGTATGAGTTAGGAAGGGCAAGCAGGATTCGAGCCCGAAAATTAAAGAAGTTACGAAAGCCATAAGCAGTTCGTTTAATAACTTTGATCTTATTGTTAGTTCCTTCGACTGGACCATTCGTGTAGTCACCATATTTAAAGCTGGTGATATCTCTTTACGATGCCTCCGGAGAGTCCGTTGAACTTTTTGAAGTGATTGGGGAAGCTGGGTCCATTTAATCGCGAGTAAATGATTGAGTTCATCCTTACTACGATGATTGATCGCGAGAATAAGGTCCTGATAATAACGATAAGCTTGTTTAAGATCATCATTGAAAGCCAGTAAGCGTTGAATAACTTCAACGTCGGTCAACTGAGTATAGCCAAAATTACGACGTGACCAATAGTTATCATATTTGAGTAACCCCGCTGGGGTTAGGATTAATTTCCAGAAATGCTTGAGTGCCCGCCATTGATGGCTCCCATTGCCAGCTTGGTTCATAGCTTTAACCCGAATTTTATTCAAAGCCCGGTAAGCTTGAGCGACCACATGAAAGTGGTCGGCAATAATTATGGCATGGGGAAATAGTTCATGAATAAGATGACGATAAGGCGTATACAGGTCAACCGTAACCGTGCGCACTGCCAGACGAGCCGCACGATCGTAGCGCAGAAAGTAATTACGCAAGTAGCGATTACGTCGTGACAGAATAATATCAATGGTACGATGATTTTCAATGTTCATCAGGATCATACTCATTCCACTGGGTGCAAAGCGACCAGATTTAAAATCATCAAAGGCAATATGGCGAGGTAACCAATGATAGTTTGGTTTGAAAAATTGATCCAGGTTAAAGATAACCCGTCTAACAGTCCAGTCAGAGATTCCCAGTTCCTTGGCGATATCAATTTGGGACTCATTGGTAGTTAGTTGTATCATCACCTGTTGTTTAATTGCTTGGCTGATGTGATGACGATATTTAATGTCCTTGACCTTTTTCAACGTTACATGGAGTTCACGTTCAAAGATAGTGAAGTGGTTAAAGTTAAGATGTAAACATTCAGGATCTGCGGCACTCAGTTATTTTGGCTTTTTTAGAAGTTGATCCACAGCAGCCTTGATTTGAACCTGAGCAATATCAAACACTTGAATGTTCTTGAAATCTTCCTGCCCTAAGATTAACGGCAATTCGGTACATCCCAAGACTGCACCATCAAGGTGATCTTTTTGAACCATCTTATTGATAATTGTCATTAACTGCTGCTTAGTCTCTTTCTTAACAATCCCGTTTTCGAGTTCGTCTACAATTTTTTGATGAATTATGGATTGATTATTTTCACTGGGACGGCAAACTTCAATTCCGGCCTCTCGAAATGGCTTGATGAAAAAGTCATTTTACATTGTAAATTTGGTGCCTAGTAAAGCCAATCGTTGAAGGTGCAACTGCTGGGCAGCCGCTACCGCTGTCTCGAAAATGCTTAACAATGGCAAATCAGTGCGCGCTTGAATCTGATCAAATAATAGATGGGGCGTATTGCCACACATCAATCCAAAGTCACACCCGGCTTTCAATAAATTATTGGCCGCAGCTCCTACATAACCGGCGACTTTATCATACTGTTGAGCATCAAGCAGACGGAACATGTGATACATATTAATGGATTCGATAGTGATACGAGGCAGCTCTTTATCAGTCCCGATCCGCTCCTGATACTGCTTAATGATTGCCGAATAATAATTCATTGTTGCTTCTGGGCCTATACCACCGATAATGCCTAGTTTCTGCATCTGGATCATCCCAGAATTTCATTTTTTCTTGGGCAATTCGTCCTGGTGCTTGACCAATGATATTTATTCTGGCAGATGAAGAAGCATAGTAAAGTGGCTTGATCCCTTGCTTTGTAAAAGATTCATTATCAGGATCTGCTTGAATTTCTTGAAAAATTTTTTGAAATTCACTTTGCATATAATATGACCCGCCTTTCTCTTATTTTCTAAACTGATATAACGTGTATATTATCAACTAAGCAATAATTGCCTAATTAAACTAATTTTCGAATAATTCAATTCGACGTAATTGACGCTTCAGTTGACCTTGCTTTTCTAATAAAGCAAATTTACGAGACAGGGTCTCAGGTGTTGTTCCAAGGTATAAGGCTAAGTCCTTCATTTTTAAGGGTAAGGTAAAATTATTTTTACCAATTTCATCTGCATATGTTTGTAAATACTTTAATAACCGGTCTTCAACCTTCGGCAAAGCCAACAAGTGAATTTGTTTTTGCATTTCCGAAACTTTAACAATATTTAGTTCCAATAATCGAATACTTAATTCTGGCTGTTTATGCATCAGCTTCAGTAAATCCTGCCGTTTTAATAAACAAATTTCACTGTGTTCCGTAGCCTCGACGTAATTATTGATATTTTTTTGACCAAAAAGCCAATCCTCACCAATATAATCACCTGTATGCAAGATTTGCAAAACATTCTCATAGCCGTCTTTATCTAAGGTGTACTGCTTAGCGTTACCATCAGCGACAATTACTAAATTATCATTTATCGTTGGATCAATTATCACTTCACCCTTTTGATAGTTTTTATGCTGAACTAATTTTTCGATTTGCATCTTCTCATCCTGAGGTAAAGCATTAAATAGTGGTACTAAGTTAACACATAAATCAGCCATTAAATTCATCGTCCTTTAATTAAAAGTCATCATCGTCGTCTTCGACATACAATCCTTCTTTTAGTTCATGACCTAAGAAGTCTTGAGTTACCCGAATTTGCTCCTTAATCCAAGCCATTAAATTAGTTAAATTAGCAGATAATTCTAGCCAACTTTCATTGTTAGCTAAAGCAATTGCCTTAGTAATGAAGAGCGTTTGCGTATCAAAATCTTTTACCAAGGCAAACAATTGCTTATCACCCGTTAAATATTTACTACTGCCATCTTCTTCTAGCATAGTATATTCCTTAAATTGAGCTGTAATTGTTGGAATACTTTCACCATTATTAACCAATAAGTGATTCAATTGGTCAAATTCCTGACGTTCATAAGCAATCCAACCAGCAGCTTTTTCGGCTAAAAAAAGACTAGCAGATCCTTTAGCAAATAAGTTAGCTTGGTTAATCTTTAAAGAATGGATTAACAAGTTAGAAATAATGTGACCAGTCATGGCAGCTGCAGTTGGCTGATGGTGATCAAGGTCGCTTTGCTTCAATTCCGCCTGGTATTTTTCTTCTGCATTCATCAGTTAAGCTCCTTTTCCTTAATTCCTTGTACTTCATAACCCATTTTTTCAATAGCTGTCTTGACGTCAACAGTTTTAGTCTTATCAGGATCCAACGTAAATTTTAGCTTTCCTGCATTGAATAAAACTTTGATTTGGTCGGTTCCATCCAAACTACCAACCGCCCTTTCAATTTTGCTTAAGCATGAAGGACAGGTCATGCCAGATAATTTCATCATTACTTTTTCCATGATTAAATTCCCCTTCCTTATTAATTTACATATCTAATGCTACTTTGTTTTGTTGATTATAAACTTGATGATCGTCAATTTTTTGTTAAAATTTGATTAATCTCATCCCGTTCAAGATAACAATTAAGATACTAAATTCATGAATAAACATCCCACTTGCCATTTCAACATAACCCGCAAACAAACCGATGAACAACAATAAGACTGTCAGTAAAGCCATCACGATATTTTCATTCATGTTCAAAATTGTCTTCTTGGATAAGCCAAGGGCATAAGCGATCTTCCGCAAGTCATTTTTAACTAAAACTATGTCTGAAACTTCAATGGCAACATCCGTCCCACTACCAACGGCAATTGCAACATTAGCATTAGCTAAGGCCGGACTATCATTGATCCCATCACCAATAAAAGCAATATGGTGTCCCTTGGCTCTTTCTTTTTTAACAAAAGCAGCCTTGTCTTGTGGCAACATTTGACCATGAACTTCATCGATTGACAACTTCGCCGCAATTCGTTCAGCAGTTTCTTGATTGTCTCCAGAAAGCATAACTAACTTTTTAACCCCCAATTCTTTTAAGCGGGTTAAAGCATCATTAGCTTCTGGACGCAATTGATCTTTAATGCCAAAAACAGCTAATTGACTTTGGTCTTCATTAGCAAAAGCGACAATTGAATTACCTAATTGACTCAAATGATTAATTGTCTTATCCAATTTTGCATTGGTACGGGTATTTTCAACGATTAAGTCTTGGTTACCTAAATAATATTTTTGATTATTTAAAATGGCGATGATTCCCTTACCCTTAACAGTTTCTACTTTAATTGAAGCTGGCTTTTGTTTATTTAATTTGGCAATTGCCTGAGCTAAGGGGTGGTTACTTTGACGCTCAATTTGAGCAGCTAATTTAATAATTTCATCTTTGGGCCCATTTAATACCTCAATTGCACTAACTTCTGGATGTCCAACAGTCAAAGTGCCGGTTTTATCAAAAGCAATTTCATCAATCCGGTGAGTTTGATCCATTACTTGCGACCCTTTAAACATAATGCCGCTTTTAGCACCATTACCGATACCAGCAACTGTAGATACTGGTACACCAATAACTAGAGCACCTGGGCAGCCCAGCACCATGACCGTAATAGCTAACTTAAGATCTTTAGTAATTAGGCCCACAGCAATCGCAATTACAAGTACGGCAGGAGTGTAATATTTGGAAAACCGGTTAATTAACTTTTCTGTATGTGACTTTGTATCTTGTGCTTCTTCAACCATTTCAATAATTTTACCGAAAGTCGTATCTTCACCGACTGCGGTAGTTTCGACAGTCAATGTACCGTTTTCAAGGATAGTTCCTGCATATACTTCATTACCGGCTTTTTTATTAACTAATTTAGATTCACCGTTAACACTGGCTTCATTAAGATAACCAGAACCTGAAATAACCTTGCCATCGACTGGAACCTGATCACCAGTTTTAACTAAAATCTTCTCACCAGGATCAATGAAATCGACGTCTTCTTTCTCAGTTGAGCCATCATCTTGAACAACTAACGCAGTCTGTGGTGCCATTTTGGTTAAATCAGCAACGGCTGACCGCGTTTTCTTTAGGGTTAATTCTTCCAGTACATCTCCTAACATGAATAGCCAAGTAACAATGGCTGCTTCATTAAATTCACCAATAATGAAGGCACCGATTACCGCCAGCGATACTAAAACATCAATAGAAATTAATTTAACCCTTAAAGATGAAATAGCCGTCAAAACAATTGGAAGCACTCCGACAATCCCCACGATAAGCATTAAAGCCTGGTATGGTAAATTCATGTGCAATAGCCATTTAGATCCTTCAGCAAGCAACAGCAGAATAGTATTAACAAGCAAAAGCTGCTTTTTGTACCTCATAAAAAATTGTTGTAACTTAATCATTTTTCACCTCTCCCTTTCTTGACACTACATATCATAGGTAAAAAACAATTTAGGTGACTTGACTGTTATCAAGATACT
>ENA-UOOM01002786-UOOM01002786.1-fermentation-metagenome-genome-assembly--contig:-NODE-2786-length-13754-cov-10.250091_pt1 | contig 13754 bp, 13 predicted proteins | sample MGYA00245781_ERZ724031 | MGnify/ENA primary metagenome ERZ724031 (study PRJEB28704, sample SAMN03018317) | fermentation metagenome | biome: anthropogenic terrestrial biome; feature: soil... | reverse complement strand
AGCTAAAAATCAAATAATTGAAAAACAAAAGATAAAAAGTGACGAAGTCAGGAAAAAGGCGACTTCGACTATTATTGCAATATGGAGATGGTCGAGCTTTCGCTCATCGAAGACGCTGCGGACAACAGGGAACTGAAAAGCCTTGTATCGCGCCACTTCCAATACACGAACAGCCCGCTGGCAAAACGGATACTGGACGACTGGAGCCACTCCGTCGAACAGTTTATCAAAGTCATTCCCATCGAGTATAAGAAAATACTGCATGAGGAGAAGATGGCTCAACTGAACCAAAAACTGGAAACCGTAGAAAGGGATTATTGATTATGGGAAATCCGAAAGCATTTATGACGATACCGCGCAAAGAGGCCGGATATCGTCCGGTAAGCGAGCGAATATACGACTTCGGGGAAGTCGAGCAAACACTTCATCGCGAGGATCGCAAACTACAGGCCTCGCGGTGTATGGATTGCGGCATTCCGTTTTGCCAGTGGGGTTGCCCGTTGGGGAACAAAATGCCCGAATGGCAGGATCTTATTTACAAAGGCAACTGGAAGAAAGCGATCGAAATATTACACGAAACGAATAACTTCCCCGACTTCACCGGGAGGATTTGCCCCGCCCCTTGCGAAAAATCGTGCGTCTTGTCGCTGCATGAGGCTCCGGTAACGATACGCGAAAACGAAGCGGCCGTCACCGAAGTAGCCTTTAACGAAGGGCTGATAAAAGCACAGGCGCCGGCACACCGCACGGGACGCAAAGTAGCCGTGATCGGTTCGGGACCGGCAGGCATGGCGGCGGCGCAACAGCTCAACCGCAAAGGGCACCACGTGACGGTTTTCGAAAAAAGCCGGAGCGTCGGCGGGTTGCTTCGCTACGGGATACCCAACTTCAAGCTGGCGAAAAATGTCATCGACCGCCGGCTGACACAGTTGATAGAAGAAGGCATCGTCTTCCAAACACAGACCGAAATAGGGAAAGATATTCCCGGCAGCCGTCTTTTGGCCGACTACGATGCGGTATGTATCGCCATCGGCGCAGGACATCCGAGGAACATCGACCCGCCCGGAAGGGATTTGAAGGGAATCTATTTCGCCATGGATTTCCTGTCGCAGGAGAACGAACTGCTGATGGAGGAAGAACTCACGTTTTCCGAAAAGATCTCCGCCCGCAACAAACACGTATTGGTCATCGGCGGGGGCGACACCGGATCGGATTGTGTGGGCACCTCCATCCGCCAACGGGCGCTTCAAGTCACGCAAATCGAAATCATGCCGAAGCCGCCGGTGGGCAAGAATCCGGCGACTCCGTGGCCTTATTATCCCCATATCCTCAAGACCTCTTCTTCGCACGAAGAAGGCTGCGAACGCCGATGGGCGCTCAACACCGTGTCTTTCAACGGTGAAAACGGACAGGTGAGGGAAGCGGTCGTGGAAGAAGTGCGTTGGGAGAAAGACGAAAACGGACGGATGAAAATGGTTCCGACCGGCCAAACGGAAGTGATGAAAGCCGACTTGGTATTGCTGGCTTTAGGCTTCGTGCATCCGGTACACGCAGGGCTGCTCGATGAACTCGGCGTTGCCTACGATGCCCGGGGGAATGTAGCCGTCGACACCGCCGGACAGACGTCCGTCCCGAAAATATTCGCGACGGGCGATGCGTCGACGGGCGCCAGCTTGGTGGTCCGCGCCATCGCATCGGGACGGAAGGTCGCGGAACATATTCACCAGAAACTACTCGTTTAACGTTGGTCATTGCGAACTTGCTTCGCCTTTCTGCCATTGCGTACCTGATCCGCAATCTACCTGTATCAGGGGATTCCGCGTCAAGCGCGGAATAACGGCAGAATGCGCCGGGCTCGGAATGACGTTCTTTTGAAAGAGTCTCCATTTAAAAAATCAAACACTATGTGTGGAATCGTTTGTACATTCAATATTAAAACATCCGAAGAAAGCCTCCGGACGCAATTACTCAAAATGTCGAAAAAGCTGCGCCACCGGGGGCCGGACTGGTCGGGCATTTTCGCCGACGAGCACGCCATCCTGGCGCATGAACGCCTGGCAATCGTCGATCCGGCCTCGGGCAAACAACCGCTGTACAGCAAGGACGGCAAGTTGGTGTTGGCGGTCAACGGCGAGATATACAACCATCGCGAAATTCGCGAACGGTATGCCGGCCGGTATGAGTTCCTTACGCAATCGGACTGCGAAGTGATTCTGGCCTTGTACCGCGACAAGGGCCCGGACTTTCTGGAAGACCTGAACGGAATCTATGCGTTCGCCCTGTACGACCGGGAACAGAACCGCTTTCTGATCGGGCGCGATCCCATCGGCGTGATTCCCCTTTACCAGGGATGGGACAAAGACGGAGCCTTCTATGTCGCCTCCGAACTGAAAGCCCTGGAGGGATATTGCACGCAAATAGAGGAGTTCCTGCCGGGACAGTATTATTACAGCCCCGACGGAAAGGCGGTGAAATGGTATCACCGCGACTGGACGGATTACGAATGCGTAAAAGACAACGTTTCCGATGGGGAGGCGTTGCGCAAGGCGTTGGAAGACGCCGTGGAACGCCAACTGATGAGCGACGTCCCTTACGGGGTATTGCTTTCGGGCGGACTGGACAGTTCCATCATTGCCGCCGTCGCCAAAAAGTTCGCCGCGAAACGTATCGAGACGAATAATCAAGAAGATGCCTGGTGGCCGCAATTGCATTCGTTCGCGATCGGGTTGGAAGGCTCGCCCGATTTAAAGGCCGCCGCCAAAGTCGCCCGCCACATCGGAACGGTTCATCACGAGCTTCATTATACGATTCAGGAAGGGTTGGATGCCATCCGAGATGTGATTTATCATATCGAAACATACGATGTAACAACGGTACGCGCCAGTACGCCGATGTATCTGCTGGCACGCTACATCAAATCGATGGGCGTGAAGATGGTGCTATCGGGAGAAGGCGCCGACGAGCTCTTCGGCGGGTATCTGTACTTTCACAAGGCGCCCGACGCAAAAGAGTTTCATCAAGAAACAGTGCGGAAGTTGGGTAAATTGCATCAATACGACTGCCTGAGGGCGAATAAATCGCTGGCGGCATGGGGCGTGGAAGGGCGTGTGCCGTTTCTCGACAAGGAGTTTATCGATGTGGCAATGCGCCTGAATCCGGAAGACAAGAGGATCGGTAAGGGAAAGATTGAAAAATATATCCTTCGGAAGGCGTTTGAAAAGGATTTGCCGGAAGAGATCGTGTGGCGCCAGAAGGAACAGTTCTCCGACGGTGTGGGATACAATTGGATCGACACGCTGAAGGCGGTTGCCGATAAGACGGTCACGGACGAACAAATGGCGAACGTGCGTTATCGTTTTCCGATTCATCCGCCGCTCAACAAAGAGGAATATATGTACCGGAGCATTTATTCGGAACTCTTTCCGTCCGATTCGGCGGCGAAGTGCGTGCCGTCGGTTCCGTCGGTTGCGTGCAGCACGCCGGTCGCCTTAAAATGGGATGAGGCATTCCGGAAAAATGCCGACCCGTCGGGACGGTCGGTGCAAACGGTACACGAACACGGATATAAATAGACGGAGAGAGAAAGGGACATTGGACAATAACAAATTACAAATGACAAATGACAAATTACGAATGACAAATTACAAATTACAAATGACGAATGACGAATGAAGTCTAAAGACTGGAGACATTGGACAATTACGAATGACAAATTACAAATTACAAATGAAGTCTAAAGACCGGAGACCGAAGACTGGAGACCGAAGACTGAAGACCGGAGACCGGTAACCGGGGTTTCATTTGAATTTCGTGTTCCTTTATTCTATGGTGGAAATCCATTGAATCAATTCTATTTTTTATCTAATGTATTACCGTCCATCGTCTACGATTTTATTACCGGGGCATCGTTTAATAAGATACCCCGGTGATTTCAATCATTTATTTCTTTCCTTTCAAGGCTTCGAAGACCAACGTTTCGAGTTCCTCCATCAGTTCGGGATTGTCCTTGAGCGTTTGTTTGGCGGCATCGCGCCCCTGTCCGAGTTTGGTTTCGTTGTAACTGAACCACGACCCGCTCTTCTTGACGATATTGAGTTCGACACCTTGATCGATTATCTCTCCTTCCCGAGAAATGCCTTCGCCGTACATAATATCGAACTCAGCCTTGCGGAAGGGCGGGGCGACCTTATTCTTGACGACTTTTACCCGGGTTTCGTTACCGATGACCTTGTCTCCGTCTTTCAACTGTGTTCCGCGACGGATGTCGAGTCGCACCGAGGCATAAAACTTCAACGCGTTTCCGCCGGTGGTCGTTTCGGGACTGCCGAACATGACGCCGATTTTCTCGCGCAACTGGTTGATGAAAATACACGTGGTTTTGGTCTTACTGATGGTCGAAGCCAGCTTTCGAAGAGCCTGCGACATCAACCGGGCTTGCAAACCCACATTCGAATCGCCCATATCGCCCTCGATTTCTTTTTTCGGCGTAAGCGCCGCAACCGAGTCGATGACCACGATATCCACGGCCGAAGAACGGATGAGCTGTTCGGCAATCTCCAACGCTTCTTCTCCGCTGCTGGGCTGGGAAATAAGGAGCTCATCGGTATTTACGCCCAGGTTTTTCGCATAGAGACGGTCGAAGGCGTGCTCCGCATCGATAAAAGCGGCCACTCCACCCACCTTTTGCGCTTCCGCAATGGCATGGATAGCCAACGTGGTTTTACCCGAAGACTCCGGGCCGTATATTTCAATGATACGCCCGCGCGGATAACCGCCTACTCCCAGCGCCGCATTTAAGCCGATGGAACCGGTAGAGATCACATCGACGGGTTCTATTTCTTCATCCCCCATCTTCATGATAGCTCCCTTTCCGTACGTTTTTTCGATCTTATCCATCGCCGCGCGCAATGCTTTCAGCTTCTCACTTGCGTTGTTTTTGTTGTCTTTATCTTCTGCCATTGTGTAAATTAATTACAAATTACTAATTACAAATTACTAATTACGAATTACAAATTACGAATTAAGGATTGTCAATTGTCAATTATTTTCAGTATCTGCTCCGCATGGTCTTGCGTATCGACATTGCGCCCTTCGATGATATGAGAGATGACACCGTTTTCATCCACCAAAAAAGTGGTGCGCACGGTTCCCATATATTTCTTTCCCATCATCGATTTTTCGCGCCATACGCCGAAATGCTCGACAAGTTTTTTTTCGGTGTCGGTAATCAAGGGGAAAGGAAGCTTTTGCTTCGCGATAAACTTTTTATGCGAAGCGGCATCGTCGACACTGACGCCGACTATCTGAATACCGGCCTTTAACAAGTCCTTGTATCCGTCGCGCAGACTGCAAGCCTGGGCGGTGCAGCCCGGCGTATTGTCTTTCGGATAAAAATACAAGGCGAGTTTTTTGCCTTTGAAATCGCTTGCTTTCAGTTCTTTTCCTTCTTGATCGAGACCCAATATCCCGGGAATTTTATCTCCTATTGATAATGCCATTTTCTTCTACTTTATTTTATCTGTTTAAAGATTCAAAGGTACAAAACTTTCTTGTATCCGGGAAAAAGAGAACGAAAAAAAGGATGAATGATGATGTATGAAATGATGAGTCACCGGTCTTCTGTCCTTCGACTGAATTCATACATCATGCTTCATCCTTCATCATCCTATTTTTCCGGCTCTTTCTTTTGGTCGCTTTGCCCGCCGGAAACATCTACAATGATGCGGGCATTCTTGTATTCGCCGTAGAACGTCGGGTCGGAAGACAAGTACGGCAACATCAGCACGTCCATCTCGTTGTGCAGTAAGTCCATGCCTTCTTTTACCTTCAGTGCCAAGTCGACAGTCGCTTGCTTCTTAAATGCCCTCAAAGCCCCACGCCCGGGTTCCTGAAGCGGAAACGACTCGAGACCCTTATCCAATGCGGTAAGGTCGTCGGCCGTTATCCCCTGCGCCACCAACGATTCGGCTAAGGGTGCGGCCGCGTCGCGGATGGTCTTCGCCTCCGCCACTAAATCGCTTTCGCGGCAACGATTTAAGTAGGAACGCGTCACGGTCGATAGGGCAATGAGCTTAAGGTCTTTCTGAACCACCGCATACGCATGCGTTCCGTTGGCGACTTTAAAAACGATGTTTTCGAGGTCTTTGCGTTGTTTATTCTTGACGGCGGTATATCCCTTTTGATTGATTACCTGCCGCTGATGGTCGGTATGCACATCCGTAATAATCGCTTTTAACTGTACATGACAGTTTATCAACGGCTCATTGCCGGTTATTTTACTTGCTCTGAGAGTCATCATTTCATCGACTCTTTCCATTGTATTGGTTTGATTTATTTGATGTCTAGTCATCTTATTAAAAATTGATATGAATGAATAAATGGCGGAAAAACATCCCTTCAGGGAGCCTCCGCAGTACCTAAAATGACGGATGCATGGAATGATTTTATCTCTGCATCCCTTCAAGATGTCGCTGAACGGCTTCAAGATGCCGCTGAACGACCTAAAACTGACAATGAAGCAGTTAAAGCTGCCACTGTGTCACCAAAACCTGCCATTGAAGCAGTTCGAGATAGCATTGAACGACCTTGACCTGCCATTGAGGCAGCCAAAGATGCCACTATGTCACCCAAATCTGCCATTGAGGCAGTCGCAGCGTTCAATGAATGACCGGAGACGAACATTGAAAGGGTCTCAGCGTCCATTGAACGACCTTAACACACAAAACACTAAGGGATAATTGCCGTCGTGCGGCGGGCAAGCGTGCCTGCGTCGTTTATATCCGACGGCCGGGCTTCTCCAAAATAAGCGGTATATTACTATGTTTCATATTCTATAAATTAAAAAGTAATTTTATAGCGGTGAGTCGTATATGAAACGGCTGGCATCGTGAATTAACGCGGTAAAGATACGGTTTTTTCGGAAAACAAAGAAAATTTGAATCAACTTTTATGGATTAATTCTTCTATCGCACGAATAAAATCCTGCGCTTGAGGAATGAGTTCGTCCAGCATCTCTTTATCGAAAGAAACAAAATCATCGTAATCGCCTGCGATTCGATAATTAAACAATTGGGTATAGAAGCGTGCATAATGGGGAGCTAATTTTTGCGTGACTACAAAATGCAGCCCCAACATTTGTTTTACCCCTGCATGAGTTTGTACCGTGATATTATTTTTAATAAGCAAGGCATTTACGGCATAATAGCAAGCATAATACAAGCGGTTTACAGCGGTATTATAATAAGCGCTCGAAGCAATATCGACGGCTTCGGCCATCGTTTCTTTCGCGCGTTGCAGGCGATAATTCGATAATGCTTGAATACTTTCTTTATCCAAAGAGTGTTTCATAATTCTATTCCTTCGTTCATAACGTTAATGTAAAAAGGAGTTTTAAACGGGCGGTTTTCCCATTTTTTCCGGGTGACCACCATCGGGCTAATGGTTATGCCGTTTATCAATTCCAGATCGTAAAGGGGAAATACGATACGCTGTTCTTTTTCAACAGTGAGTTTTTCATCATTCACGATGATCAACACGTCGATGTCGCTGTCGGGCCGGGCATCGCCCCGCGCCTGTGAACCGTAAAGGATCACATGAGCATCCGGATCCGACCGACGGATAGTATCCCGGAGTTCTCGAATGATTTTAGCCTGTTGCATGACTGTATGATTAAACTGTTGAAATCTGAGGTAATTACCCTGACAAAAATACATGAATTTTTTCCTATAACCAAACGTTTGAAATAAAAAAAAGGAGGCGCTAATTTGCTACAGCATTCTCTGCAAATCGCCGCGGCGGAGAATATCGATTGTGCGACCGTCTACGGCAATAATTCCCTCGTCCGCCAGTTGCATCATCACATTCACCAGCGCCGGACGCGAAACGCCGAACATGTGCGCCAGGTCTTGCTTCGATATTTTCAGTTGGCACACGCGTTCGCCTTTCGACTCTTTGAGGATGTAATACGCCAGCTTCGCACGAATGGTGCGCAACGAAACCAACCGCAATTTCTCGGTTAAATGAACGACTTTATTCGACACGAACATCAGAAAAGCATCCCTGAACGCGTCATACTTCCGGATTAAGAAATACACGTTCTCCTTCGGAATCAAAATAGCCGCACAGTCGGTAAACCCTATCGCCGTAACAGGCGAATGGTTCTCATCGGCAAACAAAAATGCGGGAGCCAGCGGGTTGGGAGCTTTAAGATGCGCAACCTCCATAAAGTCTCCCTTTTCATCGGACATTTCGGTGCGCACTTCGCCTTGTATCAAGATATACAACATTTTATATTCCGCTCCCTGAGCAAAAAGCATATCCCCTTTACCATACCGTTTGAGCGTATAACGCACATCTTGAAGAAACTCTTCACGCCGCTCGGGAGGGATGGAACTACAGAGCGGACACTTGAATATGAGCGGACCGTATGCCGATGAATGTTGGTTTGTCATATTATTTTTAAATAACTATCGGATGAATAGGCGTTTCCCTTACGAAAATACATCTTTTTTTCCTATTCGTCATATTTATTACACTTTTTTCAGCAGAAGAAGGCTATTTTTACGGAAATAATAAGTTGAAATGGTTGCAACTAAATCAGAAACATTTAGAAACTGTTTAAATTTCTTACGAAGACTGTAATTAAACTATTCTTCGCCTTCAAAAAGTTTCTTTTTTGTATTCTTCTTCCTCTTATTTGGCTCAAATAGCCCGCTATTATCGCCAAAACGAGAAAGAACACTGCTAAAAAATAATTCTTTTTGAATCGCGAAAGAAATTTAAACAGATTCTTAGTTGCAACGACACAACTTACGAAACTTGAATAATGAATACTCTAGCATAGAAAACCGGTCATGAATAGATTACGAAACATCTGGCGAGAGATAAAGCCGCGGGGAGGTTGGCGCTATCCGGCAATCATCATTACCGGAGCTTTCGTGGGTTTATTTATATACACTTTCTTTGCCTCGCGCGCATACAGCTATTTGTCCGATGATCCTTCGGCCTGCGTCAACTGCCACATCATGAGCCCCTACTACGCTACTTGGATGCATAGTTCGCACGGGGGCAACACCACGTGCAACGATTGCCACGTGCCGCACAACAACATCGTCAACAAGTATTATTTCAAAGCGAAAGACGGCCTTCGCCACGCGGCCGTTTTCACGTTGCGCGGCGAGAAAGGCGCCACGGAGAACCGTGCTGAAATGATGGCAGGTACTGCTTACGGAGAATTGTTACAAAGCAAGTCTTTTTTTGATGAAAAAGAAGATTATTACATCGCTTGCAATACCGTTATTCCAGGTGCGCCAAGTACGATACAACAGTTCGGAGCCTTAGCCCGCATCAAAAAAGATGCAACAGACTTTGATAAAACGTATTTAGGATATCGTACCTCATCGGGAGGAAAAGGAAAAATTATTACAGCCGAATATTTAACCTCCGGAAAAGCGTTACTCTATATTATGGATCCGGAGTATACCGGCGCTCCAGGATGGGGGGCTACGGGAGCTAACTGTTATTATGCGATCCTTGATCTGAACACCGATAAACTTGAAAGATTACCTCTTCCACATAGTAAAGGTAATTTCTCTCAACGTTCGATTGTCTTAGGAAACAAAGCATACATTGGCGTTAATCCGGAAAAAGCGGCTCCTTTGATTTATATTTACGACATCCCGACAGGAAACCTGACGAAAGGTAAACCAATCAAAACAGGTTACAGTTTCGAGCGTATTGTCGCATTAATGGATTAAACCCTCCATAAACAATAAAAAATGAAGAAGGTCAGGGCATTTATGTTTTCATTGCATCGGATAACGGGAACAATCATCAGTTTGTTTTTCTTTATGTGGTTCATTTCGGGTTTGGTATTGATATATTATCCTTTCCCCAATGTAAGCCCGTCGCAAAAATATGAAAATATGGATGCCTTGCCCGATTCATTGCCTGATATCAACTCCATTTTAGTACGACTTCCTGAGTCCGGCAAAACGATAAAAAAACTCAGCGTAAGATATTTTCGAGGTCAAACTTTATTTACAGTAAAAACGAATGATCGTGCCTATACTATCTGTAGCGATACACTCAAAGCGGTAAATCCTCTGACATGGGAAAGCATAGAACACACAGCAAAGAAATGGGTGGATGCACCGATTATCAAAATTGATACATTGACAGAACGTGACCAGTGGATTATGTATTCGCGCTATAAAGCAGAAATGCCTATCTATAAGTTTTACTTCAACGACAAACAAAAACATCAACTATACATATCTTCCCGAACAGGGGAAGTACAACAATTTACCGATAAAGGTCAACGTTTTAGAGCATTTATAGGGGCCATTCCTCACAAATTCTACATCCCGGCTATACGAAAAAACACGAAGACATGGACTACTTTATTAACCATCGGAGGTGTAATTGCTCTAATCGCAGCTTTATCCGGAATATACCTTGGGGTATATATCACATACCGAAAATATAAAGCGAAAAGAAGAATTGGAAGTCCCTATAAAAATTATTGGTATAAATGGCATCATATTTTAGGACTTATTTTCGGTATTTTCCTTGCCACATTTGCCTTTAGTGGAGCGATGGCCTTGCAACGAATTCCTTCATGGGTAATTAAAACGCATGGCGATTACAGAGTCAGCAGTTCACAGTTAAGAGGAAAATATCTATCCGCGGATTCTTATAAATTGGACTACCGCATTCTTGCAAAAAAATATCCGGATATTAAATCTATCGAATGGGAACACTTTCAAGAGGTTCCAATCTATAATATTGTGGTAGGCAACAAAGAAATACGCATAGACGCTTCTTCTTCCGACGTGAAAGAATTATACCTGCAACCGTCGGTTGTGGAAAAAGCGGTCCAAAGTATACACAAAACAACTGAGCTTATGTCTACTACGCTCATAAATGAATATGATGAATATTATCTGTCGAAAGAAAGAAGTTTACCGCTTCCGATTTACAAGATAAAAGTTGAGAATACGGATAACAGCATTTATTATATAAACCCAAAAACAGGTGACTTCAAATACTTCAATCAGAGCCGAAAAGCAAAGAAATGGATTTTCAGCGGACTACATTATCTTAATATCAAATGGTTAGTCGAACGGCCTGTTCTTTGGACTATCGCTATTTGGCTCCTATGTCTTGGGGGTGCGTGTGTTTCATTCTCAGGAATCTGGCTGGGGATAAAATATATGCGAAGAAAAATAAAGTCTTTCTTTTAAGGTTACGACGATAACAAAATTATCGCAAAAGTCATATTTTCTGATTGGAATTTTCATATTTTTATAAAAATGACTTCCTTTGCAGGAAATAACAACACGGCTTGGCACACCAAGGCATGCCGTTTCGAAATCCTCTATAATAAACTATATGTCAACACTCAGATTTAAAGCAGTCGTCAAAGCATCGGAGAGAGTTCCGGTGGACGTTCCGATTCCGGACAAGTTACCCTCGGAGAACTTCGGTAAATATGTGTTCAATAGGACACAAATGTCGAAGTATCTTTCGAAAGAAACCCTAAAAATAGTTCTCGAAGCCATTGATCAGGGAGGAGTTTTGCAGCGGGAAATCGCCGACCACGTGGCTGCCGGCATGAAGATGTGGGCGATGGAAAGGGGAGCCACCCACTACACACATTGGTTCCAACCCTTGACAAGAGGTACTGCGGAAAAACATGATTCCTTTATTGATTACATAAACGGCCCCGGCGGAGGCATTATCGAGCGCTTTCCCGGCGGGCTGCTTGCTCAACAGGAACCGGATGCATCGAGCTTCCCAAGCGGTGGCATACGAAATACGTTCGAAGCACGCGGCTATACGGCGTGGGATCCTTCCTCGCCCGCTTTCATTATAGACGACACGCTTTGTATTCCTACGGTTTTCATTTCTTACACCGGGGAAGCGTTGGATTATAAAACCCCGCTCTTAAAAGCGTTATCCGCCATAGATAAAGCGGCCGTAGGTGTCTGCAAGCTGTTCGATTCGAATATAAAGAAAGTGTATTCTTATCTGGGATGGGAACAGGAATATTTTCTGGTCGACGAAGCGCTTTACAATGCCCGCCCCGACCTGAATCTGACGGACAGAACACTCATGGGGCACGAAAGCGCCAAGAACCAGCAGTTGGAAGATCATTACTTCGGTGCCATTCCTCCCCGGGTAGCCGCTTTCATGAGGGAAGTCGAATATGAAGCCTACAAATATGGCATTCCCTTGAAAACGCGTCATAATGAAGTTGCACCCAATCAATTTGAACTCGCGCCCATTTATGGAGAAACGAACTTGGCGGTCGATCAGAATCTGTTGATCATGATTTTAATGGAGAAAATCGCAACCAAGCATCATTTCAAACTCTTGTTGCATGAGAAGCCTTTTGCGGGTATCAACGGGTCGGGAAAGCATTGCAACTGGTCTCTGGCGACAAATACCGGGATCGGGTTGTTTACTCCCGGAAAAAAGCCGACAGAGAATTTAATGTTCGTGACGTTTTTAGTTAATACGCTCATGGCGGTATACAAACACAACGCCTTGCTAAAGGCTTCCATTATGTCGGCGCAAAACACTCACCGATTGGGAGCGAATGAAGCCCCGCCCGCCATCATATCGATCTTTTTAGGATCGCAGATATCCGCCATATTAGACCGTATAGAAGAGAGTTCGCAAGACGACGAAATTACGGTGGAAGAATTGACGAAAATGAAGCTCGGTATTGCACATATTCCTGAAGTGTTCATCGACAACACCGACCGCAACCGTACTTCGCCTTTCGCCTTCACCGGGAATCGTTTTGAATTCCGAGCAGTAGGTTCGTCGGCTAATTGTTCTGCTTCCATGACGGCATTAAATGTAGCCGTTGCAAATCAATTAATCAACTTCAAGAATGAAATCGATCAGAAGACAAAGGCCGGGATGAAAAAAGAAGAAGCCATCTTCGATACCATCCGGCTATATATAAAGGAATGTAAACCGATTCGCTTTGACGGAAACGGCTATAGCGACGAGTGGAAGGAAGAAGCGAAAAAACGCGGACTGGATTGCGAAACGAGCGTTCCGCTTATCTATGATGCATATACGTCGGACCAATCGGTTAAGATGTTCGAGCGATTAGGCGTACTCAACGAACGCGAGCTACACGCCCGTAACGAAGTAATGTGGGAGACGTATACAAAAAAGATTCAAATAGAAGCGCGCGTTTTAGGCGATCTTTCGATGAATCACATCATTCCTGTTGCAACCCAATATCAATCGATGCTGCTCGATAATTTGTTTAAAATGCGGGCCGTATTCGAAGAGCAGAAGGCAAAAAATCTCTCAAAAGAAGATGCCGTGCTCATCGAGAAGATTGCTTCGCATATATCGACTATAGAAACAAACGTAAACGCAATGGTGGATGCGAGGAAAGTGGCCAATAAAATAGACGATGCCCGTCAAAAAGCCATCGCTTATCACGACACGGTTGCTCCATTCTTCGATATTATTCGCTATCATGTCGATAAGTTGGAGCTGATAGTCGATAACCAAATGTGGCCCCTGCCTAAATACCGGGAGTTACTGTTTATCAGTTAAACGAACGGCGGGAGAGAATAGCCAAAAAGTCGGAAAAAGGGTTTTACACTTTTTTCCGACTTTTCTATTCAGTTGTTTATCGATTAAATATTTATGATTCGCAAGTTATTTTGTCTGAAAGTTTGCAGTTTACAGTCACTTCTAACTCCTGACCTCCTTCCTAACTG
>ENA-UOOM01002785-UOOM01002785.1-fermentation-metagenome-genome-assembly--contig:-NODE-2785-length-13754-cov-60.551792_pt1 | contig 13754 bp, 12 predicted proteins | sample MGYA00245781_ERZ724031 | MGnify/ENA primary metagenome ERZ724031 (study PRJEB28704, sample SAMN03018317) | fermentation metagenome | biome: anthropogenic terrestrial biome; feature: soil... | reverse complement strand
ACCCGATACTTGCCAGATTTTCAGCTTCTCCTATAATATTATTGTTCTTTTTATCTATCTGATGTGCTTCTTGCAGAAAAGCCATAGCTTCATCTGGCTGATTCATTTTTAAGTATATATTTCCCAGTCCGTTAAGTGTTTTCGCCTTCTCTTGTTTTATTTTTTCATTATCGTTGTTCTGCAGTTTATTTAACAATGCCAATGCTTCATAGTAGTGTGCAGATGATTCATTCAGGTCATCTATTTTAAAATAATTGTATGCCAGCATGTTTAATGCTTCTAGCTCACTGATTGAGTAATGCCCTTTTTTTGCAACATCGAGGTACTGTTCGTGATATTGCGTTGCTTTCAGAAAATTGTAATTATTGAAATAGTAGACCCCTAGTTGTTTATAGGTTTTCATCTCCGCATACTGATCACCGATTGACTGAGATAATTTAAGGTAACTGGTAAGAGCAACTGTATCTTTGGAAATTCGGGACACAAGTGAATCAATTACATTTTGATTCTTTTCTCTGTTTAAATTGTTACGGGTTAATTCCATATCTCCGTTAATTCCCTGGTTACATGCCAGAAAAGCAAAAGATACCATCATAATTAACCATTTATGGATATCCCGGTTAAATGTAAATATTCTCCGCGACATAGGAAATTTGCTGTTAATCCGTATTTCTATCTGATATAAAACATTAATAATGTAATATAACGGACTGGAATATGCATAAAACAGACACCTCTGTTTATTTTAAAAAAAATGTCATAGTTAGGTTTTAATAACTAATAATGTGTCGCAAATATGCATTAAATGTTCCGTAAATATAGTAAAGTTAAATGAAAAAGAGATATGAAATTATTTAATTTCACTTTTTTTTTACCACAAAAATAAAAAAAATACTATTTCCTATTTTTCTTGAAGAAAACGGACTTCTGCTTAAAGAGGTTAATGGATGTATTTCAGTATTATATGATTTAATGTGCCTTTTTGGCATTGTGGATATGGCGTACTCTGAATTTTTCACGAAAATATTTACATTTCAGGTGAATCAGATTCTTGGTACGCGATAATATCAACATCGGAAAATTTAACATAACGGATATATTCTCTAAACTGATGAGGTGTCATTCCTGTCTCTTTACGGAATGAATCGAAAAATACGGATTTGGTATTAAAGCCTACTTCAGATGCAATTTTTTCGAGATTATATTCACTTCTTTGATCGTTTTCATCTTTGAAAATCTTGATTGTTTCCAAAATCCGGTATTTATTGATAATCTCAGTGAATTTTAATCCTCTGGAGTTTATAGCTCTGGAGAGGTAACTACGGTTTGTACCTATCTCCCTTGCAGCCATGTTTAAATCGAGTTCAGGTTGCAGATATTTTTTATCTTTCTCAAGCCAGGTCTTGAAATCACTGAACAACAAGGACTCTTTCTGTTCGGCTGATAGCTGTGAAATGCTGTCTTTATTGATTATTTGATGCTGTTGGTTGATGATTTCATTCATTTTTTGAATCTGATTCACATGGGTTAGATTTTTTCTCACTAACAACAACAAAGCTTGACTCAATCGTTTTCTCATATTGGAGAACAGAATAAAAACAAAACTAACCAATAATAATAAGGTGAACGTGGCATAGAACAAGAGACGATTCCTTTTTTTATCGCTTTGGAGTATGTCTATCTTGCGGATTGCCCGTTCCAGTTCCAATTGCGTTTCGATAAAATTTATTGTTTCGGTAGTGGATAAACGATTATATTTTTCCAGATTGACTTGTGCCGAATCCAGATAATTACTTGCTTTTAATGGATCGGTCGTAATGAATGCACTAAAAAGTTCCTTGTAGGCATCATATTTTAAGTTGTCGAGCACATCGTTGTCAATGATTTCTATTGCATGTTTAGCACAGTCGGTCGCTTTTTTATGATTGTTTAGAATATTGTAAACTGAAGCCAGGTTAATATATGCTTCTGCCTGGCGTCTTTTCGCACCAAAGTAATCATCACCTATCTGAATCACTCGCTCGAAGGATGCTATTGCAGCGGTGTAGTTTCCCTGAAAACTTTCAATGGTTCCCAGATGATTGAAAATGGATGCCCGCATTTGCTTGTCTTGTGTAAAATCTGCAGTCTCCATAGCCTGTTTTACATAATATTTAGCTGTATCTATACTGTTATAACTCAAATATGTTTTTACACCTATTACGTAGAGATAAAAAAGTTCATCTCTATCGTTATATTCTTTCAATGTTATCTCAGCTTCTTTGATTTTTTCCACCGCATCGGTGAAAGCTCCTAATTGAGCGTAAAGACTTGCCAGAAACTTTAGATTCACGGCTGCACTTTTGTGTAATCCTGATTCACGATAATGTTCACCGGATCTATAAAACATACTAATTGCATGATCATATTGCTCATAGTATGTCATAATCCTTGCCATCATACGCTCTGTGAGAGCTTGAGCTCTGAGGTCATAAGTATTGCTTTCAAGAACACCTGCAGCTACCTGGAAAGCTTTTTGGTAATGTCCGGATCGAAATTTAATTAAGCCCAGAATACAGTTGTAATAGTAGAGGTCGCGCTGTTGTAATGGCTCTGGACAGACTTCTTGTAACACAACTTTTGCACTGTCGATATTACCTGTTTCACAAAGAGATGCGGCCTTGAAGATAGTTTTAACATAACGGATGTTTTCAGGTAGTGATACGGTTTCAGGATTGTCTAGTATTTTCAATACACTTTCGTATTCATTTTCAATAAAAAAAAGATCAATAGCTCTCTCTAATTGAGCAGGATAGCCGGTTTCTGATTTTTGCCTACAAGTTACAAACAATAATAAAACTTCAATCAATAAAATTGAAATTGCTGTTGTTTTTATGTATTTGTCAACAGACATGCCTCGATAATTGGTTAATTGGTTTATATTTAATTACTTGCTCTTTTAGTTCTTGTTCCCAGACTTTAATGATAAGTGCAATAATTATCTTTATTTTGTCAAATATATTAAATTTTAAATATAACTACAAATAATTGACCATTTAGTTCTGAGTTCAATGCGTTTTTTTGTGAGACATGCTTTGTAAAGAATAAAATAATTTCTACCTTTGCACTCGCAAATACAAATTATTAATTTCAATAGAACTACTAAATGGCAACAAAACTACGTTTACAGAGGAGAGGGCGCAAAAATCATCCCTTTTACCAGATTATTGTTGCAGATAGCAGAGCACCACGAGATGGAAAGTATATTGAGAGGATAGGTTCATACAATCCGAACACAAATCCTGCTACGATCACTTTAGATTTCGACAGAGCTTTGTATTGGCTGCAGACAGGCGCACAACCTTCAGATACTGTGCGAAACATTTTATCACGCGAAGGGGTATTAATGAAAAAACACCTATTGGGAGGTGTTGCAAAAGGAGCTTTTGACGAAGCAGAAGCAGAGAAAAGATTCAATGCATGGAAAAATTCTAAAATAGAAGCTGCTCAGACGATCAAAAATAAAGAAGAAGAGAAAAAACGTGCTGAAGAAAAAATCCGCCTTGATGCCGAAAAAGAGATAAACAAGGCTAAAGCTGATGCTTTAGCAAAGAAGAGAGCAGAAGAGGACGCTGCAAATGCTCCTGTAGCTGAGGAATCGGCAGAAGCAGTAGATACAGTCGCTCCTAATGTTAAAGAAGTGTCGGCTCCGGCAGAAGAACCCAAGGCTGAGAAACTTGTTAAAGAAGATACTCTCAAATCAGCTGAAGAGTCCAAGGAAGCTGAACAGGCTTCAGATAATAAGAAATAGGGAATTGCTTATTAAAAAAATGAAACATACTCAAATAAAAAACCCGGTGCATCCGTACCGGGATTTTTATTTTCAGTAATCTATTAAATACTCAATATTTCGCGTTGAATGTTTTTTTAACCTTACAATCAGAAAAAAGTGTTTAGCTTCGCTCAGGTTTATTCTACAGATATTTAATGTATTACGAATATATTTGGAGCTATTTCCCGGACTGTTTTCTCTTCATCCCGGCTAAAAATATTATATTTCAAGACAATAGTACCGCCGATTGAGTGAATAATAATTTATAGTTACATTGAGAATATAGGGAAGTCCCATTGAATAATATAGAATCATTCTAAAAAAAGATATGCATCTATAATCCTTTATGTAAAATAGTTACAATGTTTTTTATGAGAAATATGTAATATATTGTAAGTAAATTATTAAGATGTTTGTGTGATTTCAGATGCTTGTTATTATATATTTGTGATGACATTAAAATTACAGCAATATGTACACACAAAAATTAGAAGTAAGGATTGAAAAAAAATATCAGTTCAAAGATAACATTGTGATCGATATCAATGAAATGCCTTATCCGACGGCAATCTTTATTCCTTCGGTTAAGGAGGTGATATTAAACAATCTTGCATATAAAATACTTGGGATGGAAGTGTCCGAATTGTTTGATCTGGCCGCATGGAGAAGGATAAACCCCTATTTGGAGGATGAGGTAAAAAAGATTAATAAAGACGTTATCATTGATCAGAAGATACACGTTGTATTATTTAATGGCAAGCATGAGATTATGAATTATTCGCTGAAACGGATTTATAATAACAAGTTTGGAAATATTTGCATTATCCATTTCTCCAAAGCTTCAGAAAAATACTCGGTGGCTTCAATATCGTCGCTCTATTCAATAAAGGATGAAGTGGCGAAATTGAAACCCTATCTTAACCGGACCGGGAAAATGATGCATGAGGCTACCATGAGAAAGTATTTTAGAGAGGGGAACAATCTGAAACTGACGTTGAACGATTTGGTTTATTATGAAAAAGAGTTGAGGATCATTCAAAAAGCATACCCTTCGCTGTCCAATCGGGAAGTAATTCTTTGCGGATTGCTTGTAAACGATATGGACAGCAAGGATATAGCCTCAATCACCAACAGGACACCTGATTCGGTGTTTGTAACTATTCATCGCATCAACAAGAAGCTTGATTTACTCAACAAAAAACAGTTGGTAGATAAGTTGAAAGAACTTTTGAATTCGACAGGTAAAAATCAGCCTGTCACCACTTAGGAGGGTGGCCTCTAAACTAATTAATAGTTCTGTGGCCCTTAAGAATATAGGTATTGCAGTATGGTGTTATATCGTCTTCAAACTGTATTTCAAAACTGATACTGTCGGGAGTGACAATTTTTCCGTTAGCAATCTTAATTCCTATTCCTTCTTCGCACTGTTCGCAGTTTGATTGTCTCGTCTGAAAGGTACCATCTTTCTCATTCAACAAAGCCTTTACACTAAAATTCCAGAACTTCATTTCAGAATCCTGAATGGTGATGGAGTCGTTATTTGATGAGTTATCCTTAAAAGTTATTACCCTGAAGGGGCCAAATACTGATACGGTATCGATGTATGCAGTTATTTCCCATTGACCTGTAGCTGAAAATGAAGGCTCGGGGAGTGATATCCTTTCCACTTCGTTTTCGCATGCTGCTAGTAGAGTGAAAGCAATAAATCCAAATAAATATATTATTTTTTTCATACTGTTTTGCTGTTTTTTTATTAGATAATTTTGAAATGAACTTACAGTTATACACTGGCTGTTGCCATGTCATGATGTATATGTTTATCCATATGGCTTGTTTATTTAATGTATATTGTTTTTAAGTTCGCTTTTTCGCCATTCCTTACAAGTATATAATATTTTCCTGTAGTGGGCCTGTATGGGAGCACGTTATGAAAACGGTTTATCTTTTTTTGATAGGCAACATTACCAGTGTTGTCATAAACAGTAGCTGTTGCAGTCTTTAATATTCGTCCTGTAATATTGATACAAATCCGGTTAAAACTGTCAAGATAGATTATTATAGAGGGATGGTTTATTATATCAGGCAGCTGAAAACCCGGTTGTTCTGTTTCTCCAGTCTGAGCAGTTTCTCCGGTTCCGCCAGTTTGGTCAGTTCCGCCAGTTTCTCCGGTTCCGCCAGTTTCTCCGGTTCCGCCGGTTTGGTCGGTTCCGCCAGTTTGGTCAGTTCCGCCAGTTTCTCCGGTTCCGCCGGTTTGGTCAGTTCCGCCAGTTTGGTCAGTTCCGCCAGTTTCTCCGGTTCCCCCGGTTTTATCATCAGGAATAACTACTGTTCCTCCCCCTGGATTCGGATCTGTAGGAGTGGTTGATGATATGGCTCTTCCGATGATTTTATCGGGTAGAATTGATTCATTTATGCTTGAATCATACCTGTTGGTCTCTTTGCCGGAAACTGGTTCCATGTTTGTCGCAATCCACCAGTTATTCACATAACCATCCTTATTAGTGTAATTGATGCTGTTGTTTGCAGCTGTGATATTATATGATGCTCCTAAATTCCCGTACCAATTACACATAGTCATTCCCACATTGGTAAAGTAATTTCGTGTACCATACACTTTATTGTTTCTCAGGGTCATATTGTTGCCTCCTGAAATAGCAATTCCGTACTGCCCAGGGTTTACCAATACATTATCTTCGGCAATCTGATAAGAGCCGCCAATGTCACCAAGATTGATTCCTCCACCCGAACCTGAAGGGCCTCCGCCTCTAATCCAGTTTCCTCTGACCACAATAGGGCTTTCGGCAGTGCCGTTCGACTGGTTTATGTTGATGAGGTCTTCGGGAGAACTGTCCCCGGGAAAGTTCTCGCACACATTGTAACTAATGCTGCTGCCCGCACCCGATACCTGAATAAATTGAGCCATCACTCCAAACTCATCGGAACCCTTTAATTTTCCAAGTATGTTTGTAAGATCGTTGTACTCAAATTTAATTTCCTGAGAGGTAGATGCCAGCATTCCCGACTGCACGTTTTCAAACGTATTATCGATGATGGTCACATTTTTGCACATCCATAAATAGATGCCTCTTTTCAGCGGGCTTGGCCCCAGCTTGCAATTTCTGATAGTTACATTTTCGCAATTATATAAGGCAATGCAGATTTCGCTGGCGCTCGAAATTTCCAATCCTTCAATTACGAAATTACTTTTGCCGATATATTTTATCGGCGCCGATTTGGTGTAATTTCCGGTATAACGGGATCCTTGCCCATAAGAATTGTGCAATGGAAAGGCAATGCATATCATAGCAAAGATGATATGACAGAGAGTGGAGTTTAGTTTCATTTAAAAAAAAAATTAATGATTAGGCGTTCATCCATGGCAGCTTAATCGATAAAATTATGGAGTGGTGGAATAAATTAAACGTTAGCTGTTGCATGATGATTGTTTTACAAATATAGTCGATTTTATTTATACTATCATGTTAAAAAACAATCAAATATATGATCATTTTATTGAAATTAAAAAGAATTAATTTGAGTTAACCACCACACTGAGATTATTTATAATTATTATAAATAGAGATCATTATCAAAGATAATCTCATAAACAATTTTCCAATATTCTTAACTTATAATGTAATATTATGTAAGTAAAAAATAGAAAGAATTGAGAAAATGCAGGTATAATTTTGCTACACTTAACTATTTAAGTTAAGTAAAATATTGTAACAGCATAACAATATCTGTAAAATATATCGTTTTTAAATTAATATATGGGTGATAAATGTAAAAATAATTAAAGCGCACTTAATAATAAAAAGATTCAGTTTCTTCTTTATTATTACATTTTTTACCATTTAATGTTCTCAGGTGAATGATATTTGCTTTTCAGTGTTGGATATTCCAGAAACAAAAAAATATTATTTATCAACTTATCAGGTATGCAGGATGTGATATTTATTTTTACGTAAATTTAGTAAGTCAAGATGGTTAACTGCATATTTATACGGGTTATTAAATATTATGTTGCTATTACGATATTATCAGAGGTTATTCATTAAAAACAAATGAGATGCTGATAGAGGTTTCAAAAGAGGAATACAGAAAACATTTCTCTACAGACTCAAGTCCTTTTATCACAGAACAGTTTGTAGAACTGGTAGAAAACAAACAGGACAAGATTCTCCGGTTGATGAAGGATGATAATCCTTCTATTGGCTTGTTGGCCGGCATAAAAGATGGGATTATGCGATCTCCTTTTTCAGCCCCGTTTGGCGGGTTCCATTATAAGTATGAGCATATGTTGCTGCGTGTGGTCTATGTATTCATTTCTGAGCTGAAGGATTATATTTCTAAAAATGGGCTCAAACAGCTATATATTACACTTCCCCCGAATCTATATCAGGCCAGTATGAACGCCAAATTGGTGAATGCGTTTATTAGCCTGGGATTCACGATGGAAACGCCAGATATAAACAACTGGATTAATTTAAAAGAGTTCAATGGAGAATGGGTGAAAAGTGTGGTGCTGCAGAACTATAGAAAAGCTATGAAACATGGCCTGACATGGTGTGAGGTTTCTTGCAGGAGTGAGATGGAGGAGGCCTACAGAGTTATCAGGAGAAATCGGGAAGAAAAGGGGCGCGATATTTATATGACCCTTGACGATCTGTTGAAAGTTAAAGAAATTTTTCCGGTAGAATTCTTCATTATCAGGGACAAGAACGCCAAATGCGTAGGAGCCGGGATATTCTACCGAGGACATGAAAATATTGTTCAATGTATTTTCCTGGGTGATGATATGGAAAACAGAAGCTTAGGCGTCATGAACCTGATGTATATTAATTGCTACAATTACTATAAAAAACTGGGTTTCGATTATATTGATATGGGTGCCTCGAGCCTGAGAGGAGAACCAAATTCAGGTTTGATTAGGTTCAAGGAACTACACAATTGTGTTACATCGCTCCGCTATACGTTTACATGGAAATCGTAACAATTAAGAGGGGTATGTAATCATGAAGATTCTGCCCGGAAAATCATTATCTGTGCAGAAGCACATTCCAGAAGCTTTCCGGGAGCATTATATTGGATATATCTGCGGCACGGGAAAAAAGAGGCGCGATTTCTGAATCACGGAAACCTGCAATGCCGCAGCCTACACGTGTCACAAGAAAAGTAAGTTCGGGATTTGCAATAGCGAAATCGATAAACTCTTCAACATAGGGCTTTATCTCTTCAGTACCACCGTGCATAGTAGGTATTCCGTATGATTGTCCCTGTAATCCAGTACCTTTTCCCCAGACAGCGCCAAACTTCTTATAGGCAGTCAAGGCAGCCCCCCCACGGTGATTCCCTTCTAAATTGCTGCCATATACAAATATCTCATTTTCCTTCAAATCGGAAATGTATCCCGGTGTAGTTCTTTTGTTAAACAGTAAATTATTCATTTCATCGATTTTTAAATTTAAAACGTAAACAGGAGTTCCATCGTGATCTTGTTAGAATCCATCTCTCTGTTTTTTGCGAATATATCCATGCTGTTATTCACGAAATACCATTCGTAATCTAATCTAAGCAAGGAAGAATATCGTTTGTTGTTATATCCGAACCCCAGTCCCGCAGTCAAACGGTTCACATCCAATCCGCTCTTATCAGAACTTTCATCAATGCCATCCCAGCGAATGGCAGGTTTTATAAACTCGAACATTTTTGTCTTGACAGGAAAGAGATATGCACCCTGCACATAATATGATAGCATATTGTTGTGATATTCTGTCTTACTCTTTCTTTTCATGATTTCCGTCTCAATCTTCCACCTGTCACCTTTGTAACGAAAGTCAGCTCCGTAAAAGACAAAATGGGTGGAATCGCTTTTCGGATAGTTATAAATTTTGGCTGTTACACGCGCACCCTGCATTTTTCCCAGCTCAACGCGTCCTCCGTAAGCCATATCTTCTTTCCAAACAGGATTATTTATTGTATTTCCATTGAACATTCCGAACTCCAATTTGGCGGGAACTGTACCAAGCAAAAGATTATATTTAGCCATAACCCCTAGATCTCTGGTGCTAAGGAAATATTTCCCCAAAAACGCCCGGTTGGCGAACATCATTTCACCAGGGCTTACAACATATGAGTTAAACAATGGTATGCTTGTCTGTCCTAAGGTAAGAGAGAGCCCGTTAACCGGCATTAAAGTACCACTAAGATCCAGCACACTGAACTTCCCTTCGTTACTGAGCTCTACCTGAACCTTGTATGCAGAGTAGGTATTAATGTTTCCCGAAACGCCTATGCGTGAGTTCCGTACCGAAAAACGATACATACCTGTCTCAGATGCATATTCGAATTTATTTTTTAATGTTCCGTCCACTTTGAAGTTCGGATATAATATACTGTCTGATTCTTGCGCACTCAAACAAAATGTTAATGTGCCAATTGACAATATTGTAAACAGAAGATTACGCATGATTATAAAATAATATTTTCTATCGATTAAAGTAATTATATTGCTGATTCGTTTTTCAACATCATCTCTTTTATGCCTAAACCCCAGTGATATCCACCCAGGCTTTTGTCTGAACTTATTACCCGGTGACATGGGATAATGTATGAAATAGGATTCTCTTTCACTGCAGAGCCAACAGCCCGAAAAGCCTTGGGGTTACCTGTATTTTCCGCGATAATTTTGTAGGTAGTTGTTTCCCCGTATGGGATATTAAGCAGCTCTTCCCATACTCTCAGCTGAAAACTGGTTCCTTTTATATGTAGGGGAAGGAAGTCGTCGGCAACTTTACCGTCAATAAGGGAAAGAGCTGTATCGTGTACTTTCTCGCTCTCTTTTATGTGAATGGCTGCGGAGTATTTTTTTTTTAGTTCGTACTCCATATTTTTCTCTTTGCCAAAGGCTATATAACAGATACCGGTATTGGTAGAAGCAATAAGAACTTTACCGTACAACGAATAATAAATATTATACTTTATTTTAATTCTGTTTTCCTCATGTGGTGACATTACGGTAATATACAGAATATTATTATTTCTATCTTGTTGGCTCATCTCAGGTTATATTATTTGTAATCAGCAACGCAGATAAGTATGTACAATTTATAAAGCATACATTAATTGGATAAAAACTGTTCAAAACCATCGGAATATTTTATGCCGAAGGTGCTGTCCTGCTTTTCGTAAATGAAATAGTAGTACAGCCCGGGAAGTTTACTGGCTACTTCAATCGATCTCTCCATTCCCATTGCCATGAAGGCTGTCGCATATGCATCGGCAGTCATGCAGTCATCGGCAATAACTGTAGCCCCAAGAATATCCAGTTGTGAGGGATATCCCGTTTGTGGATCTATGGTGTGTGCATATTTTTTCCCATCTTTTATATAGTAATTACGGTAATTGCCCGATGTTGCCATTGATTTGTTGCATAGTGACAGAATTACCTGCAGGTCGTGCTGAATACCTGTAAAATCGTCAATTGGCTTATCCACTCCAATTCGCCAGCACTCACCCTTCTCGTTCACTCCTTTTGCAGTAATCTCTCCGCCAATCTCAACCATGTAGTTATCAATTCCGTAACTCTCCAGTAGGTCTGCTATCACATCACATGCATATCCTTTGGCAATGGCAGATGCATTTATCTGTACTCTGGGATCGCTTTTCAAAATGTATCCATCACTGTCTATGCTTATTTTTTCGTAACCTACAAAGCTTTTGAGGCTGTCGATAATTTCAGGTGTTACACTATCGATATTCTTAAATCCGAAACCCCATGCATTGATAAGCGGTGATACGGTTATATCAAATTTTCCTCCGGTATTTCGTGAAACCTCTTCCGATTTCAGGAATACGTTCAAGAAAAAAGAGTCGGGTTTCACCTGCTCATTACGATTTACTTTTGATATTATTGAGCTATCTTTAAAAGGATTCAATGACATATCGAACTTGTGGAGTTCGGCCACAATCTCCTCTTTAAGTGAATGGCTGTATGAATATTTTATATTATAGCCGGTTGTGAAGATCTCTCCTTGATCATGATGATATGTATAATTCTCTTTTTTATTCACTGAATTACATGACAGGACCAGTGAAACTAAAACCAAAGAAAGTGTATTTATATATTGAACTCTCATCTGTTTGGTTATTTTCATCATTCACACAATTAAAATATTAATGTACAGTCTTAAACTCTAAATCGACTTTTTGCAGGTGACTTTTTTCTTATTCTTAAAATTCTTCTTCAATCCGGTAATAGTTCCTTTCGGGCGAATTCCTTGAAATTAGCTCACCCAAAAATCCCGCCAGAAAGAGAAGTGTTCCCAGTATCATCATTGTTAGAGAGATATAGAAATATGGCGACTCGGTAACCAGGCGGTAAGGGTTCCCATGGTGCATGTCGTACAGTTTCATTGAACCTACGAGAATGGTTGCGATGAAACCGATAAAGAACATCACGCTTCCCCACAACCCGAAGAAGTGCATTGGCTTTTTCCCGAACCTGTTAAGGAACCATAAAGTCATTAGGTCGAGGTAACCATTAACGAACCTGTCGGCACCGAATTTACTCCTTCCATATTTACGTGCCTGGTGGTGTACTGCCATTTCACCGATTTTAGTATATCCTGCATTCTTGGCCAGTACCGGGATATAGCGATGCATATCGTTATACACCTCTATGCTTTTTGCCAGTGATTTGCTATAAGCTTTTAATCCGCAATTAAAATCGTGAAGTTTTATTCCTGACACTTTTCTGGCTGTTGCGTTAAACAATTTGGACGGCAGGTTCTTTGTCAGTTTATCGTCGTACCTCTTTTTTTTCCATCCTGAAACCAGATCGTAACCATCTTCCCTGATCATACGGTAAAGCTCCGGTATTTCATCTGGACTATCCTGAAGATCGGCATCCATTGTGATTATAACATCGCCTTCTGCTTTTTGAAAAGCACAATGCAGTGCTGGCGATTTGCCATAATTCCGTCTAAACTTTATTGCTTTTACCATATTGGAGCCGTTCTTCAGCTTTTTTATGATCTCCCAGGAGCCATCAGTGCTTCCATCGTCTACAAAAATAATTTCGTATGAAAAACCATTCTCCTGCATAACACGTTTTATCCAGTCGTGCAGCTCTTGAAGCGAGTCTTCTTCGTTAAATAACGGTATTACAACTGATATATCCATCGATTTGAAAAAACATTAAATATTTTACAGTTTTTTTAAACGCATCGCCGTGGGAACTACAATAAGAGAGAGAATGAAACCCAGGAAAACATCCGCCAGGATTACATTGCTTATGATATAAGAAAATATTGATGGGAGGGGTTGCTCTGCCAGGCGTGATGCGAAGGATTTACCTATATTTATTGTCTGAGCCATCTCTATCATTTTCTCATATAGATTCGATATATAAGCAGGTTCGATCCATTTAACATGAATGAACACTACAAGAGATTCGAGTATGGAGGCGAAAAAAAACAACAATATTGAAAATTGAACCCCATGCCAGAAACTCATTTTGTTCTGCATTAAACAAGTATTGTATTTTACAAGAAAATAAAACAGCAACAGGGGAGTGCCAAAACTCAGTATCGAACCAATTGTGTTGAATATCCGATAGCTATTCCCTGCAATTACAAACAGGTATTTAAAAACCCAGAATAACCCAAGGTAAATACCTGCATACGTAGTATAATTCAACAATTGATTTTTGTTCTCTTCCATTAAGTACAATTTATCATACAAAAGTAATCAAAAATATTAAAAAGTAGAAAATGAAGATTTTTGAATAAAATTTGACTGCCCGGACTCATTGGTTATAATCAATATAATTTATTGTTAATTCTATAATCCCATGCAAATCAAATAGTGCTACTAAAAAATCCACGTTAAATTAAGATTTATTAAACAAAAAAGTATCGAAATAATGACAATACATTTT
>ENA-UOOM01002780-UOOM01002780.1-fermentation-metagenome-genome-assembly--contig:-NODE-2780-length-13788-cov-17.016020_pt1 | contig 13788 bp, 16 predicted proteins | sample MGYA00245781_ERZ724031 | MGnify/ENA primary metagenome ERZ724031 (study PRJEB28704, sample SAMN03018317) | fermentation metagenome | biome: anthropogenic terrestrial biome; feature: soil... | reverse complement strand
ACTCCGGGTTTTTAAAAATCTGTAAATTGTTCATTATGTACCTTCTTTCTGCTTCTGCTGGATAAGCTACACGGCTTGTTTTTCGTCACGTATGTTGAGAATTTCTCTAACTGCGCTTTCCAGCCGCTTACTATGTAGCTGCCCAGTCATGAGCTTGTACAGATTTGAGCTGTCAACATACATTCCCGTTTTTTCTTTGGCCTGACTGATAAGCCATTCCTGTGTTTCATTGAGGTTAAGCAAAGATATTTTAATTTGCATCCCTAACGGCGTTAGCGGTCTTTTAACCATAAAATGCCTCCTTTATATAGATTTAGTCTTGACAATTACGGAAATAGGTAATATAATCTTTTTGTCGTCAGAATTTATTACTGCATTCCGTTTATAAAACAAGTATATTACCGATAACGGTAATAGTCAAGCCATTTTTAAGGATTGCAGTAAATTTGTCGTTATACCCAATTTGGAGTGACAATTTATGAGCAATTTATATAATCGGATAGAAACTTTGTGCAAGCAGGCAGGGATTAACGTAACTCAAATGTGCCGTGAAGCTAAGGTAAGCCGTGGAAACCTTACTGATTTAAAAATGGGCAGGCAAACAGGGCTATCAGCTAAAAATGCCAATAAAATTGCATCGTATTTTGGCGTTACCGTGGGCTATTTGCTTGGGACTGAGCCAAAAGAAAAAGCGCCCGCCCTTACAGAGAAGGACGAGCGCGATATATCAAAAAAGATGCAGGAAACGCTTGCGCAGTTGGAAGCGCAACAGTCCGGCCTTATGTTTGATGGCGAACCGTTAGATGATGAGACAAAAGAGTTGCTTGCTATCAGTTTAAAAAATAGTCTTGAGCTCGCCAAGAAAATAGCAAAACAAAAATATACACCTAAAAAATACCGTAAAAAGTCAGAGTGATAACAGATGCGTATCAAAAAAATTGTAGATGCTATCTGTAATAAATATCAAACAAGAAATCCATTTGAAATTGCAAAAGACGAAAAGTTTGTTATTTCGGAAGAACCTTTAGGCAGCATACATGGCTACTATAATAAAGCTTTTCGTCAAAAGATGATTCATTTGAATCAAGACCTTGATGATGAAGAACGGCGCAGGACTTGTGCTCATGAATTAGGCCATGGCATTCTACACCCAGAATCCAATACGCCATTTCTTCGGGCAAATACGTTGTTTCCGATTGGGCGGTATGAGCGGGAAGCTGATTACTTTGCTGTAGATTTGCTCTATTCAGATGATGATGTAATGGAATTTATCCAATACTCTATCCCGGAAATTGCCTCCTGTTTACATCTCAGTCCGCAGCTTGTTGAATACAGGCTAAGTATAATGCCAAAGCGAAAAAGTTATTATGCATAAAAAATCCGCCCTCTCCTACTTGCGATAGGGAAGAGCGGCATAAGCTGGAAGTTCTCGGATGGAATCCCATAAAAATATTATAATTACTTGACGGAAATTGTCAAGGGAAAGAAGGCAACCATGAAAAGAAGAGGAATAGCAATCATTCTTTCAGCAGCACTCATGCTATCACTTCTTGGATGTGGAGGAGGAAATTCTTCCAGCAGCACTGTATCAGCTTCTGGGGGCGCTTCAAAAGCAACGTCATCACAGGCCATGTCAAAAGCAGAATCCAAAGCATCCGCACAGGACAGCGGGAAGCTCGGTAATTATACTGCTGTAATTGAATCCGCGCGCTTGAGCAAAGACTATGAGGACAAAAAAGTTATGTTGGTAAAGTACAAATTCACCAACAATTCTGACAAGTCTATTTCTTTTGCTTCTGCCTTAATCGGGAAAGCGTTCCAAGACGGCGTTCAGCTTGAAAATGCTGTAGTAGATAGTAGCACAGATAAAAAATACAATATAGATAATTACATGAAAGAAATCAAAAAAGGCGCATCTCTGGAAGTTGAGTGTCCTTATAAGCTATCTAATACAAAGTCTAAAGTTGAAGTGGAATTGACAGAAATTATCAGTATGAGCGACGAAAAGCTTACAAAAACATTTGACATTTCCAAATTAAAGTAAGGAAAGGAGAAAAGGAAAAGCATGAAAACAGCAAAGCTAACCATCGGAATTGTATCTCTTGTAATGTCACTGATTATTTTGTTTCAGTCCTGCGCAGCAGGAGTTGGAACAGCGCTGGCAAACAAAACAGGGGATACGAGTAGTGGAACAGGAGTAATATTTGCAATCCTGTTTATTGCCGCCGGTATTATTGGTATCGCAGGACGTTCGTCTAAAGGCGGAACTATTGCAGCTACAATCCTGTATGCCCTTGCCGGGCTTATCGGTGTTACGGCAACTGGAATTTTCAAAGACCTTGTTGTTTGGGGAGTTATTGCCTTAATCTTCGCAGTGGTATTTCTAATTTCAATTTTCAAGCAAGATTACAGCAAGCTGGCAGCTCCGCAGGCAAAATAATTACATAAAGAATAGCCGCCCCATCCGGCTGCAACCGGATAAGGCGGCTCACTATCAGCAGGGCTGACAGTACGTTAAAATACAAATTAATTATACTGCTTTAACCCTCTGAAATCAATAGGAGGGCTATAATTATGCCTAAAAAGAGAAATGTCAAACGTAAAGACGGGCGTATACCCGTGCAAGTCTATCTTGGCAAAATAGACGGCAAGCGAAAATACAAAACAGTGTACGGAAGAACACAGAAGGAGACGAATGAAAAAGCGCTGGAAGTCAAGCTGCAGATTAAAAAAGGTATTGATGTTACTGCAGAGCAGGATACCTTTGGGCAGTGGGCAGAAAGATGGCTGAAATTGAAATCCGGCAGTGTGTCGGCTTCACAATACAACTCTTATAAAAGTGCAATAAGCCATTTGAATGATTCGCTTAGAAACGTTCCCTTGACAAAAATCCGTACTTGTGATATTCAGGAAGTTATATTCCGCCTTGCGGAATATAACGAAAACTCAAAAAAGCCTGCTGCGCGTCGTACGCTGTTGCTTGTGCGGTCTGCTGTGTCTCAAGTATTTGGCCTTGCAATTAATAACCGAGTGATAGACTATAATCCGGCAAATGCCGTTAAAATTCCTACAGACGCACCATCAGAGCACCGCAGAGCGCTTACAGAAAAAGAGCAGCAGTGGATTATTGATACGCCTCACAGGGCGCAGAGAGCGGCTATGATAATGATGTATGCAGGTTTGCGCCGTGGAGAGCTGATACCGCTTACGTGGGGAGACATAGATTTACATAACGGCACTATTTCGGTTAATAAATCAGTTGAGATGATTGGCGCTAAAGCACGACTTAAAAGCACAGCCAAAACGCCATGCAGTATACGTGTCATTGATATTCCTCAGAAATTGATAGACTTTCTTAAAAAGCAAAAACCAGCAAACGCTAAAAGCACTGACCTTGTTTGCACGGCGGCAAATGGAAAAATGCTGACAAAAACGTCTTGGCGTACTATGTGGGACAGTTATTTAGCTGTACTAAACATTAAGTATGGAGATTTTACGTGTTATTGCAAGGCAACAAAGCAGAAGTGGCCGACGAGCGTTCACAGGCCCAAAAAACTTCCGATGATGATTCCACATTTTACAGCACATTGGCTCCGGCATACGTTTGCAACGTTACTTTATATGGCAGGTGTAGATGTGCTGACGGCTAAAGAGCAACTCGGGCACTCTGACATAAAAACTACACTCGGTATTTATACTCATTTGGATAAAAAATTTAAACGTCGTAGCATGGATAAGCTAAATAGATACTTAAATGCAAGTCACATGCAAGTCATAGAAGGCGGAAAGTCCAGCAAGCAAGCGGGTTAGCGGGGTTTTAATGTTTGCTTTGGGAGCAGGATGTCGCAAGTTCGAGTCTTGTCACCTCGACCATGCAGAAACCCGCATGAGTGCTGAAAGTCCAGTGCTGATGCGGATTTTTTTTCTCAACACAAATCGTACGTGCTGCTGGAATGTTCATATTTGTAGCTGTTTAAACGTAAAAATCCATTCAAGAATGGACATAATTTTCTCTGAGAAGTGCTGTTATCGCCTAACTGTGCGGGCGACGTCTGAAATTCATATAATATGTAGTTAAGCATATGATTTCCGGCATAATTTTACTTAAAAATCATACTGAAAATAAGGGTAGATCAATGCGCGTTAGTTATGCGCAAGGCAATTACATAATAAACGTATAAGGCCGACGTATTATCCTATATGTCTGCTGTTTATCGTTGCTCACTGTTCTTATTCGATCCAATAGATGAAATGTTGTTGTTTAAGACCATAAGCATCCTTCAAAATCATTGCAAACGTTTTATTTCTGTTTTTCTTTATGAAGCAGTGGGACGTTAATTTCAACTTCTGCACGGTCTGCCCAATCAAGCAAAATGTTTGCGGCACTTCGGTTAACTTTTGAATCTTCTTTAAGCTGCGCAATATCGGATTCCATTATGGAAACATCGTTCTGCAAAACAGAAACCTTTCTGTCTAACCCATCGAGCCGTTTGTTAGCAGCCTGCTGTCCGGATTCCAACCCGTCAAGCCGTTTGTTAGCAGCCTGCTGTCCGGATTTCAACCCGTCAAGCCTGCCGCTAATGGCAGAGATATTCTGCTGAATCGGTTTAAGCTTTTCATCCATCATACTTCCTATGGCCTGCAGCAACACTTTTTCATCCATCATTTTTTTCACCTCCACAAATGAATTGTAGAACATTTAGAGATGAATTTCAAGAAAATATATGCGTGAGGTGTGTGCTTTTAATATCTGCTTTATAACATTAATGCATACTAAATTTTTCACGCAGTAAAATGTTTGCAGCATGAATATTATTTGCTAATATTTTACAAATATATGGGCTGACATTGATTTGTTTGCGCAATACGGATATAATGTGATAAGAATTGACGAATTGTGTCGCCTTGCATTTTAGGACTTTTGAAATGATTCGATTAGACCCGATTAATTGTATATTTCCCAAATCAAGAACATCGAGGAGTCTCAGATGAAAAAACTACATAATTATTTATCTACTCATAAGTATTTTTATCTGTTGCTTTTGTTTATTCCTCTGCAAATGTGGTTTCAATATAATGAATTGACTATTGTGCCGAAATACTTTACTCAAACGCTGCTTGACCAGAGAATCCCATTTATCAAGGAATTTACAATCCCATATGTAATATGGTTTTTATTTGTTCCGTTTGGTGTTGTTTATATTGGAGCTTATTCAAAAAAAGATTTTTACAAACTGTTTATTTTTCTGTTTGGGGGAATGGCCACAGCGAACGCCATATTTGTTCTTTTCCCGAATGCCCAGGGACTGAGGCCGTCAATCCATGCCAGCGATCCATTGTCTTCACTTATAAAGTTCATGTATTCTGTAGATCCCCCAATAAATGTCTGTCCAAGTATCCACGTAATAAACACTTTTGCTATAAACTCAGCTCTGCAGCACTCGAAAGAATTTAAAAAAAGCCGTATCAGAAAAGTAAGTTCAAATATCCTTACAGTGCTGATATGTTTGTCTACGGTATTCATTAAACAGCATTCGGTATTTGATGTTTTGTGCGGAATCGTTGTAGCATCATGCTTTTATATACCGCTTTACGTGCAACCTGTGCGCAAATTTGTGAGGGTACGTTCTATCTACCATGCAAAAAGAAAAGCAATTAATCATGAAGAACGCTGAACGGTATACAACATAGACTTATAACAGATTTCAGCAGCGTTTTAGCTTTTTGTATATATAAGATTTTTTGGACGTTTCAGCAATTTAGAAAAGGGTAGAAATATGGAACCATACGAAAAGGCAGAAGTCAGTATTGTGAAAAAATATCGCAACGAAATCTGGATACCATTTATTTCTGCTGTGAAAAAATACCGCCTTATCGAGGAAGGGGACAAAATCGCCGTATGTATTTCCGGAGGGAAAGACTCCACATTAATGGCTAAATGCATACAGCGCTTGCAGAAATACAGTGATTTTCCATTCAGTGCCGAATACATCGTTATGGATCCCGGCTACAGCGAAGCAAACAGGAAGAGGATTGAGGCAAATTCCAGCGCACTGCATTTGCCTGTGCGTATTTTTAACACAAATATCTTTGAAATTACCGAAAAAGCCGACCGGTCGCCGTGCTACCTGTGCGCAAAGATGAGGCGTGGGTGCCTTTACAAACATGCGTGTGAGCTCGGATGCAATAAAATTGCCCTTGGTCATCATCTCGACGACGTGATTGAGACGACGCTTATGAGCATGCTTTACAGTGCAGAAATCCGCACTATGATGCCGAAGCTTCACAGCGCCCACTATGGCGGCATGGAGCTGATACGTCCGCTGTATCTTGTGCACGAAAGTGATATCATTTCATGGGGCAAGTTTAACGGCCTGCAGTTTCTTCGCTGTGCCTGTCAATTTACAGAAAACTGTTCGGATGGCCTGAAGGAATCAAAGCGGCAGAAAATGAAACAGCTTATCGCTGAGCTGAAGCAGGAAAATCCGGATGTAGATAAAAACATTTTTCACAGCACGGAAAATGTTAATCTTGACACTGTAGTTGCTTACAAAAAGAATGGAATTTTTCATTCTTTCCTTGACAATTATGCTAAATAATAATAATACCTTGACTTTTTTGCAAGTTAGTGCCTATACTGAGTAGCAAGGCGATGCCTGCAATAAATTTATAAAGACAGGACTTTTTATGCTGAATTTTGCAAAGCTCACACTGAATGACATTGAAACTGTAAGGCCTTTTTTAAGGTTCCAAAAGTCAAGAATATGCGATTATTCGGTAGGCGGAATATTTATGTGGAGGGAATACTTTAAAACACAGTTTACAATTTTTAAAAATACGCTGCTTTTTAAAGTTAGATATTTAAATGGGACTACGGCGTTTACGGTGCCGATTGGCGAAAAACAGCAGGAGGCGTTGATTAAGCTTGAGAGCTATTGCAGGGAGAATTTTATGCCGCTTGTTTTTTGCACCGTGCCTGATAATTCGATAGGGCTGTTGGCAGAACGATATCCGCGTGCCACGGTTAAGCAGGAGAGAAACTGGTATGATTATCTTTACCGAACGCAGGATCTGATTGACCTGAAAGGCCGGAAATACGACGGTCAGCGGAACCACATCCATAAATTCCATAAACTGTATCCGGACTTTTCATTTAAAGAGATAAATGAAGAAAATTTAACGTACGTAAAAGATTTTTATGCTGAGTTACATAAAAACCACCCAAAGCCCTCTCCCATTGCAAAGGAAGAAAGCTACAGAACAGCAGAGTTGCTGGATAATTATAAAAAATACGGCCTGTTTGGCGGCTGTATCGTAACAGATGGAACGATTGTTTCAATGTCAATAGGGGAGCGCGTAAATGATACGCTGTTTGTTCATGTTGAAAAGGCAGACATTCGGTACCAAGGTGTCTATCAGGTTGCCATGCAGGAATTTCTGAAACACTTCGCCGGTGAAAATGATACGTTTGTAAACCGTGAAGAAGATGTGGGAGACGCCGGTCTGCGAAAATCGAAACTTTCTTATCATCCTGCTGAGCTGCTTAAAAAGAGCACTGTGCAGGTTAATATTTAGAATAAAACTGGAAGCCAATAAATGGCTTTCATTTTTTATACCATAAAAACTGATAGTAAGGAGATGAAAATATGGATTTTGAATTCTGTAAGATGGAGGTTTATATTCCGGTTGCATATTTTGAGGCGCTGCGCGAAGCACTGAGGAGCGTAGATGTAGGCCACGAGGGAAATTATGACAGTTGCCTTTCATACAGCGAGTGTACGGGTTGCTGGCGTTCGCTGCAGGGCAGCCATCCTTATAAAGGCGAAATGGGGAGGCTCTGCACTGAAAAGGAATATAAAGTAGAAGTTCTTTGCCGCACCGAAAATGTGGAGACAACAATACGAGCTGTAAAAGCAGTGCATCCATATGAAGTGCCGGTGATAAATGTAATCCCGCTTTACCAAACAGGACTTGGATGCGGCAAAAAACAAGGAAATATGTCTGTAAAATAAAACAAACGCGAAATTTTTTTCGCGTTCTGCATATGTGGGGTGTTTACAATTATTTCGGGCGGTAAAGCCACGGCATTGTTTTCCAAAGGATGACACGGCGCTTGAGATTTGGGTCTGTATGGCGGTCTATAGTAAGGAGCCTGTCATAGTCTAAAGATCTGAGGTACGCATTTATGCGCTGCTGGCTCATGCCTTCGTGCATTACAACATCTACCGAGTCCATAACTGCACGAGGAAGCGCATCCTTTTTAAGCAGGCGTAGAAGCTCCCCATTTTGGCTGTTTGCGTATTCAACAGTGCTTATTATTCGCAGGACTGCCTCAACACGGCGGAAAACCGAAAAGCCAACAGGGGCGTTTTTCGGCAGCTCAATTTCATTTGATTTGCTGCGTTTTAGCACGGTTGCTGCCTGAACTGCCGTTCCGGCATTAAGCAGGCAGTCGAAAAGGAATTCCTCTGCATAGCCGAATTGGTAGTTTTCGTCAAAGCTAATTTGATTTGACAGCAATAAGTCGCGCCGTACCATAATAGCCGCAATATCAATTTTCGTCCTGTGACGGAGTATGGACTCCGCAAAAAATGCACCGTCAGGATGATGCACTGCGCTGCTAACATTCCTTAGCTCAGCTACGCGAGCTTCTTCTTTTGAGGAGCAACCGAAAACGAAATCGGCATTTGTACGCTTTGCTGTTTCAAGGTATGGATGCAGCAACCCTTCGTAAAGCCTGCGGGCAAAAAAGAATGTGAGATACTTTCCGCATGCCTTCTGCACTGCTGTATTAAGTGCTGACGGGACGTCGGAATTCCCATTCTGTATTACAAACCCATGTAACCCGAGCCCTTTTAGCTGTGTCACAGCCTGCAAAACAGTCTTATCGGAAGAGCCCATGTCAACGATAATGATTTCCGCGTCAATTCCTTTAAGCTGCTCAGCAGCAAACGTTATGACACGGAGGATACCCTCTTCAATGTTCTTTGCTGGTATCAATACAGAAAGTTCTGAAGCCTGCACGTGAGATCCGCCCTTTCATAATGTGCGTCCTTCTTTCTTTAAGTATACCATAACAAAAAAATTTGATAAGATGAATTATGAACAGATTAAACTGTAAAAATAAAATAATATTGTAAAGTCTCTTGCAGGAGTAATTAGTGGCTGTGTGATGCAAGCTCTGGTGCCTTGCCTTCTTGCTGCTCTTTTTCTTTAAGGTAGAGTATGGCAGAAACGCGCTTGCTGTCGTCGATAAAATGGTCAAGGCGACTGACGATGTCGGCAGGAGGTTCTTTCATGCCATTCCTTGCCCACTGAATCACCATACCTACGAGCCCGTATGTATAAAACTCGGCTATAAAGATTCGGTCAGTTGGCTCTATAGCCCTTTTAGATGTGGCATGCTTGACGACCTGGTTTATGATTTTCAACAGCATGGCTTTTGTGGCATTGAAAAGATAACTGTAAAAAATATTCTGGCAGTCCATGTTGAGCGAGCCAATGTAAAAAACTTTTTCCTTCTTCATTATGCTGAGCACTTCAAGCATGGCTGAGCTCCAGTTGCCGCTGTCAGATGCTTTTTCCAATGTTGAAACTATTTCATTGTAGTAAATCCAGTTTACAAGGTCATACTTGTCCTTAAAATGGTAATAAAAAGTCTGCCGGTTCAGCCCGCAGTTATGCACGATATCTGAAACGGTGATTTTTTCCAAACTTTTTTTTCCCATCAGGCTTTTTAAGGAATCGGCCATTGCCTTTTTGGTAATCAGGGAATCAGACATAAAAATTCCTCTCAACTTCCGGCAAAACGGAAACATAGCTTAGAAGCTTAGAAATCGGCTTAAGCAGAATCTTTGGCATATACCTTTATTCTTAGTGTAACAGAAGTCCAATGTTTTTTCAACTTTTATGCTCTTTCTTAAATATATACAAACAATTTGTTGTTCGCTGTGGAAATAGCACTGCAAGTTAACTACAAAGCAGTTTGGAATACTGTACAGTAAATGTATAATGCCATCACAAAAAATATTTTTTAAAGCTTAGGCCAAAATATTTTTTTGCGGCATCAAGGTTCATAACAATTCATTCACGTGCCCTATGTGCTTCAAGATTTTCTGGAAACTCTTTTAAAATCCTTTCTGCGTCGTAAATTTGGCCAGCATTGTACTGCAGCTGATTTTTTTCTTTTCAACTCTGAATGCCCGGCGGTCAGCGTCACATGCCGTTTTTATGCACTGAATTGCAAAAGCACCCGTTTCCTTTTCGCCGAAAATAGTTTTCAAGTGAATGACTGCTTGTCTGCGCAAAGCCGAAACTCTCGCAGAATCAAGAGCTATTTTTCCGTCTTTGCCAGGCTTTGTGACTACTGGTTTCAGCCGCTTTGCAAGCGGACGGGTATGTAATCGCATACAAATGGTTAAATCCTGAAAACAACTCCTGCCATGGTTATAGGTTGTGCCTCGAGAAACTGCATTTTCACGACATCTATGCGGCTAATTTCAGCGGAATGTTTTTGCCCATCTGAAAAATCTTCATCGAAAAAAGAAAGGTTATCATTCATGATTACAGTCTCCCTTGTAACCTTTATACTTTAGGATTTTGCTCAAAACCTATTATACCATGAAATATATAGTAATTTTATAATCCGCTTTTCTTACATAAAAACACCCCAATGTTATTCAGTATATCATACTGCCTAACTTTTGGGGTGCAACTCACACTATTTATCCACAGGCATCACATATAATTCAACATGAAAACGAAGGTTGCTATCGAAATATCGAAAAATTTATTTTTCAGCAGCAATTGATTTTACTTTGTTGCTTCGGCTTTTTCCTCATTTTCATTGAAAGCCTTGGAGCCGGAATCTTTGCCTTCTCTGCTTTCTTTCCACAGGCGATCCGCTGTTGGTCGCCACCCGGAAGCGTACGACAGGCATTTGCTGCAGAGGTGCTCGCTGCTTTCAGGGCTCAGAAGGTCGGTGCTATTTGCGCCTGTTTCCTTCACAAGCTGCTGCAGCCTGCCTGGGTTTTCAAGCATCGGGCAGGGGCGCAGCATATTTTTGTTGAACGGCTGCGCTTTCTGGTAAGCAAGGAACAGCGGCTGGCGCAGGCAGTCGAGCAGGCTCTTGTTATGGATATTTGCGCTGGAGTAGTGGATGAATACGCATGGCTCCATGTCGCCGTTTGCATTGATATGGCAGTAATTCTTGCCGCCAGCAATGCAGCCGCCGACGAATTCGGCGTCGTTCTGGAAGTCCATGGTGAAGATAGGCTTACCGCCGGTCCAGTCACGGATCTCACGCACGCGGTGGTACATATATTCTCTCTGTTCAGGAGTAAGCAGCAAATCGGTCGAAGCGTCATTGCCAACAGGCATATAATGGAAATACCAACTGTAAACAACACCTTTGGAAATAAGCATATCGAGGAAATCGTCGCTTGTTACATCTTTGTAGTTATGGGAAGTATAGCAGATAGATGTGCCGTAAACAAGGCCATAGCTGTGCATTTTATCGAGTGCAGTCATGACTCTGTTGAAAGTGCCATTGCCGCGGCGGCTGTCTGTAGCTTCTTCGAAGCCTTCAATTGAAACTGTAGGCATAATATTGCCAAGGCGTTTCATCTCTTTGCAGAAGTCGTCATCTATAAGCGTTCCATTGGTGAATATCATGAAGGCACAGTCATTGTGCTTTTCGCAAAGTTTTAAGATGTCGTCTTTGCGTACAAGCGGCTCACCGCCTGTCATCATGTAGACATGTGTGCCGAGTGCTTTGCCCTGTGTCACTATGCTGTCCATATCGTCAAAGCTGAGGTTAAGTGTTTTGCCGTACTCAGCGGCCCAGCAGCCGGTGCAGTGCAGGTTGCAGGCACTTGTAGGGTCAAACAGGACAACATATGGGATATGGCAGCCGTACTTTTTGCTGTTTTCTTCTGTATCACGGAAGCCGCGGAAGCCGCCTTCATAGCCGGCATCCAGCAGCAGCGTTTTAAAGACGTGCGGATCCACCCAGTCCATCATATGGCTCAGCATACGTGACCATTTACTGTCTTTGCCGAGGCCTTCGCGGAGCTGCCTGTAGGCATCCGGTTTCCAAACATCACCAAGGACTTTCTGCGTCATGTTGACAATCTGCAGAAAACCTTTTGTACGTTCCTTTTTGGTGTACTTATAAACACCGTCAATCACAAGCTCGAACGCTTTGCGTTCAGCTGTATGTGCAACTTTATTTTGCACGGGAATTCCTCCTTCACTTGGTTACATCGCCACACTTGACTCGAAGGTTTTATAGTCTTGCATAATCTTCTATTCAGTATAAAGTAATGGTTGTAAGAAGTCAATACAGGGTACATGAAATCATATTAGGCGCTGCACAAAAGCAGCAGTGCCGTTATTGAAAAAAACAGCGGAAGTGATTGCCACAGAAATGACGGTCTGCCGGTGGGACAGCGTGCTAAAAGCTTATGCGAAAGCCTCTCTTATAAAAAAGATAAGCATGAAATTGTGACTTTCTGCCACAAAAATAATTATTTTGTAGAACTTAAAGAAAATATAAAGAATAGCGGAATAGCGTTGAATAGCGTTTCGTTGTCTAAGTGCACGGGGTGCAGGCACAAGATGCCTTATCTTAATTTCTTTTACAAGTCACCAGATCCGGCACACCCATTTCATAAACTGTATTGCCACTGGAATAGATGCCCGTACTTTCCAATATACCATAGGACACGCAACGGCGCAAATGGCAATGTGATAAACGCATCTTTCGCAAGCGGCATTCGTAGAAGCAAGGCCAAAAATTGACAACCAGGCAAAACCTTCAGCTTCAGATAAATAACAGTAACTATTATTATGTCCACTCTTGCACAATTATTATAGTAAACGAATCGTATATTGCTATGAGCATTCTGTATACAATAGTGCTAATTCAATATATAAAGAAAGTCCGCATGAACACTGGATTTTTTTCAGCATTCATGCAGGCTTTATCTTGGAGCGGAAGACGGGATTCGAACCCGCGCCATTCAGCTTGGGAAGCTGACGCTCTACCACTGAACTACTTCCGCATATTTCATAATAATTCTAGCACAAAATACATTATCATGCAAGCTTTTTTATTTTATCCGTTTATTAAGTTTGTTAATATGAAAATAATTGCTCAGCAATGCTGAAATGCGAAAGTCAGAACTGAAACTCAGATGCTATCTGCGTTTTAAGAGTTCTTATATGCAGGCAGGAATTCTGTAACACAATGAAGCCGAAACCATAAAATGGTATTGAAAAACAAGTTTCATGAAACACGTCAGGAGGATTGATGTTATGGACAAAAACCGCGCCGAGTGCAACTACCCGACGGAGACGAACACAGGGAACATCAAGGAAGCAGTCTGCATTAACGCGACGCGCGTATATGATTCGTGCAGCGGAAAAGAGTATCTTGAAGATCGCCGTGTATATTTTACCCCCGACAAGCACGAACTGATAGAACAAGCAACAAATGTACGTATACGCAGCGCGCAGGTAATTAAAGTATTTCTGCACCTTGAACCCGTTCCGTTCAATCAGGGATTCTATGCCGTAGACCTAAACCTTTTTTTGGATGTCTGCCTTGATGTTTTTACACCGCAGGCACCATGCCCAACTATTGTGCACGGCGTATGCATGACCAACAAGAGGGTAATACTTTTTGGCAGCGAATGCAATGTTAAAATGTTTACTTCTGGCTGCCAGTCAGAAGACCCTGATGTTGAGATGTCAACAGGAAAAGTCCTTCCAAAAGCTACATGCCAA
>ENA-UOOM01002779-UOOM01002779.1-fermentation-metagenome-genome-assembly--contig:-NODE-2779-length-13798-cov-4.615513_pt1 | contig 13798 bp, 10 predicted proteins | sample MGYA00245781_ERZ724031 | MGnify/ENA primary metagenome ERZ724031 (study PRJEB28704, sample SAMN03018317) | fermentation metagenome | biome: anthropogenic terrestrial biome; feature: soil; material... | reverse complement strand
ATGCGCTGATCGCGGACCCGGAAACCAAGGTGATCGTGCTCATTTCCAAACCCCCGGCGGCCGCGGTTGCCAAAAAGATCTACGATCGCGCGAAAACAAGCCCAAAACCGGTAGTGATTGATTTTATCGGCGGTGATGCCCAGGCGATCCGCGAAGCAGGGGCTTACCCCTGCCTCAGCTTTGAGGACGCGGCCGCTAAGGCGGTTGCCTTGCTGCGCGGTGAACCAGTGCAGGACCAGGGCAGCCTCCGGATGGCCGATTCCGCATTGGAAGAGCTGCTGACGGCGGAATTGGGCCGCCTCCAACCCGAACAGACCAAGCTGCTCGGGCTCTATACGGGCGGTACCTTGGCGGATGAAGCCATGAAATTCCTGGGCCAAAAGACCGCGATTTACTCCAATATCCCCCTTAGTCCCGAACTGGCGCTTGAAAACATGCCCGCCGCCGGCGGCCATCTCATCCTGGATTTGGGCGAGGATCAATTTACCCGCGGCCGGGCTCACCCGATGATCGACCCGCTTACGCGTTCCGAGTTTTTCTCTTCACGGGTGGATGGGCAGACAGCCATCGTGCTTCTGGACCTGGTCCTCGGCTATGGATCCCACGCAGACCCGGCCAAAGCCGTGGTCCAGTCCGTGCTGGAAGCCCGCGCCAGGTTAGCCCGGGAGGGCAAGGACCTGGTTGTGGTGGCCTCGGTGACCGGTACAGATCAGGACCCCCAGGACCTGGGCAGTTCAACCAGGACCTTAAAGCAGGCTGGTATCATCGTGATGCCATCCAATGCCCAGGCTGTACGCTTGGTATCCCGGATGATGGAAAAAATGCACTCAGGAGCGGAAAATGGCGCTTAATGATCTCTTCACTCAGGAACTTAAGGTAATCAACATGGGCTTGGAGTCTTTTCACGATGAACTCAAAAGCCAGCACGTACAAACCGTCCAGGTTGCCTGGAAACCCCGGGCGGGCGGCAGTCAAAAAATGCTCTCATTGCTCAATAAACTTAAAAAAGTATCCTCATCAAAGGAGAAAGCAGGCTAAATGACCGACATCATCGCTGAAGCAAACCAAAAGGCACTCGAAATCATCCAAAACGCCCAACCTACTTTGGTAGGCCTGGGCATCGCCGGTGATACTTTACCAGGCATGCGCAAAGACCTCATCCTGCATGCCGGCCCTCCGGTTACCTGGGAAAAGATGTCCGGCCCTTTACGCGGCGCGGTGATGGGCGGCCTGATCTATGAAGGCCTGGCCCAAACGCCTGAGGAAGCCGCCGAGCTGGCTGCTTCGGGTAAGATCTGTTTCGACCCCTGCCACCACCACGACGCAGTAGGGCCGATGGCTGGTGTGGTGACTGCCTCCATGCCAGTCTGGATCATTGAGAACAAAGCCTACTTCAATCGTGCCTATTGCACTATGAACGAAGGTTTGGGCAAGGTGCTGCGTATGGGCGCCTTTGGCGAATCAGTCATTCAACACCTGCGCTGGATGGAACAAACCCTCTACCCGGTGCTTAAGGAAGCGCTGGAGATCCACGGTGAGATCGACCTCCGCAACCTGATCGCCCAGGCTTTGCAAATGGGCGACGAAGTGCATAACCGCAACAAAGCGACCACCTCGCTCTTCATCCGCGAAATGGCTCCCAGTATCATCAAGACTGGTGCCAGCCAGGAAGACAAAGTAGCGGTGCTGGAGTTCCTGAACTCCAATGACCATACTGCGCTCAATCTCTCCATGCCTGCGGCCAAAGCCACACTTGACCCGGTTGGAAAAGTGAAGCATGCTTCCGTTGTTTACACCATGGCCCGCAACGGCACCGAATTTGGAATTCGCGTGGCAGCCACTGGCGACCGTTGGTTCACAGCCCCCGCCGAGATTATCGATGGCCTTTACTTCCCGGGTTTCACCATGGAAGATGCCAACCCGGACATTGGCGATTCCTGCATTACTGAAACCATGGGGATCGGCGGGTTTGCCATGGCCACTGCCCCGGCGATCGTTCAGTTTGTTGGCGGCACACCGCAGGACGCTATCAATTACACTAAGAGTATGTACGAGATCACGCTGGCTGAACACCCCATCTATAAGATGCCCAGCATGAATTTCCGCGGCACGCCTACCGGAATCGATATTCGCAGCGTGATCGAGACCCAAATCAGGCCGGTGATCAACACCGGTATTGCCCATAAAGACCCAGGAATCGGACAGGTTGGCGCTGGCGTTGTTCGCCCGCCTATGGCCTGTTTTGAACAAGCGCTTGAAGCGTACGTTGAGCTTCTGGAAGCCGATGGCCTTCTGGAATAATAATCAATCCTTTGGAGGAAAAATGCTAAAAAATTGGGACAAAGTAAGAGTTTACGATCTAACACAAAATACCAGCCACCTCAGCCCCCCGTGGCCCACCTATGAGCCGCTGCAGGTCAAGTTTTTCAAGCGCCTCAGCCCCAACGGCGCGAATGGCATGGTCATCACTACGTCCAACCATGTTGGCACTCACCTGGATGGCCCCCTGCACTTCGATACCGCCGGCCGCGACATCGCTTCCCTGGAAATGGATAAGCTGGTTGGCCCTGGTGTGGTGGTAGACCTCTCGGACATCGCTGAAGACTGGTCCATTTACACTCCCCAGGATGTCATGGATCGCGTGGAAGTGAAGAAAGGCGATATCCTCTACATCAACACCGGCTACCACAAATACGGTTTTGACCAGCCCCAGGCCGATGAACGCCGCTACATGCTGCGCCACCCAGGACCTTCCATGGACTTTACTGATTGGATGAAGGAAATGGAAATCAAGCACTTGGCTGTGGACTGCGGTTCCGCTGATCACCCGATGAACACCAAGATCCGCGATTGGGAACCCCGCGAAGCCGAAGCCTGCGATGCGTACATGAAAAAACGCTATGGCAAAGCCCTGAATGAGATCTATCAGTGGCCCGAGACCTACCAGGCCATGCACATCGATGTTTTCCCCAAACCCTGGGAGATCATCCATGTTGAAAACATCGGCGGCGAGATCGATAAGGTGCTCAATAAACGCCTCATCCTGGCCACCCTGCCCTGGAAGTTCCAATACGGCGAAAGTGCCTTCTGCCGCTGCCTGGCCTTCGACGAAGTAGACTAAGAATAATCTGAATGGGCGCCGCGGAACCGCGGCGCCCTTTGCTGGAGGAGAGCGTTATGGGACCATTGACTGATATCAGAGTTTTAGACCTTACCCGTGTGCTGGCCGGCCCCTATGCCACGATGATCCTCGCCGATCTTGGCGCGGAGGTCATCAAAATAGAGCAGCCCGGCAGCGGCGATGACTCGCGGGCATATGGCCCCTACCAAAATGGCGAGAGCGGATACTTCATGAGCCTCAACCGCAATAAAGAAAGCCTCACGCTCAACCTCAAGGCCCCCGAAGCAAAAGAGATCTTTAAGGAACTGGTCAGGCATGTGGACGTTGTGGTGGAAAACTTCCGCCCGGGAACCATGGAACGCTTTGGCCTGGGCTATGAAGTTCTCAAGGAACTCAACCCGGCGTTGATCTACGCTGCCTCCACCGGTTACGGCCAGACCGGCCCTTACAGCCAGCGCCCTGCCTACGATGGCGTGGTTCAGGCCTTGGGCGGGATCATGAGCATCACCGGTGAGGAAAATGGCAGGCCTACCCGGGTAGGCCCGTCCATCGGCGATGTGGCCGCGGGGCTCTTCACCGCGATCGGCATCCTGGCTGCCCTACACGAGCGCGAATCCAGCGGCCTGGGGCAAATGGTGGACGTAAGCATGCTGGATTGCCAGGTAGCCATCCTTGAAAATGCCATTTCTCGCTACGAACTCACTGGCAAGGTGCCGAAGCCGATCGGGAACCGCCACCCATCCATTGTGCCCTTCGAACCTTTCGACACCCAGTCCGTGCCACTGATGCTGGCCATTGGCAACGACAAGTTATGGCAAACCTTCTGCAAGCTGACCAATGCGAGCTTCTCGGACGATCCCCGGTTTGCTACCAACCCCCAGCGCAGCGACAATTACGCCAGCCTGCGCCCCTTGCTGGCAGAGCTCATGCTTACTAAAACAGCCGAGGAATGGCAGGAAGCTTTCGATGCCGCGGGCATCCCGAACGGACCGATCAACACCATCGACAAGGTAGTAGCGAATCAACAAGTCTTGGCCCGTGAAATGATCGTGGAAGTAGACCACCCTACGGCAGGCCTCACTAAAATGCCAGGCGTTCCCACCAAACTCAGCCGCACACCGGGTTCCATCCGTAAAGCGGCCCCCATCCTGGGCGAAGACACTGAAGCCATTCTGGCGAAATTCCTGGGTTTGGACGAGGAAGCTGTAGCTGCTCTCCGTGCTAAAGGTGTGATTTAGTCCAGAGTACTGGATACAACTGAATAGCAAAACTTTTTCTGCCTCGATGAACGAACTGGGAGGAAAAATGGAATTTGATCTCTTGATCCGTAATGCCCGCACCCGCGCTTCTAAAACGGAGCTGTTGGATATCGCCGTAAAAGAAGGCAAGATTGCCGGGATTAGCGCTCATATCGCAGGCGAAGCGGTGCGCGAATTGGATGCTGGCGGTAAGCTGGTGACCGAATCTTTTGTCAATGGTCATTTGCATCTCTGTAAGGTGTACACCCTGGCCCGCATGGACGACGCGGCCATGGGCGACTACACGGATGGCAGTATGGGCGGGGCGATGACCGCCATTGAGCTCGCTGCCCAGGTAAAAGCCGAGTACGACGAAGAATGGATCATCGGGAACGTGCGCAAGGCTCTGGACCTGGCTGTGCACTACGGCAACACGCACATCCGCGCATTTGCGGATACCGATACCAAGGCCCGCCTCGAAGGCGTGAAGGCCTTGATCAGAGCCCGTGAAGAGTACAAGGACCGTGTTAATCTGGAAGTGGTTGCCTTCCCGCAGGATGGCGTTTTACGGGACCCCGGGGCGGAGGAGTACATCGAGCAAGCCATTCAGCTCGGCGCGGACGTGGTAGGCGGCATCCCCTGGATCGAATATACCGAGGCTGATTCCCTGGATCACATCGAGCGCATGTTCGCGATCGCCCGCAGGTATGATAAGCCAATCTCCATGCTCATGGACGACGCCGGCGATCCTGGCTTGCGCACGCTGGAAATGCTGGCTGTGGCAACCCTTAAGTACGGCTGGGAAGGCCGGGTAACGGCCCAGCACTGCCGGGCGATGGCCTTGTATGCCGAGCCGTATTACCGCAAAATCGAATATCTCTTAAAGACCGCGCGTATTGGCGTGGTATCGGACCCGCAAACCGGCCCACTCTACGCTAGGGTGAAAGACCTCTACAAGGCTGGTGTGCGCATCGCCCTGGGTCAGGACGACATCGCGGATGCATATTACGCCTTTGGCCGCAACAACATGCTTGAGGTTGCCTTTCTGGCAGCCCACCTGATGTGGATGAACAGCCGGGAGGAGATGGAGATTCTCTACGACCTCATCACAACCAAGGCTGCCGAAGCACTTGGCATGGAAGGCCACAAGCTGGAAGTGGGCCGCACCGCTGACCTGGTGATCCTGAATGCGGAATCGGTTTGGGAAGCGCTCTGGACCCACGAGGCGCCACTTTTTGTAGTGAAGAATGGCAGGCTGATCAAAGGCTGAGCACGGCTCATAACAGTAGTTGACTATGGACATAAAAGGGCGTTCCGGTTTGGAACGCCCTTGCGGTTTATTGACAAATCGAGTTTTGGGCTCTCAACTTAGTTTGGACAAAAAATAAGGCAGTTGCTTAAGCCACCAGGGCCAATCGTGGTTTACATCGTGCCCCCAGTAATCCACCCAGGCAGGGATCCCTTTTTGTTCAAGGATGGCCTGCATCGGCCGGATATCCGCCAGCATCGCGTCTTCCCAGGCCCCTTGCCCGGCGCAGATAATGATCTTGCTTTGCCGGTATTGGTCCAGGTACCAATCGTCGTTCAAGTTGGGCAGGTAGAGCAGGGGGCAGTTATAGAAAACATCTTCATTCACGAAGTCGCCGATGAACATACCCCTTTTCCAAATCCAAATTAGGTATCATAATCAATGAGAATATTATATAGGGATTCAGTATTATGAAGCAGGAGGGTAACAGATGAATCCGTTTCTTAAACAATCCTGGTGCAAGCACAAATACCCGAGGGGAAACAATAATGGCTGTTTCATCGCATCCTTGATCGTTATCGTTTTGGGAATCATCGCGGTGGTAAAGGCACTCTTCGGGAGGAGCGATCTTTGGCGACCGGCGTTACGACCACGTTTTTATCTATCACAACGGCGCGGAGTCTTATTACGGCGCACGCGCGTTCAGAGGGCTACTAAAGATATAGAGTAATCAGTGTGGAAATAACAAAAAACATCCGAAACGGTTTTAACTGTTTCGGATGTTGGTTGAAGTGAGGTGGATTATTGCATGAACCAGGTTTCGAGAATCTGGTTGGGCTCCATGGCAGGTAGTTTTAATTGGGAGTCGCTGCCTACGATAAAGCCATCCAGTTTACCGAGCCATTCAGGCAGGGTTTCATTGGTAATTTCAGGAATCGAGTAACGTAAGGTGTTGTGACTCTCACCGGTGAGATTTTCGGGATTGAACTCGTAACCGCTCAGCAAGTAGTAAGCGGCATACACGCCTTCATACGCAGTACCACCTGGTCGGATGAAGGCAAAACACTGAAAATCTGAACCTGAATCCAACTCGTTCTTCCAGGCAATGAGCATGTCTTCGCGTGCCGGGCATTCGATGAGAGGTTTGTGAGCGTTGGCGGTGTCGACCACTGCCCAGAAGAGATCATTGGACGGTTCACTCGACCAAATACCGCGCAGATCGGGGTTGGCGGCAATCTTGGATTGGATTTCTCCATTAATGAAGGGGTTTTGGTCGTAACTGGCCTCGATTTTCTCGACGCTAATTTCAGGATAGCCCTTAACAATTGAATCCACGATACTTTGAATGTAATCATTATTTCCGAAGTTGTAGAAGAGGAATTTTCCCTGATCGTTATTGCTCTTGAACATCCAAGCCAGGATGGTGGTGATTATCCCATTTTCAGCAGACAGGTTGTAGACACCCTGCTCAGAGTTTTCAGCGTTGAGCACAAAGACGGGGATGCCGCTGCTGACCGCGTCGTGCACCTGTGGAGCAGAGCCGTTAATGTCCCAGCGATTGGAGGCATTGATGATCGCATCTACACCTTGAGCGGCCAGGTCGGCAACACTCTCCGCGTGGACGCATTCCACGTCAAGCTCCGAGCAAGCCTTATTAAAATCATCTTGCATCATGGGATCAATTGATCCGGTGTAGCCAATGACCATTTTTTCAGTCGACTCAATTAGTTCATTGCTCGAGGGTGAGTTAGCTTCAGACGCGGCGGGATTGGCACCATAATAAGGACCGCAGCGGGCAGGTGTGTCTGGATCGCGGTTATTGCCGGCGTCGTTGGTGAGAAACTTAAAGTAATCGGGGAAAATCTCACCAATCAGGGCAATATCATCATGCCCTGAACCTGAAATATCCAGGGATGCCATTTCCACACGCTCACCCGCGGACGTCCAAAAGGGCAGGAATTCTTGAATGGTGCCCTTCCCGCCGGCTTCAATCACCTCGCTGCCGTCCGCGGTGACCACGCAGTTAAAGCAAATGCCCTCCGGCTGGTTTTCCCAAACAGTAAAGATCCTGCCATCAATGGTCCAATCAGCTCCAACCGCGTGGCCACCGTTGGTGATTTGCCGCGGGTTGCTCCCGTCGAGGTTCATCACGAAAATTTGTTGGTTTGAGTCCTCACCGATCAACCAGGCGATGCGCTGCCCATCGGGAGAGAATTTTGGTTGGGAGTCTCTCTCGGGGCTATTGGTGACGTTGACCACGCTGCCATCCGTTAAATTGGCGAGATAAAGATCATCCCCGCTGTTGTATGCGATCTTGTCACCAAGAGGAGACCAATCAGGGAATTGACCGTCTCCGTTGCTTGAGACCAGGGTGACCTCACTACCGTCGGCATTCATTTTATAGATGTTGACGCCGCTCCCTTCCTCTGATTCTCGGTTGGATACAAAGGCGATCTGCGCGCCATCTGGCGACCAAACCGGGTCGTAATCATCCGCGGGGTGATTGGTGAGGTTCACCTGGTTAGCGCCTTCGGGGTCCATGCTGTAAATCTCGCGATTACCGTCTCGATCACTGTCGAAGGTGATGTTGCAAGGCAGGATTGGTTCCTCGGTGGGCTCGGGGGTCGGTGAGGGGGCCACTACAGCGGGGATGAACTCGGTTGGTTTTTCAGCAGTAGAAGTCTCAGCAACCGGATTCTCCGTGGGGGTCTTGGTGCAAGCCGATAGAATGATCAACACCAAGACGACTATTGAAATGAGGATGGTTGTTTTCTTTTTCATTGCAGGCTCCTGGTTAAGATTGTGATGATCCTGTGGTGAGGATTTATTGATATGAGCTGAATAAGTGAGGTGATACGAGGCGCAAAACCACGACTGATTCAACTGATTTGCTAAGCCAGTAAACACTACTCTTCATTTGTTTCTTTTTACCCGGATTCCACGTCGAATAAATTTTGCCACCATTTTCACCCTGGAGGCGTGATGGTTGTGGTTGAACGCGCTTAAGTTGAGTATGGTTTCCTTTATTGTACAGCATTTTTAGGGATCCATTTCATAAATTTAGGCATTTGAAATGGTTATTTCAAGTCCAACTTAAATGGAAATAACGGTTTGAGATAAGAAAATGGGAGTTTTTTCAGGGAAGGCTTTTTGCATAGATCTCTTGATAAGGGTATTTTTTTGAGAGTTTCAATACAACGCTTCTTGCCATTCTGATGATCTTCCCGGCCAGAAATATGTACTTCAAGCGAAAGGTTTTGATTTGCTGCCGGTATTCCGTTCCATTTGCAAAGTCCATTTTGAACAGCAGAAAAAGATTGTAGGCCAGCATCATCAACTGAAAGATGGCTTCATTGGCCCAAAAAGATTGAAGCAGGAGATGTCCAACGGCCATATCATACTTGGCTTCCTTGATGTAATTTTCAGCGTTGCCGCGTTTTTCATATGCAATAACTGCTTTTTCTGAAGGCATTTCGGTATTGGTCACAAAGTAGAAGTACTCGTATTCATCACCTTCCAGCAGGGATAATTGCAACCTGTCTTTTTCTGGTTTCAATACCCGTGAGACAACAAACCTTCGGTTTTTGTCCCAGGTATCCAGTTTGGTAACAAGCTGGGTCGTTTCCCGACCTTTATCACCTTTCGTAAATGAAATGGTTGGTGCTGTAACTTGAGAGGCGTGTGTTGGATACTCCTTTCCCTTTATCAAATACTTGCAACCAGCTGATTCGATCACTTCAATAATTTCCTCGTCGAAATAGCCGCTGTCCATGCGAAATAGGATTTCTAAATCATCGGTTTTAATATGAGCAATGATTTCTTTGATCATTTCAGCCGCTCCGTTTGAAGTATATGTGTTGCCGCTGCGTACAAATCCAGTGATATAAGCCTTCAACTCATCGCAGAAGGCGAACTGTATGTTGTAACAGTTGCTCCCAGGCTTTTTGGGATTGTATCCTCTGACAGCACCTTCCTGGTGGCCTTCCACGTTGACCACGCTGCTGTCGATATCAATGGTAATAGATTTTAGTTTTTTCTTTCTCAACAGCTTTTTGAAGACCTTGAAAGTGATTTCTCGCAGCATGTGGGTGGTTTTGTAACTAAAATTCCCTAAAAATCTTGATACTGTTTCCGGTTCTTTGATCGAGATGGCAAATTCATTGATCAACGGATCGCTTTGCAGCAATTTCAATCGTTCCAGCTTATCAATCCCAATGAAATTACCACAGAGCATGGTCTTGATGTGGTTCATTTTAATTTTGTTGGTGGAGGCATTCTCAAAAACAAGATCGTGATCAATCAGGTCAAAAATCCCGTTCTTGTTGGTGTGTTCGAGCAGTAAAAATAACCCGGCATTGGAAGTAAGATTTTTGGCAGAGAATTCGATTTTATTGATCACGGTAGTATCCTCACAGCAGGTTTTCTTATCCTAAAAAATTTTAACATGGTATCTCTACCAAAAATATCCGATTCACTTTTTTAGTGAAATCTTGTTTAGTGCGATTTACCGAAAAAAACATCGAAAGTGGGAGAAAAGTGGTTATTTTGGTTGTAAATTCATGTAATATTGATTCAAAACGCCTGTTATTTCACCTAAAGTGGGGGTTTTATCCAAATTCTCCAATTTGACTGATTTGGCGACGTGGAATCCGGGACATACTTAACTGGAAGAGTCCGCTCATTGAAATCAGGCCATTAAACAGGTCTGGGTGCCTGAAGAAGAAGTTCCCGCTGTGGTAGCCGCCCATACTTACGCCTGTCGCGATCATCCTGGCATCCGGACCGTTACGCTGGCGGACGAAAGGCAGCACTTCTTCACAGATGTAGCCGTCGTAGCTCTGGTGCCGAGCCGCCCGGTCCGCGGGATGTGCGTCCCAATTAGCCCAGCTTTGGCTATCCACACTGTCAACGCAGTAAAACTGAAATTTTCCCTCTTCGATGAACCAGCTGGCGGCGTTGATCATGCCAAAGTTTTCGTAATCATAAAACCTGCCGGACTGCGCCGGAAAAACCAGCACGGGCCACCCGGCATGACCGTACACCTTTAAGGCCATTTCCTGGCCCAGGCGGGGGCTCCACCAGGCGTGATATTCAACGTTCATAGCAGGGAAATCTCCCGGGGCTTCATAATCCAGGAAACGATCAATTCCATGGTGGAAAAATCGGCAGCCTTTAAAATGAACCCATAATCGCCCAGGGCAGGCGCGAAAACCCCATCAATGCTGGTGTGCATCACGATATGCTCGCCGAACTCCCTGAATATCTCCTCGACGGAATAATGGTATTCCTTATTAAACCGGCGCGAGACATAAGCGCAATAATTGGCCCGGCTGGGTTTGGCTGTGAACTCGTTATTCAGCACCACATTGGCGTACTGCTCATAAATATCAATGTCGTTGGCGTAATTCCACATGTCAGTCGTGAGGCCGCCAGGCGGGCGCATGTTCACTTCCAAACCGTACAATTCACCATTCGGGAGCCTGAAAAACTCCAGGTGGAAGAAGCGCTCGCGCACATTGTCCGCCCTTAAGATCTTCGCTCCGATTGCCCGCAATTCCTCTGGGACTTCCCGGTCCACGTAGTACCAGATATCACTGGATTGATTGACTGTTTCCATGATCCCATTGCTATAGACCAGGCTGGAGTCATAGACCACATTGCCATCCTGATCGGTCAGACCGTCGTAGGTCACCATCACCCCGCGGATGTACTCTTCCAGGATAAAAGCACTGGGGTTTTTATGTTTAAAGAAGTATTCCAGCTCGCTTTCGTTCAGCAGGGTGAAGGTTTGATTAGCGCCAACGCCAACGTCGGGCTTGGCCACTATAGGGTATCCAACCTCAGCGACGAGTTCCATCGCCTCTGCCAGGTTGTCAATCACTTTGCCGCGCGCCACAGGCACCCCGCAAGACTGGAACACAGCCTTCATCAATGACTTTTGCTTGATCTGGGGCATATCCTCCCGATGAAAACCGGTGATATTGAAATCGCTGCGCAGGCTTGCATCGCTCTCCAACCAGAACTCGTTATGCGATTCAAGGCGGTTGATCTTGCCGTGCTTGTAGGTTAGAAAAGCAACCGCCCGGGTTTGTGCGTCCTGGTCCATCATGTAGGGCAAGTAGAAATACTCTGTGAGGTATGGCCTGAGGTTTGGGTCGAGTTCATCGTAAGGCGTATCACCCAGGCCCAGCAAATTGACACCCCGCTCGGCAAGAATGCGCCAAAATTGGTGATAATTCGGCGGAAAATTAGGAGAGATCGCGATAAAGTTCATTTTGCCTCCACTCACATAGGCAAGAAATCCGGGATAATAACTCACATTTATAAACCATAAAGGCGCGATCTGGCTTTGAATCAGGTTAAGAAATGGTTATTATCTTGGAGCTATGAAGCTTCCTGCCGAATGCCAGGGTGACTGATTTGCCAAATAAGCAAAAATCTTTTTTTTGCGTATTTCGGGTGGTTCCTCCCCACGCAGTGAGAGAGCCAAATCTATAACAAAACATTAATCGTCATGCTCTTCCAACGGGTGTAAACTTCCGCCTTGTTTCTTTGAATAGAGCGATCGCGAAAGTATAATTTCACTAATGCCTGAACTAATAGAATTACCCCAGGATTTTCAAGGGCAGAAACAACAACTCAGCCCGAATCAGTTATTCGAAGCGCTGCAATCCCGCCCCGAAGGCCTCAGCAGCACCGAAGCTCAGGCCCGCCTGCTCGCCTTTGGCCCAAACAAACTGCGCGAGGTAAAAGGCAAGCCCCTCATCCTGCGCTTCCTGTCTAATTTCACGCATCTCATGGCCATCATGCTTTGGGTGGCCGGCGCGGGAGCATTCATCGCTAAAATGCCAGAACTGGGCATCGCCGTGTGGATGGTGAATATTATCAACGGGTCTTTCTCCTTCTTCCAGGAATTCCAGGCAGAGAAGGCAACCGAAGCGCTGAAAAAGATCCTCCCAGCCTCAAGCCGGGTGATGCGCGATGGCGAGGAACACAAGGTACTCGCCGAGGAGATCGTGCCGGGCGATGTGATCTTCGTCCAGGAAGGCGATAGTATCCCTGTGGACTGCCGCCTTCTCTACAGCACGGACCTGCGGGTCAACCAAAGCACCCTTACTGGTGAATCGCGCGCGGTTAACCGCTCCGCGGAGCCGGTCAGCGGCCAGGGCCTTACGGAGACCGAAACACCCAACCTCATTTTCGCCGGCACATTCGTGGCTGCCGGTTCGGGGAAGGCCATCGTTTATGGCACGGGCATGAACACTGCCTTTGGCAAGATCGCCAAGCTCACCCAGGACGTGCCTGATGAGCTTAGCCCCTTGCAGCTGGAAATGCAAAACATGACCAAGATCGTGACCCTTATTGCTTTAGGGTTCGGCCTGGTATTTCTGATCATGGCGCTTTTCCTGGCCCGCATTACTTTTGTAGAGAGCATCATCTTCGCTTTAGGGATGGTGGTTGCCTTCGTGCCGGAAGGCCTGCTGCCAACGGTAACGCTCTCATTGGCCATGGCTACTCAGCGGATGGCCAAGCGGCACGCGCTGATCAAGAAACTTTCCGCCGTTGAAACTTTAGGCTGCACCAATGTGATCTGCACCGATAAGACGGGTACGCTCACTCAAAATGAAATGACCGTGCGCAAGATTTGGGTGCCATCGGAAGCCGCTGGTGAAATGACCGGCCGGGAAATAGATGTAGAAGGCATAGGCTACGAACCCAAAGGGAAAAGCACCGAAAACGGCCAAGAGGTTGACCCACGCCAGGATATAGCTCTCGCCAAGGTGATCCTCACCCAGGCCAAGTGCAACACATCCCGCCTCTTAGCCCCGGAAACTGCCGGCAGCGAAAGCAACCGCCGCTGGCGTGTACTTGGCGACCCAACCGAAGGCGCTTTGATCGTTTTGGCGCACAAGGCAGGCTACACCAAGGACGAGCTTGCGGCAACCCAACTGATCACTGAATTGCCTTTCGATTCGCGCCGCAAACGCATGAGTGTTATCCATCTGGAACGTGGCACTGGCGGCTTTGAGCGCGTGGCCTATGTAAAAGGCGGCATCCGCGAAATTTTGGATGTCTGTGACAGCATTTTGGTTGCTGGTCAGGTGCAAACGCTGACACCTCAATGGGCTGAGCATATCATGGCAGTGAATGACGCGTATGCCCGCGAAGGGTTGCGCGTTTTGGCAGCTG
>ENA-UOOM01002776-UOOM01002776.1-fermentation-metagenome-genome-assembly--contig:-NODE-2776-length-13809-cov-10.169478_pt1 | contig 13809 bp, 7 predicted proteins | sample MGYA00245781_ERZ724031 | MGnify/ENA primary metagenome ERZ724031 (study PRJEB28704, sample SAMN03018317) | fermentation metagenome | biome: anthropogenic terrestrial biome; feature: soil; material... | reverse complement strand
ATAAAAAACAAAGCATTAGAAAGTTTATTCGTTTCATTTTTAGATATTTTATTTTTATATGTTCATTAGTTAAAATTGTATACTTTTGGTGAGTATCTTAGTTTTATGAATTTCTTTGGATAATGCCAAGGTATTAAGTCATGGAGCAACTTTTGGTGCAACTTTTTATGATGTCAAAGATAATTAATTTTTGTGTTAATAAAACGTATGAAATACAAAAAGAGTTACCAGCAAAAAGTTGACAACTCTTTTATGAGAGAGAATGAAAAATTAAAGTCTTTCTTCAATTACCTGATTGGAGTAATCGATAGAGATTTCTTGATTTCCGGCAGGTTATTTTTCCAATTTGCTTTGTATTCAATGGTGAAATAAACTTTGAAGTCCTGTTGCTTGAATTCTTATGAATAATTTCTCATCTTAGTGAGATTCTAAGTTTTCTATTCAACCAGAACCACAACCATATCCATCACATTTGTCCGCGTGTTTCCGGTGATAATATGACTGCCTATTTTTTTGAAAAAGTGATAAGAATCGGAGTTTTGAAGAAAAACTAACGGATTGACGTTTTTTTCTGCAGCAATTCTCGTTGTTTCTTCATCGATAACCGCGCCCGCGGCATTTGTAGGGCCATCTGTTCCATCTGTCCCGGCACAAAGGATTGTGATATCTCTTGTTTGCTCAATTTTTGTGGATAAATATAAAGCCAGGTGTTGGTTACGTCCTCCAAGCCCGTCTCCGGAAACTTTTACCGTAGGTTCTCCGCCGAAAAGCAAACAAATAGGATTTTCAGGATTGTTCTTACGATAATTGTCTATATTTTCCAATATAAAGTCTGCCACTTCGGTGTAATTTCCTTGCAAACTGTCAGTAATAATATGTGTTTCAAAACCCAATTTGTTTGCTTTTTTTGCAGCATTTTCAAGTGCAATGCGATTACTCCCGATGATGTAATTGTGTACGTTTTGAAAAACCGGATTATCAGATTCAAGAATCTCGGTGACTAAACCGGTCGATCCTTTTTGTAAATGATGCAGCATTGAATCGGGGAGAGAATTTTGGAGGGAATATTTTTCAACAACCGTGAGCGCATCTTCAAAAGTGCTTGAATCTTCAACTGTCGGTCCCGATGCAATTACATCCAATTTATCGCCAATTACATCCGATAAAATCAGGCTGACTGTGGTTGCCGGATAAATTGCTTTGGCCAGCTGTCCGCCCTTCACGTTCGATAAGTGCTTGCGCACAGTATTTATTTCGGTAATGTCTGCACCGCATTTTACCAATAATTCGTTCGTTAGTTTTAGATCGTCGAGCGAAGCTCCATCCGGAAAATCAGCCATCAGCGCCGATGCTCCTCCCGATATCAAGCAGATAACTAAGTCATTTTCATCGGCCCTTTGGGCAATATCAATTATTCTCTGAGTGCCTTTTACGCCTTCGGCGTCCGGTATGGGGTGTCCGGCTTCGGTAAGGGTCAGGTATTTCAAGTCCGCTCCGTGCCCGTATTTGGTGATAACGTGTCCGGCTGTTATTTTGTCGCCCAAAATGTTTTCGATTTCCTTTGTCATCAACGCCACTGCTTTTCCGGCTGCAAGAACGTAAATATTCCTGAAACGAGACAGCGAAAAAGTTTTTTCAGCAATTTGCAATCCTTCAACAGAAAGTTTTACTTGTGATTGCATTAGCTTTTCAGGCAGTACGCTTTCAACTCCGGCAAGAAATATATCTTCGGCTATTTTTCTCATCAAAATGGATTATAACATAAAAAACGAAACTATCCAAACGCAAAGAAACGTAACAATTCCCATCACGATAGTAGCTGATGAATAGACTTTTAACGTCGTATTCGAACTGATCCCCGAAAATCGGGAAACCACCCAGAAATACGAGTCGTTAGCATGAGAAACCATCATAGAACCGGCTCCCATCGAAATCATTGCCAGAAGTTTTCCGGTTTCGGAATCCAGTCCCAAAGCGGGCAGCATCGGCACAATGAACGAAGCCGCGGTAATGATTGCCACCGTTGACGAACCTTGCGCCGTTTTCAAAATAGAAGCAATAAGAAAGGGAACAGCCAGCCCCAGACCTGTCTGCAAAAGAAACTCACCGGCATAAGCGCCCACGCCGGTTTCCTTAATCACCAATCCAAACATTCCGCCGGCGCCGGTTACGATAAGAATCGGGCCTGCTTTTTCTATTGCGGATTCAAGTACTGAGTTGACCGTTTTTATCGCTTTGTTTTTCAACAAAAGCAACGATAACATTACGCCGATCATCAAAGCAATAATGGGTTGCCCGATAAAAGCTAACCCTTTCAGTGCGATATTGGAGTCGGACATCTTCAATACTGTAAGTAAAGAGCCGATCGCGATAAAGACAAGTGGTGTTACGATGGGTAACAACGAAAGACGGACCGAAGGAAGTTCTCCTTCAAACTGCATTTCATCCTTGAAAGATTCGGTTTCCCGGTAAGTATCTTTTCTGGTATGCCATTTAACCCAAAAGAAAGCCGACAAAGCAGCCGGAATAGCAAACAGCGTTCCGAGCAAAATAAGCATCCCTATATTGGCTTCCAGAATTCCTGATGCGGCCAAAGCTCCCGGGTGAGTAGGAGTGAGACAGTGAACCGAGTACAATGCAGTGGCCAACACAAAAGCGATAAAAGGCAGTGCAACTTTTGCTTTGGTGCTAAACGACTTTGCCAGCCCGCTCATAATGATGTATCCGGAATCGCAAAATATCGGTAAACCAACTATAAAACCTGTAATTCCCATTGCCGAAGCGGCTCTACTGTGTCCTGTCTTCGACAAAATATAATTGGCTATGCTTATTGCTCCACCTGTTTTTTCCAGAACCACAGCGATAATTGCCCCAAAAATAATCAGAAATCCGATAGATGCCATCGTGCTGCCGAAACCTTGTTTCAGGATTTCTACTACATTCTTACCGGGAAGTGCAATTACCGCAAGAAACAGTGAAACTAGGAAAAGTGATGCAAATGCATTGAGTTTTGTAACCGAAGTCAGTATCACGATGAGCACTATGCTCAACAGGACAAGGATGGAAATGGTAAGGATGCTCATATGGTTATTTTAACTATGCTTTTAAAAGGTATAAAATCCTTTTTTCAATATTCCCTTTTCCTTTAAATAATTAATCGAAGAGATATGGTTGTTGAAACATTCTTGTTTATTATCTGCAGATGCAAGTTCCAGAGATACATATTTTACATTCTTTTTACCCATAATTTCAATTATCTTTTCAACGGGTATGGGATTTTCAGATATTACATTTTGCATTATTCCTCCAACATTACCGATTGTCTTTAAATGAGTAACGATCCATCTATTTTCCATTTTCGACATATATTCAATTATATATTCAGGATCAGCTTTTTTTCTTGATGTTCTACTATAAGGATTGCTCATGTCAAATTGAAAACCGATATGTGAGGTGTTAGCGAAAAAATCCGATAACCCAAAAAAGGATAGATTATCACCAAAGAAGGGTTCATTAAAGTTTTCTACGATCAACTGTACATTTTTACTTTTGGAAATTTGAGCGCAGTCATTTACAATTTCAACAAGTTCAAAAAACTCATCTTTATTCCAGCCTATCTTACTATTATTGTCTGTAAACTCAGAGTTGGAGACCAATGTCCTTAGAATACCTGGATCTGGAAAAAAGTCCATGTTTTTCATTGCCCTCTCAAAAACCTCTCGAAAATCAGCATCAAGTGGACTTTTTTGGATTTCATAAATGATCTTAATGTTGTTTGTCTTTGCTACATCTGCAAGTATCTTACATGTTTGGGCACTAAGTGTTACCAGGTTGTCGCGAAGCTGGATAAAGTCAAATCCCGATTCCGATGCAAAACTTATCACTTCCGCTAGTCCTTCTACATCTGGTGTTATTGCTTTTTGGAAGTTTTGCGTAGAGAAACCGATTTGTAAATTTGGATAATCAGTAAATTCTAAGCTTTCTTTCTCATGTTGCATAATACATGATACTAATATTATTGGAAGAGATTGTAAAACAAAGAATATTTTCTTCATGATTTTTTTATTTAGTTGTGTTCAAAGAGCCTTTGGATTATCACATATAATAATTGACGGTACTCATGTTTAACGTCATTAATACTTTAATTGGATAAATCTCTATAAACTTTCTGTGTCCCGTATATAAAAATTTATGATCAACCAATTAGTCTCACAGTCTTAATCTTAAACCCTAAAATAATAGTTGATGAGTCTATATAACATGTTGTATATCATCAGTATACTGTGTTATTTGACATGCTGAGAGTCAAAAAAGACGTTTTTTACATCATCGATAACCAGATGTTTGCAGTAAATGTGCTCCCTGACCTGAAAGCTCAAGATTTGGAATTAATTGTTGCCGTAGCAATGTATAAGATGAGAACACTATTTGAACATTCCTCCCCAGCCTTTGTGAGTAAAATAAACAATGGTGTTTGTGGACGCAATGGCCTTACTATTAAAAAACAATGAGTCTTCTTTTCGCTTTTTTGTCTTTTAGTATAATTATCTGCAAGTACCGAATTTTGTTTTGAGGGAAACTCATTTATTCGATTACCAACATTTCAAAATCTTTTATTTGGTCAATTGAAATTGTAATCTTACCATTCCTTACTTTCATTGGTGCTTTCTTGTTCTGAACAGTCATAAATGCACTTTTCGGTTTTATACCCTGTGCATCCAATGTGAGTGTGTAGGGCCCAACGGGTATAAATTCATCTATAAAACCTACTCGATTGGACCCGGTTAGGTTCGAAAGATGAACGATTAACCGATTGTCCTGCCCATAAAGTTTACAATCGATGTGACCGGGACCCTCTAAAGTGATAGGCAATGCTCCATTGGTGGCCCATTGTACCGCGTTAGCAAGTAATATACCATGGTCAGGCAATAATGCCCTACCGTAACAACGATCTATATCTCCAGCAAAATAAACTGCACGTCCTCCACCCGAGAGCGTTCCGGCATAAATTGGATGTATATTGGGCTCTTCTTCACGAATCCAGCTAAATTCAGGTGGGTAAATTGGGAAAGATGGTATATATGAAAGTATCGGTTTAAGACTGCCTGCAGAATTAACTACTTGTAATCCTCCACCAAATGGCAACATGTCTGTTTTTTCAAAACCTTTCAAAACATCGTGACGATCTATCTTAGGTAAACGTAAATAATTATGCGCTTCTGCTGCTTCCCATCCTGCATTTACTACACCAATTGCACCTTCAGTTTTGCCCGTTCTCGCTAGCCCTAATGCTTGCCATAGTTTATCATTACCGGATGGTTGTCCATCCCAATCTAATGTGGCAGTCATACCGGTCACAATTATATTTCCGCCATTGTCTATAAAATCACATACGACATCAATCTCTTGGTCGGTCATCACTGCAATGTCCGGTAAAATCAACGTATTTATCCTATGGGCATATTTACCAATATCTTGTACATTGACAGGAAGAAAAGGGATTCTGTAGCGCGATAAAGCCATGCAGAAACCTTTCCATGGAAGTGAAACTCTTTCTCTTACCTGATCTTGTCCGTAAAAGTCGGCATTTGGCTGACTCCAAACTACAGCCACATTCGCTAAGTCAGTGCGATTGTAAAGGTATTGTTCATTATCAGCATGCCACTGAAAAATTTGTACAGGAGTTTCAAACTGTCTACTATCATTTTGTCCTCCTCCCACATGATGAGACCAAGGTGAGATACCTCCCGCGATTCCTGCAATCATCCAAAGTTGTGTTTCTTCCTTGGGATTAGTGCCCAAACGGAAAGTTCGCATGCCACGAATATAATTTGCCATACTTTCTGGTGCAAGCGCCTGTTCGTCAGACGCAAGACGTAACAGTGTACCATTAACGACATTCTGTTCAAATCCAGAGTTCTCACGACCTTGTTGATCATTAAAAATCATTTGTGAACGTGAGAGGATTGCTTTTAAATCGTTAAAACTTCCCGATGCAGGATCAGCATGTATCATACCAAACCACAAACAATTTTCACCACCAACTCTTTTAGTAACTTCATTAAATAGATCCCAGTTCTCCATTCGACATTCATATCCCCAACGTACCCATTCACGATAAACAGGGTCATCCCACGAAACATCCTCAGGAAGATTAAAGCCTCGGCTAACTTTGAATTTTGTTTTGCAGTTATTACAATAACATATAGTATTGCGACCGAGACCTTTCCAACTATTATCCGCAAAACCTTCAGGACGATATCTTTCAATAATTTCTTCCAGTACTTGGGGTATATACACTTTATAATAATCACTATTTATACAAGAAAAATAACGTTCGTTCGACATGATAGGCTTACCATCTTTACTACGGCAAAACCAGTCCGGATGTGCATCGAAAAAATCTTTGGTAGCCCTATTAATATCCATACGAGCTATAACTACAAGCCCTTCTTCACGAGCTGCATCACTTACTTGTTTATAGAAATCTTGATCTCCAAGGTATTGTGCGCGATACTGAAGTTCAAGATTGCTGGGATAATAGGCAACAATACCACCGCAATTGATAATAACGCCCTGAGTTTTAGTGCGCCGCCAATACTGTCGCCAAAATTCAATATCGGCTTTCACCGGATCGTCTTCGGTAAAATTGGTTTGTGTCCAACGATAGGTAGTTTTATACCAAGGTAAATCTGTTTCTATCTTTTTATCAGTCACGTCCGAAGTTTTCCCGGTCTGTGTGTTACAAGATGTCAAGCTGCAAAATAAGATAACAATGATCGAAATAAAAATGACATATTTTTTCATATTTTCAACGTATAAAAATGTATATTAATATTATATATTTACAAAAAACATTATACTTTAATCCATGTAAAAATTAATAATGATAGACTGAATTAGATATCAAAACTTCAGTTTCGTATCAGAATACAGTAATTTTGCAATGAGCAAGGAAAGTTTATTAATATTTGTCATGTAAGTATAACTAATTCATGGTTCAGGATTGTTGAGATTTGGAAACTACTCCATCCATTGGATAGATTGCCCACAATACGTTGCCCGGTCACCATCAAATTAGGAAAATCTCCACTTATGCCGTTAGGCAATTTTATTTTCACAGTAATGGGACCAACTGGAATATATTCATCCAATGTTTGTCTCCACGTAGCCGTACTTGTCAGATTTACTAAATGGATAATCAAGCGTCCGGTTTGTTTATAAAGATGACAATCAATCAATCCAGGACCGATAACTGAAATTGGCAACTCATCTTTTATTGACCATCTTATGATATTTGCTAACAAATCTCCATGATCAGGAAAATTAAACCGAGCATATTGTCTATCAATATCTGCAGGCATAAAGGCGATCCGACTTCCATTAGACATAGTGTTGATTATCAATCCAGGAATATCAGTGGATGGCACACGCATCCAAGCCGTCTCTGGTGGATAAGTGGGAAATTCTGGAATAAAAGTCATTAATATTTGCGCATCCTCGCTTACCTTTAGAGGTGTAAGAGTTCCTCCAAACGGATAGATATCAGTTTGTTCGAATCCTTTTAAAATAGAGTGACGCTCACCTATAATTTCAGGTTCTGTTCCAGTTTGCGGACCGTATATATTTTTACGGATTTCAGGGTTAAGACGTAAATAAGTGTGGAGCGAAGTGTTTGATCTTGCTACGTCTTCCTGTTTTTTCTCACTATTGTCTTTACTATAATTTGTTTTAAACAAATCACTTAGTGCATAATCATTCAATTTATCACCCCATTCATTGTATAGTGACGATTCACCGGTAGCAAACAAGTTGCCTCCATTTGCAACGAAACGCTTTATGCTTTCCGCCTGTTTGACAGATAAGCTACCAACATTTGGTAATATGAGTAACTTTAACTGTGATGAATCACGATCAATATAATCAGCATGAATTGGCAAATATGGTATACGTGAACGAATCATCGCTTGAATAATCCCTCGATACGGTAGATTGACTTTATTTTCTGCTTCATCACGCCCATAGAAGTCTGTATTGTCTTGTGACCAAACGACTCCAATTGAAGCAACAGGTTTCCGATTAATTAGAAGTTCTTCATTAGCTTTATGCCATCTGAATATAGGCTCAGCAGTATGATACATTCGGCGATCTTCATGATAGGCTGCTATGTGATGCCACCAAGGTTGGATACCTCCACTTATACCTTCTATCATCCACATATGTGCTTCCTGTTGAGGCTTTGATAATATCCGAAAATACGGTCTTCCGGCTTGATACATTGCCATACTGTTGGGAATCAGCTTATCCCAACCCAGTACGCCATGAATTGTTTTTCCAATATCCGCCAGATTTTGGAAACCTGAGGTATCATTGCGCGCTTGATGATCGAGCATAATAATGTCTGCACGTTTGCAAATCTCCTTATAATCGCGGAATGTGTTACACTGGTTGCTTATCGAACCACTGTTCATCCCAGACCAGATACAATTTTGTCCGCCAACTGATTTTGTGATTCGATTATTCAAGTCCCATATTTCCAGTCGTTTCTCGTAACTCCATTTAATCCATTTCCGATATACTAAATCATCCCAATTACTTTTATTTGGTATTTGTTGTTTTGTTTTATCAAAGAAATCTTTTTTACAATACTCACAATAACAAATTTGATTTCTCCCTAATCCGCTCCAACTATTGTCAGTAAATCCTTCCGGTTGGTATAATTCCCATATTTCTTTAAGGATAGCAGGGATATGTTCATGATAATAAGGGCTGTTTATGCAACTGACATAAAGCTCTCCAGCGCGGTATGGTTCATTATTTGCATTGATTGCAAACCAGTCGGGATGTGCGTTATAAAACTCTTCATTAGCTCGATTTGAGTCCATTCGGGCAAAAACGGCTAACCCATCTTCATGAGCTGCTTTACATAAATCTCCGAATAAATCACGTCCTTGCAAATACTGCGCTTGATAATGATATGGTATTTTTGTAGGGTAATAGGCCACAATACCACCAGCATTAATAATAACGCCTTGCACTTGAGTTTTCTTCCAATGATTACGCCACCATTCGATATCGTAAGTAATCGGATCTTTTTCAGTAATATTGGTTTGTCCCCAGCGAGTGAGACGGCGAAACCAAGGTATTTCATTTTGTAAAACTGACTCTGTTGGATCAGTATTTGCAGCAACACTCTCCTTTGCCGACGAAATAAAACTTGCGCCGGCAAAGGAGAGTGTTGCTGTAGATGCTTTCTTCAGGAAATTCCTGCGACTACATTGGTAATCAGGTTGATTCATATCCTTTGTGTGTTTTTTTGTAAATCTATCAGTTATAACCCGGATTTTGTGGTAAAATAGCGAGATCATTGATTAATTGGACTTGACTTAACGGGATCGGAAAAACTGTCATGTATTCAGTCATTCCTTGATCTTTCATCACTTCAAATGCTTTTCCAGTTCGTACAAGGTCAAACCATCTCAATCCTTCAAAGCATAACTCTAATCGGCGCTCTTTCTCTATTGCATCACGGGCTTCTGACTGATTCATTGTTGTTGGGTATTCATCCACACCTGCTCTTTTGCGGACCTCATTCAAATAGGGTATAGCCTGTGCAGTTTTATTATTTTCGTTCATAGATTCAGCTAACATTAGTAGTACATCTGCATAACGAATTACTTTCCAATCAGCTTGACTACCATTTCGTACTGGGTTTCGCGTGATATATTTTTTTGTGTAAGTTTGACTTGTATTGGTCGGTATAGGCTTCCATGTACCAGTCTCGTCAAAAAAACCACCATATATTCCAACAGAGATCTCTTTCCTAAGATCATCATTTGTGAACAGGTCATAAAGTCCCCGCGTAGGACTGTTCCATTCATCACCATAACCAGAAATGCCAAAAAAATCGGTCATCGCCGTGAAATTTGGCATAAAAGCATTGGTAAACGGCGACCCTTCAGCAGTACCGTCAGCGTACTCAATATTAAAAATGTATTCACTATGATGTTTATTTGCATAATCGAACAAAGCATTGTAATCGTCCACAAGTTTATAGTTCATGGATGTCACTTCCATCAATTTGCTCTCGGCTTTCTGAAAATCCATCATCGTCAAGTAAACTCGTCCTAATAATGCTTTTGCAGCTCCAGCTGTCGGCCTTCCTATATCATTCCCGGAGTAATTTGCAAGTAAGGCGCTTTCGGCAATTAAAAGATCTGGGATAATGATATCATTATAAATAGTAGTAGCAAGAGTGCGTGGCGTTTGATAAGCTTCCAATACGCTGATAGATTTTGTTATAGCAGGCACATCACCAAAAATACGAACCAAGTCAAAATATGCGAATGCCCTTATAAAACTAGCTTCTGCTATATAACGATTCCTATTGGGTATGGATGATACATCAATACTTTCTATTTTTTCCAATAGAGTGTTTACTCTGAAAATTGCTTGATAATAGTTTTGCCAAGTGCTATTCATCAAGCCTGTACCACTGTTAAGTGTAAAACGATCCGCATATGATTGATCATTATTTTTGGCTATTTCTACCCAGGAATCGTCAGCTCTGATATCACCAAATATATAAAAATTTCGATATTGATTGCGAATAGGAGCATAAGCACCCGTAAGGGCATCCAAAAAATCTTTATCTGTTTTATAATAATACTCCACAGTCACAGTTGATGTAGGCATCAAGTGTATAAAATCTTGCGAACAGGACAACAACGTCAAGAATGCGCAGATTAAAATATAAGTACTCTTTTTCATAATTATCAAATTTTTCATAATTTTAAAATGTTACATTTAAACCAAACAACAAACTTTTTGCTATCGGATAATTATAATTCATCTGCCCGGGATATCTTGGATCTGAACTGTTATAGACTTCAGGGTTGAAATCTATGAAGTTGGTGACAATGAAAGGATTATTAGCTGTGACATACAATCTGAGATTTGAAAGAAAAAGAGATTGAATTATCTTTTCCGGCAATGTATAACTAAGATTGATATTATTCACTCGCGTGAAAGTTCCATCGAACATATACCGGTCGGATTTTTCTCTTAAACCGCCCTTTGGCAGATTGTTCGGACGAGGCATAGTTCCTGGTTCAGATTCTGATTTCCAATAATCATACACAAACGAATACTGCTTGTAACGCGCGCGCGTGTACATTTGCATATCGTTACCATTAAACACTTTATTCCCGTATGACCCAGTGATTGAGAAGCTTAATGAGAAATTACGATATGCAAAGTTATTGGTCATACCGAAGTAAAACTTGGGATAGGGACTCCCTAATATAGTTCTGTCAGCAGTAGTAATTTGACCATCGCCATTTATGTCTACGAAACGTATATCACCCAAACGCGATTCGTCAGCCGTTCCACGGCCAAAAAGAGGTCCGGCGTTTATTTCGGCTTGTGTTTTAAATATTCCGTCTGTTTTATATCCATAAAACATCCCCATAGGTTGTCCTATTTGAGTAATATGATTGGTACTGATTAGTGGAGCACCTTCAGGTCCCAATTTCAAAACTTTATTCCGGAATGCAGATATATTGAAATTTGTTTCCCAATCAAAAACTCCTCTCAGATTATGTGTATTTAATGTGAATTCCCATCCTTTGTTTTGAACTTCACCAATATTCTGCAATGCAGTATTGAATCCAGTAATCCGAGGAACATCAACATTAAGCAAGAGATCGTGATTATCTGTTATGAAATACTCAGCAGTCAAATTGACTCTGCTATTAAAAATACTGACATCAAAACCAAAGTTGATTGATGATTGTTTCTCCCATGTCAAAAATGTATTTTCTATATTAGAAGGACTCATTCCCCCGCCGAATTGTGCATAGGATGGATAATCTACGGTTGCCAAATGTGCATAGTTACCGATATTATTATTGCCCGTTGCACCATAACTGGCACGAATTTTTAAGTCATTAATAAAACTCATGTCTTTCATGAAACTTTCCTCCGACATTCTCCACATTAAAGCAGCCGAAGGGAAATAACCATATTTATTGTTCCTCCCAAAACGTGAAGAACCGTCCGCACGAATCGAAGTTGTGAGATAGTATTTAGAGTTATAATTATAATTTATTCTAGAAAGATAGGAAATAAGTGCCCATTCGCTTTCCTCAGAAGAACCTTCTGTTTTAGGATTACTTGCGGCATTCAATGTATGTACCATATTGTTAGGATAATTTTGACTCATAACAAAATTTGAATTATAGGCATTTCTTTGAGTGGTATATGCAAGCAATACATTGATTTTGTGCATATTAATCTTTTTTTGATATTGGAGCATAGTTTCGGTTATCCAGTTCAACGAAGTTGAACGACTATCATTTCCCTGTGCTGTATTATTGAACACATCCAACTTAGGTATGAAAGAGTAGGTACGTGTATTGGAATTAGTGGCTCCAAGCATAATGTTTAAATTGAGACCATTCGTTATTCTTATATCTGTAACAAAGTTCCCTATAGTGCGGTATTGCTCGTCTTTTCTTTTAATTTCATTTGCTTGAGCTATTGGATTCCATACGTTATTGGTAGCATCCTGTCCGTATCCACTGTAATAGTTTCCATTTTCAGTATATAAAGGGTACCAATACTGCCATGTGGTAGCTGCCCCCAAAATACCTTCTGCATCACCAGACCCTCCGTAAGAACGGATATTCAGAGAAGTCGAATAAGAAGAATTAATATTGAATTTCATATTAATCCGTTGATTTACTTGAGCATCTACATTAGCTCTCACGGTATAACGTTGGAAATCGCTTGCTACGATGATACCATCTTGTGACATATAAGAGCCGCTGATGGAATATTTGATATCCCTGGTTCCACCCCGTGCAGAAAGACTATAATTTTGTTGGGGTGCTGTTTGAAAAATGTAGTCATATGCATCATAACTCTCTTTGAACGTTCCATTAAGTACTTTTACTACCGTTGCGGGGACAGGATAAAACCATTTTGTTGGATCGGAGTTGGACATATCTCTGTTCGCATCCCTGTTCTGATTTACGATACCATCATAATAATATTGCGCTTGTTGCTGCATAGTAAGAAATTCAGGTTGTCTTAATACCTTTTGCCAGCCATAATATACGTCAAGATTAATGGTTGATTTTCCTTCTTTCCCTCTTTTTGTTGTTATGATAACAACCCCATTTGAACCTCTTGATCCGTAAATTGCTGTAGCTGACGCATCTTTTAAAATATCGATGGTTTCAATATCATCCATGTTCAACATTCTGATATTGGCTTCAGGAAATCCATCTACCACATACAAAGGTGTTGTTCCTGCAGAGATACTTCCCACTCCGCGGACACGAATATTCAATCCTTCTCCGGGTTGTCCGGTGGAAGAAATGACCTGAACACCAGCAATTTTCCCGATTAAGGCCTGATCAATACGAGATGCCGCAATTTTCTGTAACGCATCAGACTGAACCTGACCTACAGATCCTGTAACGTCTCTTTTTTGTAGTGTTCCATAACCCACAACGACGACTTCATCCAATGTTTCAATATCTTCTTGAATCGTAATATTAAAACTTGTCCTTCCAACCGTATTAATATCCTGCGCCAAATATCCTATATACGAAACACGAATAACGGCATTATTATCAACACTCAACGAAAACTTTCCATCTACATCCGTTACAGTTCCGTTAGTTGTTCCGGCCTCAACAATATTCGCTCCAATAATTGGTTCGCCGTTTACATCAATTACTGTTCCCGTTATTGTTTTCTTTTGTTGTTGTACAGATGCTGTTTCCAGTTTTTTTGAAATTT
>ENA-UOOM01002774-UOOM01002774.1-fermentation-metagenome-genome-assembly--contig:-NODE-2774-length-13810-cov-6.446020_pt1 | contig 13810 bp, 17 predicted proteins | sample MGYA00245781_ERZ724031 | MGnify/ENA primary metagenome ERZ724031 (study PRJEB28704, sample SAMN03018317) | fermentation metagenome | biome: anthropogenic terrestrial biome; feature: soil; material... | reverse complement strand
AACAGATTTTTACTTATTTTTTTCTGCTTCTTTACAATTGATTTTCAATCAAAAAGGACTGTCCCGAAACATTGGTACGCCCTTTTGCAAAGTGCTTTTATATTGTAGCTTACTTATTTAGCTTTGTCAATCCCCTTTTATTTTTTTATACAGAAAGCTGTTCGACCTCTATTTTGCTTTGAAATATGAACAAATGAATAAATATAGCCACACTTCGCAATGTTTTTTTATGGATATTTTATTATATGGAATGAAAAATATTTGTTTAATCTTATTTTATTAAAATAATGTCCGATATTGTATACAAATATATTATTTTGTTGAATGCTGAATATATCTATAATATAATTATAAAAAAGCAAGAAGTTGTGAGGTTAATATGCAAAAACCAATAAATAAGAATTTATCTCCTTCAGAATTGTCATTTTTCTGCATGCAGATTGCAATGATATTGAAGTCAGGAATGCTTATATCAGAAGGTATTGACTGGATGTACAATGATATAAAAGAAGGCAATGTTAAAAATGCTCTCTTCTCTTTAAAAAACCGATTATCCGAAAAGGTTCCTTTACACAAAGCAATGAAAGATACAGGATATTTTCCTTCATATATTATTAATATGACTCAAATAGGAAATGTAACCGGTAAGCTTGAAGACGTAATGAGCTCCTTGTCTGAATACTATGACAGGGAAGACTTCCTGAAAGGTAAAATAAAGAATTCTATTTTTTATCCGGCAATGCTCTTTGTGATGATGTCATTTGTAATTATATTATTGGTGACTAAAATATTTCCTATATTTGAAGGAATGCTCGAAGAGCTTGGAGCAGCTTCAAATGATTCATCATTTTTAATATCATTTTCCAACGGGATTATGGCAGGCAGAATTGCTATGGCATCAGTCATCATAATAATGGTTTTAATTTTATTAATATTCATACTTAACAAAACCAAAAACGGGAAAAACAAGCTATATAGATTTTTAGCTAAGTTTGCATTGACCAAATCAATAATGAATAAAATCACTGCATACAGATTTTCGTCGGCACTGTCACTATTGCTTAACAGCGGCATGAATATCGATTCTTCCATTGATATGCTTTTGGATATTGTTGAAGATCCGATATTGAAGGAAAAAATACAAATATGCAAGAACTCAATGAGCTCAGGAGAACTCTTCCTTGATTCGGTAAATGAATTATCTTTGTTTTCAAGCATGTATATACAGATGCTCAACACGGGACAAAGAACCGGAGAAATGGATGTTGTTATGAAAAAGCTGACTAACATATATGAAAACGAAGCTGACCAAGCAATCAATAATTTCGTAGCATTGATAGAACCGGTGCTGGTGGGTATTCTGTCCGCGGTAATTGGTGTTATACTTATTTCTGTAATGCTTCCTTTAATGAACATAATGTCATCTATAGGATAACAGAAAGGAATGATATTATGAAAAATAGTAAATTTAAGTATGTTTCAGCTCTTATAATTATATTGTTGATTGTATATATGTACATATCAGTTGATAATGCTAAGAAAAAAAGTGATGAAGAAAGTTTTAATATTTTATCCGAAGCAATTATCAGAAGTGCTGTTCAGTGCTATGCAATTGAAGGATTTTATCCTCCCGATATCGAATACCTTGAAAACAATTACGGTTTATTGGTAGACCACGATAAATATGTTGTAAGCTACAGTATTTTTGCTTCTAACATAATTCCTGAGGTAGAAGTATTCCTTAAAAATATCTATTAATAAGTTAGGAAGGATAAAATATGTATAAACGAAATAACATAAACCAATTTTCATTTCAATTCATATTTATAATGCTTCTTTATCTTATTATTGCAGTATTGTCTGTGATGATCATTTCTTTAGGCAAAAATATATATGACAATATTAATGAAGACAGAAACACTAACTACGAGCTGCGGGTTTCTCTTTCATACATAGCCAATAAAATAAGACAGTCAGATAAAAAGGAGAGCTTGGAAATCAGAGGGCTGCATGGTGCAAATGCAGTCATAATCAATGAAGGATATGATGAAGAAAAATATCAGACATGGATATATTTTTATGATGGTGCTATATATGAAATGTTTACCGACGAAGACAGTTCCTTTGAGTTGTATGATGGAATGAAAGTAGTTGAGGCTGACTTTTTTAAAATAGAGGAAATCAAGGATAATTTGTATAAATTCACTGCAGTTAGCAAGGAAGAAATTGCCGAATTGTATTTGTCCTTGTATTCAAATTAAGGCGGTTTTTATGAAGAATAAAGTTTCATTAAATTCAAGGGTATCACTATGGGAAATAATTTTATCGGTTTTAATATTTGCCGCCGCAGGGATAATAATGCTTAATTGTTTTGCTATTGCCAGATTTACTCAAATAAGAGCAAATGATAAAACTATTGCCGGAGCAATTATTCAATCAGATTTTGAAATTATTAAATCTTTAAATACAACTGATGAAATGTATGAATTTCTGGATAATTCATATGAAAGAAAAAATATCGGCAATAACAATTATGCTTATACAAAATATTTCGACAAAAATTGGAACCAAAACAGCATGGATAAAGAATATGCCGTAACCATCAGGATATCCGATGAGGATATGAAATCGGGAAATCTTATGATAATTAATATTTCGGCTGAAAAAGAAAAGCCATATCCTTTTATAAAAAAGGAAGGAATGGAACAAATTTATTCTATTGAAAGCAAAAAGTTTTTTCCTGACTTTGGAGGTATTCATGGAGAATAAAAATACCAATGCTTCCGCAGGAATGGGCGGAACTCTTATAATCACGGTGTTTGTTGTGTTATGCTTAATGATTTTCGCTGCATTGTCATTTACAACAGCTTACTCGGATTTAAAGTTAGCAAGGAAAGCTCAGGATATGGCATCGGATTATTACAGTATTCACGGTAAAGCTGAAGAAAAATTATCAGAAATAAGCGATATATTGTTTGAAACTGATATAAACGAAACAATGGAAGGCATAAAAGGCAGACTGTCAGGTATTGACGGAGTTTCATTTGATGATAAAGAAACGGTTTTGCAATATGAGGTACATGGAGATAAAAATCATAAAATAAGCGTAACTTTAAATATATTGCATGATTCAATGGGATATTATTATGAAATTTCATCCTGGAATTTATCGAACATAAATATGCCTGATTACGAGGACAAAATAATTGATATATGGAAAGGGACAGAATAATATGGATATTATGAATATTTTCAAAATTGCTATAGAGAAAAAAGCTTCGGATATTTTTATAATTGCAGGAAGACCTCTTAGCTATAAAATAATGGGTAATATTGTCGCCTTTGACGAAGTACCTCTTTCTTCAGATGATACATTCGGGATAATACGAGAAATATTCAGCATTGCAAATGAAAAAGATATAAATATTTTAGAAGATGAAGGTGATGTGGATTTTTCATTTTCATTGCCTAAATTCGGAAGATTCAGAGTAAGCTCGTATAAGCAGCGAAATTCTTTTGCCGCCGTAATCAGAGTAGTTTTTTTCGAGCTTCCCGACCCTAAGAAGTTGGGTATACCGGATGTTGTAATGAATTTATACAAAAAAACAAAGGGATTGGTTCTTATCACAGGACCTGCGGGAAGCGGAAAATCTACAACCTTGGCATGTATAATTGACAAAATAAACAAAGAGCGCAACTGCCACATAATGACCTTCGAAGACCCTATAGAATTTATTCATAAGCATAAAAAGTCAATCATAAGTCAAAGGGAGATTTACACGGATACTAAAAGTTATATTTCATCTCTTCGCTCTGCCTTGAGACAAGCCCCTGATGTAATGCTTATAGGAGAGATGAGAGATTTGGAAACTATCGAAATAGCCCTTACCGCTGCAGAAACGGGGCATTTGGTTTTGTCAACCCTTCATACAACGGGAGCTGCAAATACCATTGACAGAATTATAGATGTTTTCCCATCCAATCAACAGCAGCAGGTAAGAATTCAGCTGTCAATGCAGCTTCAGGCTGTAATTTCACAGCATCTTATTCCTTCATCGGCGATGGGAAGGGTTGCGGCATTTGAGGTTATGCTGACAAACAATGCAATTTCCAACATAATACGAGAATCTAAGATTCATCAGCTAAACAGCATAATTTATTCGTCTGAATCTATGGGTATGAAGTCTATGGATGAAAGTATTTTGGAATTATATACAAAAGGACTGATTACAAAGGAAAACGCATTAATTTATGCAGGCGAACCCGATTCGTTGATTAAACAAATGAAATAACCTTACCGCATACACTAAAAAATGACCCAAAAGGTCATTTTTTAGTGTAGTGAGGAGATTTTATATTAATATCAGGAAGGATATAATATGCCCGCTTTAAATTTATGCGGGGTGTATATCAATATTCAAACTGCTTTGTATAGTATTTGCTGTCAATCAATTTATTTGTTTGTTCCATTACTTTTGGACTGTTGGACTGTTTCGCGGAAGAAGCAATGGTACTGTCCATAAGCTTCCACTGATTGCCGTCAAAATACATTTCATTTAACTTAATCCAGCCAGTCTCGTCTGTATACACTTCATTCCATGCATGAAATACATTCAAGTTGGAAGAATACCCGGTTACCAATTTAGCAGGTATTTTCTGAGAGCGAAGCATTGCAGCCATTATCGAAGCATAGTCAAAGCAAATACCCTTATTGCTTTTTAATATTTCATCTAGCGATGGCAAATATCCGCTCTTAACTGTTTTAGCTTTTTCATTGTCATATGCAATATTTGAAATTATGTAGTCATAAATAACATCGATTTTGTCAAAATCGCTGTCCTTTCCTTCTGTAAGCTCTTCTGCTTTTTTTATTGTTTCACTGTCATCAGTATAATTTATCAATTGATTTGATACTAAAAACGGTGCATTTTCATCTTTTAATTTAACACTTATAGTTACGGTTTGCTTTGTCGCATATTTATTATCGCTGAGATTTTCAAATACACTTACCTTATATTTTCCATCTCCCATCTGGAGAGGATATGTATCGTATTTACCTTCGTTGTTTAAATCATATGTATATTTTTCCGTACCTTTTTCGATTATAACTTTTAATTTTTTCGTAGTTTCTTTCAAGTATTTTATTTTAATATAACCATCTTCTGATTGTGAAGCGTCAATTTCCGACTTGGTGCCTTCATATATATTATCGGCTCCGTAACACAATGTGAAGGAAGCTGTAAACAATATTACCATTATTATAAGCGTAACCTTTTTAATATGTTTCACTGTTTTTTCTCCTTTGACTTATAATTAGAGAAACTAAAAAAGCTTTGCTGAGACAGCAAAGCTAACAATCAATATAATGCACTCACAACTCAAGTACAGCAACTGGCTGTCATACCACATTCATGGCTTAGACCCTATAGCTTTGCGTCATTTTCTTTAGAAAATTTTGCCTATTCAATTAAAGACATGATAACATGTAAATAAATAAATGTCAACATATTTTGACAATTTATTCAAAATAAAATTACAAAAAATTACATGAAAGTTTTTCCGTAAAATTCTGCCTGAATGATATGATTGTATTTGATTCAGCAAATGCTGCTGTAATTAATAACTTCATTCAGCAAATCCTTGTTTTGAGCTGCAATTACTAAGGAATTCAGGTCAGGGCTTTTTTTATTATCTGTTTTTAGTATCCAGTAGTCCCCACCGCATTCCTTTAAGAAAATATTCGCGGCGGCATAATCCCATATGGCTAAATTCGGTGATATATATACATGTGCTTTATTTAATGCAATATCGCATATACGGATTGCAGCACTGCCTAAATGCCTGAAATTTAATGCTGCTTTACATACTTCCTCCATGTCCAAATTAATAAGCTCTTTTATCAATCCCATATTTTTTAGATTTACATCCACAATACCTGTACTTAATGTATTAAAGGGAGGTCGATTTACTTTTTTACCGTTTACATAGGAGCCTTTATTTTTAATTCCCAAATAAAGATTATCTTCAAAAACATCATATACAATTCCAAAAGCCGGCTCCTTATTTCCATAATAGGCTACGGATATGGCATAATTTTTCTGCTCATAAATAAAATTAAGAGTGCCGTCAATAGGGTCGATAATCCAGCATTTATCTCCAAAATCAGAATTTACCGTTCTTTCCTCGGTAATGAAGGTATCCTCCGGGTATTTATCAATTATGGAATTTACCAAAAAACTTTCCGTTTCTTTATCTACATCCGTAACCAAATCTGATACACAGGTTTTTTCGGTTATTTCAAAACTGCTTTTTATTCTGTTTCTTATAAAATTGCCTGCCTTCAATACTATTTCAACAGCATTGCTTGTTTTCTCGTCAAATATTTTAATACACCTCTTTCGTCTTTAAATTCAACTGAGCATCCTATCATAGGCTCATCAAGCAAAAGAATGGGAGGGTTGTTTGATAATGCTTTTGCTATCTGTACTCTCTGCTGCATGCCTCCGGAAAATTTTTTCGGTATCTCTCTCATTCTTTCCTTGGGGATGCTTACTTTTTTCAGCAAGCCTTCACTTATGCTCAAAATATCCTTTATGCTCATAATCCCCGCAGCCAAGCATTTCTCGGCAATATTTCCCACGGAGGATATATTCATCCTTAATCCGTCATAGGGATTTTGATATATCATGCCGAATATATAATCTCTTAATTTCTTTTTTATCTGGTTACTTTCATTTAACACATTTATACTGCCCTTTTCATATGCGGATAAAAATACTTCTCCTCCGCTTGAGGGCAAATCAAAGTATAAGCATTTCATCAAGCTTGATTTTCCGCTTCCGGATTCACCCACAATACCTAAAATTTCACCGGGATATACTTTGAAGCTTATGTCCCGGCAGGCATAAACCGTGGAGCAGACCGGACAGTAATTTCCCGCCAATTTGTTTTCTTTATTCCTGCAATAGCTGCAGCCCTCACCAAATTGTTTATACAAATGTTTAACATCAATAACAGGTTTATCGCTCATTTAATCTGCCTCTTTCCTTCTGTTTAAGACAAAAGCTTGTGTCATTGCACTTATAAATCGTACTTCCGTCCCGGTTTATTATTTCGTCCATAAATACACCGCTGCTTCCGCATTCATGACATACCTTGTCCGAAAAATCCTCGACTTTAAAGGGCATATCTTCAAAATCAATACTTTTTACCTTTGTGTAGGGTGGTATTGCATGGATTTTTTTCTCTCTTCCCGCTCCCAAAAGAATAAGACACTGCGAATTATCCATTTTAGGGTTATCAAATTTAGGTATTGGAGAGGGTACGGCTATATATCTGTCATTTACTCTTACGGTGTGGTCTGCTCCTGTGGAAATATTTCCATATTTCATTATTTGCTCAAAAAGCATCAGCCATGCTCCCGTATAGTCCTGATTGGCATGTAATTCTTTTGTCCTTGCTTCACTTGGCTCAAAATTCCTCAAGGGCTCAGGAGTAGGAACCTGAAGCACTAAAATCTGATCTTCCCTTAATTTTTCTTCGGGGATTCTGTGCCTTGATTGTATTATTGTTGCTTCCTCCGTATCTATTGTTTCCTTTATGCCGGTAGTTGCCTTTATAAATTTTTTTATGGAAACTGCATTTACGCTTTCATCACTGCCCTGATCTATCACCTTCAGAATATCGTCCTGTCCTATACAGACTAATGTTATCTGAAGTCCTCCCGTTCCCCATCCCCTTGCTACAGGCATTTCTCTTGATGCAAATGGTACCTGGTATCCGGGAATGGCTACGGCTTTTAATATAGTCCTTCTGATTTCCTTTTTTGACCCTTCGTCAAAAAAAGCAAAATTATATTTATCATGCATTTAATTCTCACCTCTTTTGATTTTTCGAACGTCATTAAGCTTAGCCTGAAAGGTTACATAATGAGGAAGCTTCAAATGTGATATAAAACCTGTTGCTTCAACACTGTCTATATGATACAAAACAAATTCCTCATCTGAAGTGGGAAATCCGGAATCTTTGTTTTCCAGAGTCTGATCCAAAATACTCATGCTTATTGCCTTTGTTTCATTTTGTCCCAATGCAATACCATATCCTATGGCAAAATTAATTTCCTTTTTACCTTCATCTTTTTGCACCATGACAGGTATGAGGCTTTCCACCTCTGTAACTTTTATTTCCCCTATATAATACTGCTCTTCTTCGTCTTCGGGAGCAACAGGGTCTGCAATATAGATTGGAAATGCTCCCACTCTTAATTCCGCAACCGTAGGATGTACCGTTCCGTATCCCCGCAGAGATGCATACGCCAATGTGTTGACTCCTTGAGTCATTCCTCTTGTCAATATTTGCAGTCTTTCGCTTCTCACCGTAGGAAAGCTTAACTGCTCCTTTGTTACATCCTTCGGCGCTTCGTCATTGATGGGAAATTCCGCCAGTAATCCCTGCTGTCTTAAATAATCCGCTACCTTTGGGAATTGCAAATATTCATCTGTTCCTTCCATCATTTCAATATTGTCTTCAAATTCCTTAACATATTTCTCTATATCCTCTAAGGTTTCATTTTCTATATTTAAATCGAAAAGCCGATGCTTGTAATCAAAATTAGTACCCAACATCTGTCCTCCGGGTATGTCTTTAAACGCTGCCGATATTCTTCTTTCAATTCTCATGGTGTCACTTTCAACAATTATTGAATAATATTTTCTCGGCAGGGTAGAGCGATATGCTCTCAGCAGAAATACCGCCTCTTCCAAAGAGCCTTCTCCCTGCTTAATTGCTGCGGCAGCAAGTTCTTTACTATACAAAGAAGCCTCACTCATAACCTGGTCTATCATAAGTCTCATTCCGGCTTGTATGTCCTTAACTGAAACAAACCTTTTGTCCTTTAATCTTTCGTATTTAATTCTTCTTATACTTTCTTCTATTGCGTATTGTCCGCCTTTTACCGCAACATAAGCCATGTTAATTTCTCCTTTCTATTTTTGTAGTTCTTGGAAGAGCCGCCATGTTATTGTTTCTGTCTGCAAAAATAATATCAACTCCCATGGGAAATTCTTTATTTGCATCATTTCTTGCTTCTATCCAGGAAGAAGAAAGAGGAACGGACAGATATGCTTTTTCTTTTATTCCGGGTCCGGTAAGTATTAATGTTTCATCGCTGCTGATATTCTCCACTTCAATTATTATAGTAGCTCCCTCATGAGGATCGCTGAGTGTTCCTCTCTTTGCTTCGCTTATTATGCGTCTCAGCTGCTCATGGTTATCCATACATACAAATATATAATCAGCTTCGGAAATTTTTTCGTATGTACTGTAGGTCAGCCTTGATATTTGTTCCTTTAAATCATTTTCATTGCTTTCCACATAAAATTTCACTTCCGCATCTAACAACGCGGACATTAAAAGCATGCTGACAGGCAGGCAATTAAAATTATAATCAATATTCTCCGCTTCTCCCACACAGCTTATAACTCCGGGCTGCGACATGGATTTAAGAAGTTTTCTGAATACCTTCTGCATTGACATAATTAAAATATTATCTTTCATATTTCCACATCCATAGTTTCAAAATCAATTTTAGTTTTCATTATAGAGCTGTTTGCTTTAATTCTTTGAATTCTTTGCTTTTCTTTTTCTTCTTTTATTATTGGCTCCCATTTTTCAATTAGGGGAGATTTTACCGAATATGCGGCATCAATTAAGGAAAGGTAATAAGCCTTGCGGAATTCCGAGCCGATTATTATTCCGATGCCTATTTTATTGTCAATTTGAACCCTGCATTCACTTACTAAAACTTCGCATAAATAAAACAGGGAGTTTTGTGCACTTTCCCTTACCTTTACCATCGTAAGGGATAACCCCGGTTCATCTATCATTTTCACATCATGACAGCTTTCCACTTCATCGCTTAATTGCTTAAGAAAAACTTCATCACAATTAACTAATATTTCTGTCTGCTCTCTTCTTTTCATAATGCTCCCGACCTTATTATATTATTTGAGTCTGTTTAATTCTTGTTATGATAAGTTCAAATGCCAAAGCAATCAAAAATACACACATTACTCCGAATCCCATGGCACTGTAATTGGCATGACCTGAGTATACGTTTATAGCCGTACCTATTGTGCCGGGAACGCCTACCGCTGGTCCTATCACGACAGCTACGGCGAAATTTATCTCCGTACGCATTGCAATCCAGGATATTAATTTTGTATATGCGCTTGGTACTATTGCTCCGAATATTATCTGCGGCATACTTGCTCCCGAAGCCTTGAGAGCTTCTATAGCACCCGGGTCAACCTCTTCAAAAGACTCACTGAATGATTTAACAAAAAATGCAATAGTATGAAAAGTCATGCCGACAATAGCTGTAGTAGCACTAAGCCCATATCCCGCAACAAATATCAGAACCCATACTATTGTCGGAACTGCTCTTAAAAATGAAACAATTGCATTGACAAATGTAGATATCTTATTGCTGCTTATATTATTTGCCGCAAGCAATCCCAAGGGAAAGCTTACTGCAGCCCCCAAAAGAGTTGTTAATAACCCCAATAAAACAGTATTTGTAAGACGTGACAGCATTCCTAACTTTTCGTCGGCAGGAACCAAATCAAATCTGAAAAAATCCATAACTATTTTTTTTGCAATATGGGGACTGAACATATCCCATTTGTAATCAACTTCAAATCCTAAATAATATATCAAAGAAAAAAACATTGCAGCTATGACGACCATAACCAATTTATCCTTGGAATCTCTTTTTTTGAGCTTATATCTTCCTAACTTTGTCTTTTTTATTTTTATTTCTCCTACGTTCAGCTGTAAGCTCTCAGAATAAGTGTTCATGACATTATCCTCCTTCTTATTACGGTAGAAACCCTATCCGTAATGATAATAAGTATGGTAACCATTAGGATAGCACTCATCATTAAGGGAAATTGAGCAAATCCCTTGTATATATTCATTAAATATCCGATTCCTCCTCCGGCAAGCATACCTACTATGGTAGCTGAGCGTATATTATTCTCAATGGAATATAAGGACCATGATATTAAAGCCGGCATAGTTTCCGGCAGAACCCCGTGAATTATAATCTGCCAGTATCCAGCTCCCGTAGCTTCCAAAGCTTCTATTGCATCTGAATTGGTTTCATCTATGGTATCAGCAAATACCCTTGTTAAAAAACCATAGGATATTATAGACATAACCAAGTACGCCAAGAAATTACCAAACCAAAAGCATAACAATAAAATTATAGCCCATATTCCTTCCGGTATATTTCTGCATATTGAGGCTGTAGTTCGTATTATTGTTTTAACAAAACGGTTAGGAGATGTTTTTACCGAAATCATGAGCGCAGATAACAATCCTAAAATTACACCTGTGGCAGAGCCTGCTATGGATAGGAATACTGTATTTATTAACTGCTCCGATTGTCTTGAAAACTCCGAAAAGTCAACCGGCAAGTAGTCGATTATAAATCTGTCCGCCGCATTTGCAAATCTTTTGAATACTTCTACCCAGCTTACTTCTAAGCTTTTACTGCCGTAAATAAATAAAAAAATACAAAAATTTACTGTTAATGCGGTTCCAAGCCTTTTTTTCCTGAAATATTTCAAATAATCAACTCCCTTATGAAATTAGTTCTTCCGATGATACGCCATATATATGAGAAATCATATCAGCTGTTAATTCTCCCGGTTTTCCCGAAAAAACAATCTCACCGTTTCTAAGTCCGATAATTCTGTCAGAATAGCTTTTAGCTACCTCAACTTGATGTAAATTTACCAAACATGGAATTCCAAAAGTACGTGTTATATCATAAAGATATTCCATAATTACTTTTGAAGCTTGAGGGTCTAAGGATGCTATGGGTTCATCGCACAATATCATCTTAGGCCCCTGAATTAGAGCCCTCGCAATACCGACTCTCTGCTTTTGCCCTCCCGAAAGATTGGAGCATTGTTCATAAACACGCTCCTCCAAGCCAAGCATATGAAGTATTTCAATAGCCTTTTCAACATCTTTCGCAGTGTATAATCCTAAAGCACTTTGCACTGTAGAATAGCTGCCTAATTTCCCGTGAAGTACATTTTCCAATGCATTCAATCTGTAAACAAGATTGTAATGCTGAAATATCATGCCTATATTTTTTCGTATTTCTTTAATTTGATGTTTATCAGCTTTGTTTACACTTTGCCCGATGAAGTAAATATCCCCTTTAGATGCATCAATCATTCGATTGATGCATCTGAGCAGGGTTGATTTGCCGCTGCCGCTTGGACCTATTACAGATACAAATTCTCCGTTATCCACATTAAAAGATACTCCGCTTAATGCTTTAACACCGTTTTTGTATATTTTATCAACATTTTCTACTCTTAAAACTGTTTGTTCTGTCATTGTTTTCTCCGATTATTTAACTTTATTCATTTCGTACAAGAAATCATAGTAAGTTTCATCAACGGCGAAAAATCTTTTTTCATGAGCATTTGGGTCTACATCTTCCGCAGAGAATAATCCCTTTTCAGGATCATAGAATCCTTCGGCTGCATTTTCCGGTGTTAAATTAACCAAATGAGTTTGGATTTTTTCGATTTCTTCTTCAGTCAAATAATTTTTATTAAGCCATAAAGGACCATTCGGAACAAACGCTTGGGCTAATATTAGGAAATTGTCCTTAGCTCCCATTTCCTCCGCATAACCGCAGCAATAAGCTCCGGCATATACCTTCTGCTCATTAATTAATGTAACAGTAACCTGATGTGTTTGTCCGTATTGAACATCTGAAAAGAATTCCCCGCTTGTCTGCAATTGAGCACGTGTCTCCACATCACCTGTTCCTTCGGGACCGAAATGCTTATAGAATGTTGTTGAAGGAACCATGGAGCCGGAAGTTGATGTAGGTGACACAAACGCAAAGCTCTTTCCCTTAAGAACTTCAAGCTTATCTTTTTCTTCGGTTAATCCTTCGAAGTCCTTTGCATTATCCTTATGAGTTGCTATAAATGCCGGATATCCTGCTTCATCAGGTTTCCCCTGAGGTCCGTAGGATACAATGGGTATTACATTTTCATCTCTCATATGAGAAGTAGCATATGTATTTCCCGACTCCCAAGCCAAGTGAGCCGTTCCTGACAATATAGCCGTTGCAACCGCGGCATAATCATCCGCTACGGTATATCCGACTTCATATCCGTCGCCAAGCGCATTTTGAACTTCCGTTACCATATATTTGAAGTTTTCTTTAATGTCTCCGCCGGATGCCTCATTGGGCAAAAAAGCCATTGTTATTTTTTTTACTTTTTTTGGCTTCTCTTCCGGTTTCTGTTCTTCTGCCGGTGACTGCTCATCCGCATTGTTTACAGCAGGTGGTTCCTGAGCACATCCTGTAATAACAGTCATAAGAACCAATAATAAAACTATAAGTTTATTAAGTATTTTCATTTTCTCATTTCTCCTTGTTTTTTATTTAAAGTTAAATTTATCTTATCGAGCCTTTGTATTGGTTTTATTTGTTTAGAATTTGATTGAGGTAAATTATTTGTAAATATTTATTCAAACAAAACAAGAAGATATTTCCGAAATCCGAAATATCTTCTTGTTTTGTCCCGTATGCCTATAAAATCATAGTAGCCAATCACCCATTAAAAAAAACTACATTTCCATTGGTTTATTACCAACTAAAATGCAGCCTTTAACTTAGTGCGGATGAAGGGACTCGAACCCCCACGCTAAAGCGCTAGATCCTAAGTCTAGTGCGTCTGCCAATTCCGCCACATCCGCAGGACGCTGTTTT
>ENA-UOOM01002772-UOOM01002772.1-fermentation-metagenome-genome-assembly--contig:-NODE-2772-length-13816-cov-4.914977_pt1 | contig 13816 bp, 18 predicted proteins | sample MGYA00245781_ERZ724031 | MGnify/ENA primary metagenome ERZ724031 (study PRJEB28704, sample SAMN03018317) | fermentation metagenome | biome: anthropogenic terrestrial biome; feature: soil; material... | reverse complement strand
GCTCTTCCGATCTGTTCATTCCTACCTTTCGGAGGTCGAAATGTTGGAGGTGGTGTACTTTGATGAGGACATTTTTGATGACGATGAAGACATACTTTGCCCCAGCTGTAACGAGACCATTTATTCAGAAGATGCATACGAAATGGAAGACGATGATGAGTGATCAAAAGCTCCGAATAATCGGAGCTTTTCACCTTTCATTCCACATTTTTCACATCACGGGACATATCCCGTGATTTTTTTATTTTATTGTGATATTTGGGATAAGCCCTTCATAGATATAAGTAAGCAAAGGAGGAGGGCATTATGTCCAAAATATTGAAGATGAGGGAATCGGACATGTCTTGGCAGGAACCGGTTCTTGAGGCATTACCACCAGAAATTCAAGATATGGTAAGAAGGCTTCCATTAAGCCTTAGGCAAGGGTTGGAAGAAATTCAGATTCGGGAGAACCGTCCCTTCATGGTATATGGTCATGGCAGGGATTATTTTGTCTGCGAAGATGGAAGTATATGTGCTCACGCAGATCAGGCCTATCATATAAGCCAGGATGATACTCGAAAGATACTACAACTTATTTCAGACTATTCCATTTATGCATTTGATGAAGAAATTCGGAACGGGTATCTCACACTGAAAGGCGGACACCGGGTGGGGATGGCCGGTAAAATAGTATTAGACAACGGATCCATTAGAACTATGAAATACATAAATTCTTTTAACATACGTATATCCAGAGAAGTTATCGGTGCAGCTGATAAGGTCATGCCTTTTCTTATAACTGATAAAGATATTTGTCATACTTTGGTTTTATCCCCGCCTCAAATGGGTAAAACCACTCTTTTACGTGACATTGCAAGAAAAATCAGTGATGGTTTCCACGGATTTACAGGCAGGAAGGTGGGAATAGTGGACGAGCGTTCGGAAATAGCCGGCTGCTGGCATGGACTTCCACAAAGAAAAGTTGGAATACGTACAGATGTTTTAGACAGCTGTCCAAAAGCTGCGGGTATAATGATGATGATACGCTCAATGTCACCAAAAGTAATATTAACCGATGAAATCGGTAAAGAGGAAGATGCTGCTGCAATTCAGGAAACTCTTAATGCAGGTATCAAAATCATCACGTCTGCTCATGCAGCCAATTTGGAAGATGCATGCAATAGACTTTTTTTATCCCGACTGTTAAAAACTCGTATCTTTGACCGTATTGCTGTATTGGGTGATTCTCTTGGAGTGGGTACCCTGGAGCAAGTATATGCGGGAAAGGACTATAAACAGCTGCTTTGCCGGCCTGTCAGATAAGGAGGTTCTCTTAATCATGTTAATCAAAATTATCAACAGCAGCATTATTGTAGCAGCTTCTGCTTTGATAGGACGAGAACTTGCCCATACTTATGTGAAACGCACCCAGGTTTTAAGTTCGCTGCAAGGAGCATTATCGCGTTTGGAAACTGAGATTGTGCACTATGCTTCCCGTCTTCCAGAGGCAATGATGCGTATAGGAGAATCTATTGGAGGAGCATCAGGAAAGCTGTTCTACCTGACAGGTCAGTTATTAACAGAAAGAAAAAGCCTTACTGTTTCCGATGCCTGGCATAGCTCTTTGGAACAGAATAAGGAAGTCCTTTCTCTTCAACGGGAAGATTTGGACATCCTTCAGCGTTTTGGCAATCAATTGGGCAGCAGTGACAAGGAAGGACAAATAAAGTTTATCAAGCTGACCTTGATGCAACTCCATGAAGAGGAGTTGAAAGCCCGGGCACTTCGTGAAAAATATGAAAAAATGTATCGCAGCCTGGGTTTGCTGGCAGGTATAGCTTTGGCTGTTATTTTGCTATAAATGGAGGGGACAGCAAATGAGCATTGACATTATTTTCAAAATTGCAGCTATAGGGATTCTGGTTGCTGTCATCAACCAAGTCCTGGAAAAAGCCGGTAAGGAAGAAATGGCCATGATGACTACCTTAACCGGTGTTGTAATTGTATTGCTGATGGTGGTTAATTTAATAAATCAATTATTCCAAAACATAAAATCCATTTTTAAACTCTACTGACGACTAAAAGTTTGCAGAATATGTATTAAGAGAATGGATCCAGGGGGTGATGGAATGGATATTATGCAGATTGCAATAATTGGTTTGGTGGCAGCGCTGCTCGTATCAATCGTCAAACAATATCGACCGGATATTGCCATGATAATTACCATGGGATCAGGAGTTTTATTATTTCTGATGCTTCTTGGCAACATCAAGATAATTGTCTCTACTGTTGAAGTCATATCACAGAAGGCCAATTTGGATTCAATTTATCTGATGACAGTGCTTAAGGTAATTGGTATTGCCTATATTGCAGAATTCGGTTCGCAAATATGCAAGGATACCGGGGAAGGAACCATAGCTTCAAAAATAGAGTTGGGTGGAAAAGTTTTGATTATGGTATTGGCTTTGCCAATATTAAAAGCACTTATGGAGGCAATTTTAAAAATACTCTCTTGAAGGAGAAGTACTCGTGAAAAAGATAATTTGGATACCATTAATCGTTATGTTCAGCTTTTTTTTATTTCCAGCTGATGTTTTAGCAGCTGTAGAGGAAAATGGAAACTGGTATGAGGAAATTGAGAAGCTGATAGGGGAACAATTGAATGACCTGAATATTCAAAATTGGGAGCCCTACTTGAAATATGTAGAATCGGAAGAATTCAGCATTTTAGAAGGCGAATCAGCGAAGGAGATGATTCGAAACTTGCTTACCGGACAATTCTCATTTACCTGGCAGGACTTCTTAAATAATGTTGTCCGAATTTTTTTTAGAGAGTTGCATTTAAATTTGACTCTCATGGCAAAAATAATTGTTATAGCACTTATTTGCAGTATTTTCAGAAATTTTAATGATTCTTTCAATAACTCTTCCGTAGGTGAAATTGGATATTATGTTTGTTACGCAATAATAATTATCCTGCTAATACAAAGTTTTCTTCCCATTCTTGCAATTGGAAAAACAGCCATAGAGAAAATGTCCGGATTTATGCAGCTGCTTTTCCCTGTTCTATTGGGCTTGTTGACTGCCATGGGAAATTTTACTTCAGTGACAATCTTACAGCCGGCTATTGCAATTTTGATTGGTACAGTAGGCTCGGTTCTGACAAATTTAGTATTCCCGCTTATTTCTCTTTCTGCTGTTATCACTATGGTGAACCATGTCAGCGAACGAGTGCAAATACAAAAGCTGGGTAGATTGTTGAATAATCTTTGTACTTGGATTCTTGCCTTTATTTTTACAATTTTTGTTGGGGTATTGACCATACAAGGAGCCATGACTTCAACATTTGATGGCATTTCCATACGAACAGCGAAATTTGCTATTGGGACCTTTGTTCCTGTTGTCGGAAAAATGTTTTCTGAGTCTTTGGATATTATTGTTGGATGCTCTTTACTGTTAAAAAATGCAGCAGGCATAGCAGGTTTAATAATCATTTCTCTCCTTTGTTTAGCGCCAGCTGTCAAAATATTTACACTTTTATTCCTGTATAAGCTGATAAGTGCATTACTGGAGCCGGTAAGCGATAAAAGGATAACAGAGTGCATAAGCGGCATCGCCAAGGTATTGAGTGTCTTACTGATTACTGTATTGGGTATTGCTCTTATGTTCTTTTTGACCGTAACTTTAATGATTGGAACCGGGAATACAAGCATGATGTTAAGATGAGGTGATGTAATGAAAACCATGGTAGGAGAGTGGATTTCGAATTTAGCGGTAATAGCCATTTTAGCAGCCTTGGTTGATATGGTTCTTCCTAATGGCAACCTGCGTAAGTATACGAGCTTTTTATTCGGACTGGTGATTTTAGTAATGTTTCTTCAGCCTATATTCCACTGGATAGGTCAGGAGCCAAAATTGGAATATGAAGTATTTAAAAATTCACTCAACCAGCAGACACGAAATACAGCCTGGCAGAAAGAGTTAATTGAGGAAAATTTTGAGTCAAGACTGGAAGAGATGATGAAGGAAACACTGGAGAAAGAACTGACTCTTGAATTGAAATACAAGACAGGCATGGACGATCTCCTTGTTGAAATAAAGTTTGAACAAAATAATAGAAAAACTGATTATTCACAAATTCAAAGAATCGATATAACAGCTCCTTTTAAAGACAGTTTAACTCAAATCGATGGGATAAGTATTGGTATAGGGAAAAACCATGCGAAAGCAGAGGATGATACAGGCTCCAGCAGCACAGATATGATAAAAGAATTACGACAGCATATATCAAAGCTGTATAATATTGAGCCAGGCATAATATACATAAATGGTAAATGAACTTGCTTTAAACCAGCAGATAAGGAGGGGATACTATGGAAAAAGCTTTCTCATGGAAAAAGTTTGTGCAGAGAGTGAAAAAAATAAAGAATATCGAGTATTTTATTTTCATATTGGCCATAGCAATAATTATAGGTTTGTTTAGCAACTGGTTTCTACCAGGGGGTGATGCACAAACAATCAGCGGAACCCATGAGCCGTCAGAAGATTCACTGGCTATCAACCAGGAAGACCATTATGATCAGGAAGGTCGTCTAAAGCAAGTGCTGGCAGCTATTAAAGGGGCTGGTAAAGTAGAGGTAATGATTACCTATAGGTCAGGTAAAGAGCTCATACCGGCCATGAACACCGTTGAGTCAAAAACTGAAACAGAAGAGCAGGACAGTAATGGCGGAATCCGCAGGGTCAATCAAGCTGATTCCAACTCACAGCCCGTTAGTATGACTACTTCAGAAGGAACTCAAGCTTTAATAACGAGAGAAATTCAGCCGGAAGTATTGGGGGTTATTGTGGTAGCTGAAGGAGCTGGTGACATTCGGGTGCAGATGGAGCTGCAAAAAGCGGTACAGACTGTATTAGGTATCCATTCCAATCAGGTAGATATCTTTGTAATGAAAGACGAGGAGTGAGAATAATGAAAAAAATGTTTGTTATCCAAAAGAAAAATATCGTAGTTGGTTTGCTGGTGTTATTATTGATTGTAACTGGTTATCTTAACTTTATATTCAACCAAAATGCGACACCTGCTGTCAATCCAAAAGATCCTGTATCATCATCTGATAAGAATGACAAGAATGCAGATGAAACTGCACCCGGTGGGAAGATTACGGTCAGCGATGTTGATGATACTGAAGAACCGGGAAACCAGGATCAGATCCAGGAATCAGGCGAAGCTTCAGTATCTTCTTTATCAACCTTTTTCAGAGACTATCGTTTTGAAAGAGAGCAAGAGCGCAGTAAGGAAGTAATGCATATTAATTCCATAGTAGACAACCCCAATTCAGATGGAGATATGATAAAAGAAGCTCAGGCTCAGTTGCTTGAACTTACTACAAACATGGAAGCAGAGCTTGTAATAGAAAATCTTATCAAGGCAAAGGGTGTAAGGGATGCTATTGTAATTATTCATAGGGATAATGTTAATGTTATAGTGGACAAAACAGAGCTTGTGCCGGAAGAAGTTGCCATGATTTTGGATATTGTCAAGCGTGAAACCGACAAGGATACAAAAAATATCAAAATTATCCCGAAAATTTAGAAAAATTTAGAAATTTTAGTAGATTTATTTGTAAACATGCTGTACATTTGGTATAATATCAATATAAAAATAAAATCAGGAGGTGGAAAGCTTGACACAACAGAATACGGATGACTACGGTAAAGTCACATTTGCTGATGAGGTAATTGCTATTATAGCAGGTCTTGCAGCAACAGAAATTCCTGGTGTAGCAGGCATGAGCGGCGGTCTTGCAGGTGGAATTGTAGAGATGTTGGGAAGAAAGAACCTATCCAAAGGGGTTAAGGTGGTAGTCGGCGAAAAAGAAACAGCCATTGATCTTTTCGTAGTTGCAGAGTACGGAGTAAGGATTCCAGAAATGGCCTGGAACATACAAGAAAATGTTAAAAAGTCAGTAGAGAACATGACTGGACTTACAGTGAAAGAGGTAAACATACATATTCAAGGGGTTGTTTTCGAGAAAGAAAACAAAAAGGAGGAAGCCCCACCCAAAATCAAGTAAGAAAACACCAAACCCTCTGAGCTTTCAGGGGGTTATTGATAATGAATAAAAAATACTGTATTGGAGAAAGGGCTGATTTTTATGAAATTTAAAATTGGTGATCGTATTTTACTTACTATATTGGTTCTTATTGTCATGCTGTTTTCCCTTGGTTTGCTTGCTGCATCAATTGGCATCATACCGGAAGAAGACATTGGCTCAATTTTTTCTGTTGCTGTAAGCGGCAGTTCTGCGATTATTATGACAGTGATTGCTGTTATCCTGTTTATTGCAGGTCTGCGTCTGCTGGTAGCATGTTTGATTCCTCCAAAATCCCAAAGCACGATATTGGCATCTACTGAGCTGGGTGTTATCCGGGTTTCTGTTACAACCTTGGATACACTTACTCAAAAAGCTGTACACAGTTTCCAGGAAGTAAAGAATGTTAAGAGCGTAGTGCTTCCCGATGCCGACGGAGCTCGAGTTCAGCTTAAGATAACGGTTTTGCCTGATGTCTCAATGCCTGAGCTGACCCGAACCATTCAAAGCAGTGTAAAAGAATATGTAGAATCTCTTTCCGGTATTTACGTAAAAGAAGTGCAGGTATACATAGAAAACCTTAGTGTTGAAAAACCAGTGCGGGTTGAATAGGAGGTAGGGAATGAAGGAATTTTTGATGCTCTCTTTTAAAAAACACAGAGGAAAAATCATTGGTCTCCTTTGCGGATTGTTATTTGGCATTTTCATTCTTTCATTAGGCTTCTGGCGCGGTTTGTTTTTATCGATTTGTATTGCCGTCGGCTATTGTATAGGCAGGCTGTATGATAAAGAAGAAAATTTCACTGCATCTTTGATTGCCATTTTACCGGAAAACATTCGTAACAAGTTCCAATAAATAAAAAGAAGCATTCCCAGGAGGATACCCATGGCACGACGATCAGCCAGAGAAGCTGCAATGAGCTTATTGTACCAAAGAAATTATATTCAGGACTATGACTTAAATGCACTTGGAGATATGGTGGAAGAATGGGATCTTGACGATAAAGACATACCATACATCGATGATATTCTTACCGGCAGTCTACGACACATTAATGAAATAGATGATCTTATCCGCAACAATGCCAAAGGCTGGAAATTTGAGCGAATTTCCAAGGTGGATTTATCCATCTTACGTCTTGCTCTATATGAAATCCTGTATAGAGATGATATTCCGGAAAGTGTATCCATAAATGAAGCAGTTGAGCTGGCAAAAAAGTATGGAAGTGAAAAAACCGGCTCATTTGTCAATGGCATTTTAGGTACGGTGGTACGCAGTCAGGAAAATTCCTCTGACACATAAGCCTTTATATTACCAAACCTGCTCTGACTAAAGATAATCCAGCAGACTCTGCACTGCCAGGCTTACAAGCTTGGAATTAGGACAAGCTTAAATAAAAATAAATGGAGGAATTTTATGGCTGAATTAATCGATGGAAAAAACCTTGCAAAACAAATTAGAAAAACCATCAAAAATGAAATAGATGAATATATACAACAATATGATCTTGCTCCTGGTCTCAGTGTTGTTTTAGTGGGAGATGATCCGGCTTCTCAGGTTTATGTAAGAAACAAGGAACGAGCATGTAAGGAAGTGGGTATCAATTCCACTGTAATCCGTATGAAAGAAGAAACTACGGAAGAAGAACTGCTGGCAGTCATTCAAAACCTTAACCTAAATGATTCAGCACATGGTATTTTGGTACAGCTGCCTTTGCCTGAACACATAAATGAAGAAAGTATTATTAATGCCATATCACCAAGTAAGGATGTGGATGGTTTTCATCCCATACATGCAGGAATGCTGATGAATGGTCAGGCAGGTCTAGAACCTTGTACCCCAAAGGGAATTATAAGACTTATTGAAGAAACCGGTCAAAGCATTTCCGGTAAGAATGCTGTGGTAATAGGCAGGAGCAATATAGTAGGAAAACCTGTTGCTCTAATGCTCTTGCAAAGAAATGCAACTGTAACAATAGCACATTCGAAAACACAAAACCTTAGGGAAGTTGCCAGTAATGCAGATATCCTGGTAGTGGCCATAGGCAAAGCCAAATTTATAGACAGCAGCCATATCAAGGAAGGTGCTGTCGTAATCGATGTAGGGACTACAAGGGTCAATGGTTCCTTATATGGCGATGTAGATTTTGATGAGGTCAAGGACAAAGCCGGCTATATAACTCCTGTTCCCGGCGGAGTCGGTCCAATGACCATAACCATGCTCTTGGAAAACACGCTGATAGCAGCAAAGAGAAGTTTAAAGTGATGATTAATCGTGTCGTTTTAACCGTCCATCAATTGAATGATTATGTGCGTGTTCTTCTTGCCCGAGATCCTTTGTTGCAGAAGGTGAGTGTAAGAGGTGAAATCTCCAACTTCAAGCATCATTCCTCCGGGCATATGTATTTTTCTCTTAAAGATGAGCAGGCTCGCATACAATGTGTCTGGTTCAAACAGAAAAGAACAGGTGCAGTCTTTCCTGTTAAAGACGGTATGCAAATGATAGCAACGGGCAATGTTTCCCTTTATACCAGAGATGGTCAATATCAATTATATGTAGAAGATATGGAACATGATGGACAGGGAGATCTGCATCTTAAATTCGAAGAGCTGAAAAAAAAGCTTCGAGAAGAAGGCTTGTTTAATGATGAATATAAAAAGCCTTTACCTTTGCTGCCGAAAAAAATAGCAGTGATTACTTCTCATACTGGTGCAGCTGTTCGAGATATCATTCGAGTCATAACCCAGCGAAATCCCTATGTCAGCCTGTTGGTAATCCCTGTAGCCGTACAAGGACAAAATGCTGCAGAGCAAATAGCCAGAGCGATAGAATATGCCAATACAAGAAATGATTTGGATCTAATCATCACTGGTCGCGGCGGGGGATCCATTGAAGAATTGTGGGCTTTTAATGAAGAAATAACTGCAAGAACAATTTTCAGATCACATCTGCCTGTTATTTCTGCTGTCGGGCATGAAACGGATTTTACCATAGCGGACTTCGTTGCTGATGTAAGAGCCTCCACACCATCCAATGCAGGGGAGCTGGCTGTACCTGAATCGATCAACCTGCTGTCCATGGTTAAGGGTATGCAAAAGAGTTTGCTGAATGCCATGGATTTCAATATAAACCGCAAGCACCATAGTCTGGAATTGCTTGTGAATCACTATGTTTTCCAGACCCCGCGCCTATTGGTAGATCAACACAGTCAATACCTTGATCTATTGATTCAAAGAATGAATTATGCTGTAGAATCACATTATAAGCATGCCAGGGAACATATGTCACAACTGGTTTCCACGTTGCAGGCATTGAGTCCCCTTAATGTTTTAGCAAGGGGTTATGCGATTCCTTTTAATGAAGGGTTTACAAAGCCAATAAGGTCTATCCATCAATTAACACCCAAACAACGGATAAGGTTGTTGCTTCAAGATGGACAGGCTGTTTGCACAGTGGATGAAGCAGATGACGCATCCCATTATGCAGAGGATAATATAAGGAGAAAATCATATGGAAAATGAAGCATTGAAAAAACCGGATCTTGCTTTTGAGGACGCCATTAAAGAATTGGAAAAAATTGTACAGGAGCTAGAAAAGGGAGATGCTCCTCTGGAAAAGTCTTTGGATTTATACAAACGCGGAGTTGAATTAACAAATCTGTGTAATAAACAGCTGACAGAAGCCCAGGGTATAGTAAGAATATTATCGCGAAACTTAAATGGAGAGCTGCAAGAGATGGAATTTAACATTGATGAAAGGGAGCTTCGCTAAATAATGGATTTTAATACAGTTTATAAAAAAAGGCTTGCCTATATCAATAAAGGTCTTGACACCCTGCTGATGAGTCGGGAAAGTCATCCTGCAGTGCTTCGTGCCATGGAATACAGTCTTTTAGCAGAAGGGAAACGATTACGCCCAGTGTTGTTTCTATCTGCATATGAACTGGCGTATTTATACGATCACAAACAGAAAGAAGCGGTTCCCGAATCGGAGCTGGATTTCATCCTGCCTATGGCATGCGCCATAGAGATGATTCATAACTATTCTCTGATTCACGATGATCTTCCCGCTATGGATAATGATGATTACAGAAGGGGAAAGCTCACCAATCATAAGGTGTTTGGAGAAGCTGCGGCAATATTGGCCGGCGATGGACTATTGAATCTGGCATATGAAGTAATGCTGGAAAACATCCTTGATTATCCACAAAGTTTATCTCATTATATAAAAGCCATGGCAGTAATCGCCTATTCTGCAGGAATATCGGGGATGATTGGTGGGCAGAGTGCAGATATGGAAAATCAAAGCGAAGGAAATGAAGAAGAAGTACTGAATTATATACATACCCATAAGACAGAAGCATTGATTACAGCTTCTTTAAAAGCAGGCGTATTGGCGTATCGAGAAGAACCAAAGATCTTGGATGCTGTTACAGGCTACGGTAAAGCTCTAGGTCTTGCCTTTCAGATTACCGATGACATATTGGATTTAACCGGTAATTTTTATCAGTTGGGAAAAGCTACCGGTCAGGATGAAAAAATGGGAAAACAAACTTACCCTGCTGAATATGGTCTTGAGAAATCCAAGATCCTGGCCCGTAAATATATAGATAAGTCAGTTTCCTATTTAGAGCCTTTTGGAGTAAAAGCAGACTTTTTAAAATCTCTGTCCTTGTCAATTTTAGACAGAAAGCGATGAGGGAGGACAGCAGTTGGCATTAATTACAGAAATTGCGCAAAATCGAATTCTATGGAATAGCATATTAGCCTGGCTTATTGCCCAGGTGCTTAAGGTGTTTTTAACCCTCATTTTGGACAAGCGTTGGGATTTTACTCGTTTCATTCGTTCTGGAGGAATGCCCAGCTCCCACTCGGCAATCATGACTTGTATGACAACCTCCATTGGTATGCAGGAAGGCTTCAACTCTTCAATCTTTGCTCTGTCAGTAGCTGCTACCCTCGTAGTCATGTATGATGCAGCAGGTGTTCGCAGAGCTGCTGGAAAACAAGCAGTGGTATTAAATGAAATAGTCAGAGAACTGCAAACCCAACACACTGTAACAGAAGGGAAATTAAAAGAATTATTAGGGCATACACCGATAGAAGTCATAGCCGGTGCAATCCTGGGAATCCTTGTAGCGGTGCTTTAACCCCTCCTTGATGAATTGCTGAACTAGTGATATAATCTTTATTTGCAACAACAGTCTTATTTTGTTCGCGGAGTAAGTGACAATTCAAAGAGAGGAAAGCATAATGACATTGCTGGAACAGATAGAGCAAGTTAGTGATTTGAAAAATTTGAGCCAGCAGGAACTCCTGCTCCTTGCACAGGAACTGCGTCAGTTTATCCTGCATATAGTATCGGAAACCGGAGGACATCTGGCATCAAATCTTGGTGTAGTAGAACTTACTTTGGCACTCCACTATGTGTACAACAGTCCTATCGATAAAATTATATGGGATGTGGGACATCAAAGTTATATACATAAAATACTTACCTCCCGCCGGGATGAATTTCATACTCTTCGTCAATACGGCGGACTTAGTGGCTTTCCCAAAAGAAAGGAAAGCATACATGATGTCTTTGAAACCGGACACAGCAGCACATCAATTTCTGCTGCCCTGGGGATGGTCAAGGCAAGAGACCTTAAAAAAGAATGTTATGACGTAGTAGCAGTCATTGGAGACGGGGCATTGACAGGCGGCATGGCATTTGAGGCTCTTAATGATGCAGGCAGGCTGAACAGCAGCTTAACTGTAATACTAAACGACAATGAAATGTCGATTGCTCCAAATGTTGGTGCTATAGCCTCTTACTTGACAAAAATCAGATCCAACCCCAGGTACAAATGGATCAAAAAGGGATTTGCCCAATTCTTGCGAAGTGTTCCTTTGATAGGAAAATGGTTGGCAGAAAAGTTGGAGAAGCTTAAGAACAGCTTGAAGTATTTGCTGGTACCCGGGGTGTTGTTTGAGGAATTGGGTTTCACTTATATAGGACCTGTAGATGGTCATAATTTACCCAAGCTGATATACACCTTGAATCGAGCAAAGCAATTACAAGAGCCGACTCTTGTCCATGTAATAACTCGTAAGGGGAAAGGGTATTTATACTCGGAAACGGATCCTGCTCAATACCATGGTGTTGCTCCTTTTGATATCGAGAATGGAGAGAAGACATATAATGGCAAGTCAACTTCCTATTCAAGAGCTTTGGGCATACATCTAAGTAAGCTGGGTTTTGTGTATCCTGAACTAACAGTCATTACTGCTGCAATGCCTGATGGGACCGGGTTATCCTATTTTCAAAAAAGATTCCCCGATCGTTGTTTTGATGTTGGAATTGCAGAGCAGCATGCAGTTACCTTAGCGGCGGGACTGGCCATAAGCGGTATGAAACCAGTAGTGGCTATCTACTCGACATTCCTGCAAAGGGCTTATGACCAAATAAGCCATGATGTATGTCGCCAAAATCTACCCGTAGTCTTTGCTATTGATCGAGCAGGATTGGTGGGGCAGGATGGAGATACACATCATGGTGTATTCGACCTGAGTTACCTGAGCCATATTCCAAATCTAACAATTATGGCACCAAAAAATACAGAGGAACTGACGTACTTGCTGGACTACTCATTGAAAATGAACTCTCCCGCAGCCATACGATATCCCAAGGAAAGTACAAGGCTGGTTCAAGAATTACCTTCCGGGCAAATTTCCGACTTAAAATGGGAAGTCTTGCAAAATGGGCAGGATATAGCCATTTTTGCAGTAGGTTCAATGGTAGAACTGGCATTACAGACAATAGAAATATTACATACACAGGGTATCAAGCCAACAGTTATAAATGCTCGTATTATCAAACCTCTGGATACGGAACAGATGAGCCAACTGTCTGAAAGCGGTCATCATCTATTTGTCACTATGGAAGAAAATGTATTGACAGGCGGATTCGGAAGCTGCGTTAATGAATACATAATGAAAAATGGCAATAATACAAAGGTCATAAATATTGGTATTCCTGATACCTTTGTTGAGCATGGCAATATCCTACAGTTGAAGAATTCCTTGCACTTGGATCCGGTTTCCATTGCAGCGCGGATTTTTAGCGAAGCTGGAAAGGAGATATGCTATGCAAGACTCACATAAAGAACGAATTGATGTCCTGTTGGTTGAAAAAGGCTTGGCTGACAGCCGTGAAAAAGCAAAACGAATCATTATGGCAGGCTTGGTTTTTGTAGATCAGCAGCGTATAGATAAACCTGGAACCAATGTTCTTGCCGACAGCAACATTGAGATAAGAGGGGCAGCGAATCCTTATGTCAGTCGTGGAGGACTGAAATTAGAAAAAGCGCTCAAACAATTCAACATACAAGTAAAAGACCGCGTATGGCTGGATGTCGGTGCTTCAACAGGAGGATTTACTCATTGTCTGCTTGAAAATGAAGCCAAGCTGATATATTCCATGGATGTTGGTTACGAACAGCTTGCCTGGGAATTACGGCAGAATTCCAGAGTTATTGTTATGGAGCGGACCAATATTCGATATGTAAAAAAGGAAGACTTGGCATCTGTTCCTCAAGGCGCAGTCATCGATGTATCTTTTATTTCCCTGAAACTGGTTCTGCCCGTAGTTGTCGAATTAATAGCTAATAACAGTCCCATCATAGCCCTGATTAAACCACAGTTCGAAGTGGTCAATGGCAAGGTAGGAAAAAATGGCCATCGGGAGCCCATGCCAT
>ENA-UOOM01002771-UOOM01002771.1-fermentation-metagenome-genome-assembly--contig:-NODE-2771-length-13821-cov-4.016417_pt1 | contig 13821 bp, 13 predicted proteins | sample MGYA00245781_ERZ724031 | MGnify/ENA primary metagenome ERZ724031 (study PRJEB28704, sample SAMN03018317) | fermentation metagenome | biome: anthropogenic terrestrial biome; feature: soil; material... | reverse complement strand
CTCTTTCCCTACACGACGCTCTTCCGATCTGTACAGCATATGGTAAAGCTGCTGCTGAGCCTCCGGGAAATCCCGAAACCGGATGATGCCGCTGATGCTCTTGCAGTGGCGATATGTCACATCAACAGTGCCCGTTACGGGAGAAAGATCGAGACCCGTTACCATTAGGAGGAAAGCAGGATGTACGCATACATAAGGGGAATTCTGGAGGAAGTGGACAATCAAAGGGTTGTTGTGGAGGCAAATGGGGTGGGCTACCTTATTTTTGTGCCGAATTCCGTGCTGCATCGGCTGCCTCCCGCCGGAGAAAGGATTCGGCTGTTCACCTATTTTCACTTAAGGGAAGATACCCAGGAACTATATGGCTTTCTGGAGCAGGAGGAAAAACGGTTCTTTGAAAAATTGATTACGGTTTCGGGTGTGGGACCCAAGGCGGCACTGGGAATGTTGTCCGCCTTTTCTGCCAGGCAGTTGGCAACTGCCATTGTGACAGGAGACCGGAAACTGCTCTGTACTGCGCCCGGAATAGGGAAAAAAACAGCAGAGAGGATTTTGCTGGAGCTGAAGGATAAAATAGATCAGAATGCCCTTGCGGAAGGGGGTGCCGCACCCGTTCCGACCGTCCAATGGAATGAGGAACGCATGGAAGCTCTGGAAGCGCTGCAGGCCCTGGGTTATCCCGCAGCAGAGGCAGAGCACGCCCTGGCAGGCGTTCAGGAGACGGATCCTTCTGAACTGGTGCGTCTGGCACTGAAAAATATGGATCGTCGCGGGTAAGGGGGAATGGATTTGGAGGAGCATCCGGAGCGGATTATTGCAACCGATAAAATAACGGAGGATCAGGATACCGAGCTGAGTCTTCGGCCCAGAAAAATGACCGACTACATCGGGCAGGAAAAGGTCAAGGAAAAAATGCTGATTTTCATCCAGGCTGCCCTGCAGCGGGGGGAAGCTCTGGATCATGTGCTGCTTTACGGACCTCCCGGGCTTGGGAAAACCACCCTTGCCAATATCATAGCCAATGAACTGGGGGTCAACATACGGATCACCTCCGGTCCGGCCATTGAAAAGGCCGGGGATCTGGCCGCCATACTGACCAACCTGGGAGACCGGGATGTTTTGTTCATTGATGAAATCCATCGGCTGAACCGGAGTGTGGAGGAGATCCTCTATCCGGCTATGGAGGATTTTGTGCTGGATATTATCATCGGAAAGGGGCCCAGTGCCCGTTCCATCCGTCTGGATCTGCCCCGGTTTACCCTGGTGGGGGCGACCACCCGGGCAGGGATGCTGACGTCTCCCCTGCGGGATCGTTTTGGTGTCATCAGCCGGCTGGAGCTTTATCACACCGATGAATTGAAGAAAATCGTCATCCGCTCTGCAGGGATTCTGAACATTGCAATTGACGAGGAGGGTGCCTGGGAGATCGCAAGGCGTTCCAGGGGAACTCCCCGTGTTACCAACCGCCTGCTGAAGCGGGTTCGGGACTATGCCCAGATCCGGGCGGACGGAGTGATTACCCTGCCTGTGGCAAAGGAAGCCCTGGATATGCTGGAAATAGATGATGTCGGACTGGACGATGTGGACAGACGGCTTCTGGAGGCAATTGCCCTGAAGTTTGACGGAGGGCCGGTGGGCCTGGACACCCTGTCCGCATCCACCGGGGAGGAAAGTTCCACCATAGAGGATGTCTGTGAGCCTTATCTGCTTCAGCTGGGCTATATTGCGCGGACTCCCCGGGGAAGGGTTCTGACTCCCCTTGGCCGCCGTCATCTCAATCTGCCGGTTCAGGAGCAGGAAAATCTGCTTTCAGCAGAACAGCACAGGGAAAAAGAATAACACTGCCGGAATACCATAAAGAATGGAGAAACAGGATGGAAAGACAGGAAACGGAGAAACCGGCTTTGAAGGTTTCTGATTTTGACTATGAGCTGCCGAAGGAACTGATTGCGCAGTCTCCTTCGGAAAAGAGGGATGAATCCAGACTGCTGGTTTATCACCGTTTTACAAAAAAGACAGAGCACAGGATTTTCCGGGATATTGTGGATTATCTGAATCCCGGAGATTGCCTGGTGATCAATGATACGAAGGTGCTTCCTGCCAGACTTCTGGGAAAAAAGGAAGATACGGGAGGCAAGATGGAGTTTGTGCTGCTCCGCAGGGAGAGCGGGGATACCTGGCGTGTATTGGTAAAGCCGGGGAAAAGGGCAAGGATCGGCACAAAGTTTATTTTTGGCGACGGTTTGCTGAAAGCAGAGGTGTTGAGCGAAACGGAGGAAGGGGGACGCCTGGTCCGCTTTTTTTATGAGGGGGTCTTTGAAGAGATCCTGGATAAAGTGGGTGTCATGCCTTTGCCCCCCTATATTCATAAAAAACTGAAGGATCCCAACCGCTATCAGACGGTCTATGCGAAGCAGAAGGGCTCCGCAGCGGCGCCTACGGCAGGGCTGCATTTTACCCCGGAGCTGCTGGATCGCCTGAAGGAAAAGGGCGTTGTCATGGTAAGGATTACCCTGCATGTGGGGATTGGCACCTTTCGCCCGGTAAAGGTGGAAAATGTCCGGGATCATAAAATGCACCGGGAAGTCTATGAGGTGACGGAGGCTGCAGCCCGACAGATCAATGCGGCAAAGGCTTCCGGAAAACGGGTTGTATCAGTGGGTACCACATCCCTGCGGACACTGGAATCCGTTGCGGATGACAATGGAGTGGTGCATGCAGGAAGAGGCGAAACAGGAATTTTTATCTATCCCGGTTATCGCTTCAGGATCATTGATGCCCTGATCACCAATTTTCATCTCCCCAGGTCGACGCTTCTGATGCTGGTGAGTGCGCTGGCCGGGCGGGAGGAAATGCTTGCCGTTTACCGGGAAGCCATTTCGCTGCAATATCGTTTTTTCAGCTTTGGCGACGCAATGTTTATCAGCGACGACTGAAGATGCGGGCGATTCATGACAGGCGGCCTGCGGCCTTCCTTTGGGAAAGCAGAAGGTCGGGGAGAGAACCCATCAGGGAGGATTTATGTTTGAATTTGAAGTGATCAGGGAAGACCCGCGGTCGGGAGCCCGGCTGGGAAAATTCCATACACCCCACGGCAGCTTTGACACCCCTATTTTCATGCCGGTGGGGACCCAGGCTGCGGTGAAAGCCGTTTCTCCAAGGGATCTGGAGGAGATCCGGGCACAGATTATCCTGAGCAATACCTATCATCTGGCGATGAGGCCAGGACATGACCTGGTCCGGGAAGCGGGAGGACTGCACCGGTTTATGAACTGGAACCATCCGATTTTGACGGACAGCGGCGGATTTCAGGTTTTCAGCCTGGCGGAGCTCCGGAATATCCGGGAGGAAGGCGTATGGTTCCGATCCCATCTGGATGGTTCCCGGCATTTTCTGAGCCCCGAAAAGGCGATGGAAATTGAAAATGCGCTGGGTGCCGATATTATTATGGCATTGGATGAATGCATGCCATATCCTGCCACCTATGATTATGCGAAGAAGTCGACGGAACGGACGGCCCGGTGGCTGGGCCGCTGTGTGCAGACTCACAGCCGGGAGGATCAGGCCTTGTTCGGCATTATACAGGGCAGTATGTTTGCGGATCTTCGAAAGGAAAGTGTGGAACGATCCCTGGAATATGATCTTCCGGGGTATGGGATCGGCGGGCTGAGCGTCGGGGAACCCAAGTCCGTGATGTATGACATGCTGGATGTCATTATGCCGATGATGCCGAAAGGCAAACCGAGATATCTCATGGGTGTGGGTTCGCCGGATTGTCTCCTGGAAGGGGTTGTCCGGGGAGTGGACATGTTTGACTGTGTCCTGCCCACCCGGATTGCCAGGAACGGAACGGTGCTGACCAGCCGGGGAAAGATTGTGGTGCGCAATGCGGAGTATGCGAGGGACTTCACCCCCCTGGATCCGGAATGCGACTGTTATGCCTGCCGCAATTTTACCCGGGCGTATATCCGGCATTTGATCAAGGCAAATGAAATCCTGGCTGCCATCCTTACCAGCATCCATAACCTGCGCTTCCTGATTCACCTGATGGAGGAAATCCGCAGGGCCATCCGGGAGGAGCGCCTGTTGGAATTCCGGAACGATCTCCATGAAAAATTCAGACGGGAGTAATATTTTTCTACAAATCCTTGAATTCACGGGACAAACAGGTTAATATAATACTATAGTTGCAGGAAAAGGAGGGAATCGAATGGCACAGGCGGCAAAGAATACAAAGGGTGCGGCGGGCACAGCTGGTCAGAATGCCGGTGCAGTAGGCGGTGCAGGAGTTCTGATAGCAAACCTGTTACCTTTCGTCCTGTTGATTGTCATCTTCTACTTTATGTTGATCCGTCCCCAAAAGAAAAAGGACAAGGAAAGCAAGGCGATGCTGGCATCCCTGAAGGTAGGGGACAATGTTACGACAATCGGCGGACTTTGCGGCAAGATTACTTCGATCCGGGATGATGTATTGACTCTTGAAGTAGGAGCCGACAAGGTAAAACTGGTCTATGAGCGCTGGTCCATCCGCGATGTGGATAAGCCGATTTCAGACGATTGAGGGTAAACCGGAAAAAGAGCTGTGTTTCCATTGGAAACCGGCTTTTTTTGTGTTGACGGATCCTTCCCGTGGTTTGTCATAACCGTTTCTCCTGATGCATATGTTTGAAATAAGATGCATAGAGGGAGTTGGGAAGGATGAAAAAGGGTCGGAAAGTTGCGGCGAAACAGGAAGAGAGTTCCCTTACAAAGGACCTGGCGCAGATCACCAGGGGGTCCGCCTTTGCGGTACTTCTTACATTGCTTTGTATCATCCTGTTTGCGGTTGTCATGCAGCTGTCCAGCTTATCGGAATCGATTATCCGGCCTGTTGTGCAGGTGGTACGGATATTGAGCATAGCGGTGGGCGGGATATATGCCGCCGGAAAGGGTGTCCGCAGGGGATGGCTGAAAGGTGCCGGGACCGGAATCCTCTACGTGATACTGGTTTCCCTGATCGGGATTTTTTCCGGAGGAAAATTTGCCTTTGACCGGATTTTTCTCTCGGATATGATTATGGCCATTATTGTGGGTACCGTGGGCGGCGCCATCGGAATTAACCTTCGCTGACTGAAAGAATCAAAAGCGGAAGGATGCGCGGCCCTTTTCATTTGCCGGACTTTATGATATAATGAATTGTAATTTTGAATTTTGTTTAGGGAGAGGGAGTTGCATTATGAAGCATATCAAGACCCTTTGCAAGGGCAATCTGAAGCAGACCATGCATCGGGGTGGCTGTGGAGAGTGCAAGACATCCTGCCAGTCCGCATGCAAGACATCCTGCACGGTTGGAAACCAGAGCTGCCAGAAGTAATATTTTATTTCTTACATAAAAGACATGGATAGCAGTAGCTCAGCTACTGCTATTCTTTATGAAGCACCTGGTTCTGTCAGGGCTTCCGTTCACCGGGGCATTCTGTTTTTGGATAGCTGCGGCGCCGGGGGTTCCGTACAGGAGAGCAGGAATGGAATCGGAAAGGGAAAAGGCCAATGATACATAAATTTGAAGCAGGCGGTGTCCGGCTGGTATTGGATGTAAACAGCGGTGCCGTTCATGTAATTGATAAAATTGTCTGGGATTTGTTGGATTATGGTCCGGACTTTGTCTGGGAAGATATTGTGAAGGGATTGGGCGATCGGTATCCGGTCGGTGATCTGCGGGAAGCCCTGTCCGAAATAAACGAATTGGTGGATGCAGAAATGTTGTATACCACCTGGGATCCGAAGGATCGGCCCGTTATGGCGGGGGAGCCGATGATCAAGGCCATGTGTCTGCATGCGGCTCATGACTGCAATCTCCGATGCCGGTACTGTTTTGCCTCCACCGGTGATTTTCATGGCCAGCGGGCCATGCTGGATCTGGAAACGGGAAAAAAGGCTCTGGAGTTTCTCGTAAATCATTCCGGTCACCGGAGAAATCTTGAGGTGGACTTCTTCGGCGGAGAGCCCCTGATGAACTTTGATGTGGTGAAGAAGCTGGTGACATACGGCCGGCAGCTGGAAAAGCAATACAACAAGGAATTCCGGTTTACCGTTACAACCAACGGACTGCTGCTGGATGACGATACCATAGCCTATATCAACCGCGAGTTTGTCAATGTGGTTCTCAGCATTGACGGACGGCGGGAGGTGCATGACTGTCTTCGCAAAACCGTCAACGGCAGGGGAAGCTACGATGCTATTGTGCCGAAGGCAATCCGGCTGGCGGATTTGAGAAATCAGACCGATTACTACGTCCGGGGGACCTTTACAAAATACAATAAGGATTTTGACAAGGATGTCCTGCATTTGGCCGATCTGGGCTTTCAGCAGATCTCCATTGAGCCGGTGGTTGCTTCGGAGGATGAGGATTATCATCTTTCCCGGGAGGATCTTCCTGAGATTTTTGCGTCCTATGACCGACTCCTGAAAGCCTATCTGGAGAGACGAAAGGAAGGGAAAGGCTTCAACTTCTTTCATTTCCAGGTGGATCTGGAGCAGGGGCCCTGTGCAGCGAAACGAGCCGCAGGCTGCGGAGTGGGCAATGAATATATCGCAGTGACCCCCACAGGGGATATTTATCCCTGTCATCAGTTTGTCGGGGAGGAAAAATTCAAGATGGGAAGTGTGCTGGATGGCTCCTTCCGTCAGGACATGCAGCAGAACTTCCGGAAATGCAATGTATTTACAAAGGAAAAATGCTCTTCCTGCTGGGCCAAATTTTATTGCAGCGGCGGGTGCTCCGCCAATGCCAGTCATTTTTCCGGAAGCATCGATGAACCTTATGAACTGGGCTGCGAGATGGAAAGGAAAAGGCTGGAATGTGCTTTGGCTGTGAAAGCCATAGAAGCAGAGGAAGAATAACAACATTTATGGAATTGATACCAAAGATGCAGGGACAGGGAGTTATTCATGTCAATTTATCAGGTATGCCAACCGGATTCGGAAAATACCGAAACTGTTAAAATGCTGCTGCAGACGGAACTGAATATCAGTAAAATCACTGCCGGGCTGCTGGTGAACCGCGGAATAACCAGTGTGGAGGAAGCCAGGGCGTATCTTCATCCCACTTTGGATCAGCTGAACGACCCCTTTGATTTGTCGGGTATGGACCGGGCAGTGAAAAGGGTTCGAAGCGCTGTTGCATCCGGAGAGAAGATTACAATTTACGGGGATTACGATGCCGACGGGATTACTTCCTCTTCGGTGTTGTCCCTTTATCTGAAATCATTGGGAGCCGATGTGGATGTCTATATTCCCAGCCGGCAGGAGGAAGGTTACGGACTGCATCCTGAGGCTCTGAAGCGGTTAAGGAATGGAGGAACCGGTCTGGTCCTGACGGTGGACTGCGGCATTGCCGCTGCGGAGGAGATCCGGGAGATATCGCCGGACATGGATATCATCGTTACGGATCATCATATGCCGGGAGCTGCCCTGCCGGATGCTTTTGCCGTGATCGATCCGAAAATTCCCGGACAGGCTTATCCATACCGGGAGCTGGCGGGAGTGGGTGTCGCATCCAAATTGGTTCAGGCATTGGGGGGACGGGAAGCTGTGGTTCCTTTCCTGGACCTGACAGCATTGGGTACGGTGGCGGATGTGGTCCCGCTGACGGGAGAAAACCGGGTGCTTGCTGCACTGGGGATCCGTCAGATCCGGGGAAAGCCCCGTCCCGGAATCGCCGCTTTGCTGCAGAAGCTTGAGATGGAGCCCTCTGCAGTAAATTCCGGCAGGATATCCTTTACCATCGCACCTTGCCTGAATGCGCCGGGGCGGATGACCACTTATCGCGCAGGATATGAGCTGCTGACTGCCTCCCGGCCGGATCAGGCCCTGCCTGTGGCGGAGGAGCTGATCGGGTGCAACCGGGACCGCAGGGAAACCGAGCAGCGTATTCTGGAATCCGTGCAGAAAATTCTTCCGGATCAGGTCAATCTGGCCGATGACCGCTTCCTTGTGGTGGCCGGGGAGGGATGGCATCCCGGAGTGATCGGGATTGTGGCTTCCAGGATATCCGAACGATATCACCGTCCGTCTGTCGTCCTGTCCCTGGATGGAGAGCAGGGTGTGGGATCCGCCAGAAGTGTCCCGGGATTTGATCTGTACCGTGCCCTTTCTTCCTGCAGGGATCTTTTTTCGCGGTTTGGCGGGCATGAGCAGGCGGCAGGCCTTTCCATCCTTACAAAGGATATTCCGGAGTTCCGCAGAAGAATCTGTGAGTATGCGGGAAAAGTTCTGGATGATGAAACGTTGATTCCCCATTATGTTTATGACGGAGAGATTGCTCCGGAGGATATTTCCCCCGGATTACTGGAAGAGATCGACAGCCTGGCACCTTTTGGAGTCGGCAATCCCACTCCCAGGTTTCTGATTTCCTCTGCCGTTGTGGAAAACAGCAGGCTTATAGGCAGGAACGCCAATCACATTAAGCTTGCCCTGGCGCTGGGGCAGCGCTCCTGGGATGCAGTGGGATTCGGGATGGCAGAAGCGGGCAGGGATTTGCAGAAAGGGTGCCGGGTAAGTCTGCTGACTTCCCTGAAGCGGAATGAATGGAGGGGAGTCAGCAGTACGCAGCTTCAGATATGCAGTCTGAAAAGAATATACCGGGATCACCGGGATTTGGACAACCTGTTGGCTTCTTTCTATTTTAAATTTTTTGATGTCTTTTTTGATGATTTTTTGTATAATGGTGACGTGCAGCAGGCACGGGATGATACCGATCCGGACGATTATGAGGTCCTTACGGTGGATCAGGCTACGGCTCTTTTGAAGGATTCTGCAATTGGAACCGGCATTTTTGTCAGCACCCTGGAGTCTGCGGTTTGTATTCTGGAGGATCTGCTGAAGAAAGATATGCTGGATCGGATCCCGGTTCGATATCATTCACCGGATCCTGCAGACGGGGCAGGCAGGAATTCCGTTATTCTGATTCCCGGGCCTCGATTCCATCCGGAAAGATATTATCATACGGTTTTACTGCCCGCTGTGGAAGAAAAATTTCATGGGACTGGTTTTGAAACGGGGGTTCCACCGGACAAGCTCCGATACCTTATCGTGTCGGGTGCTGCCGGAGAGGCGGTTTCATTGAAGGAGATCCTGCGCAGGTCCTTTACCCTGACGCGCAGGGATCTGGGTATCATTTATAAATGGCTGCGCAGAATCGTTCCGGGCAGGGATTACTGGCCGGATTCCGAACAGCTGCTGCTTTGCCTCAGGGAGGGGTCGGGAAGGGACTTCAACGGTTTTCAGATGCAGCTGGCTCTGGAGATCTTCAGGGAGCTGAATTTTATTTCGATGAAAACCGGAAACCAGACGATCCGGATCCGATGTTTCCGGGATCCGGCCAATCGGCAACTGAAGGAGAGCAGGCTGTATGTCTTTCACAGGCACTGGTTGATGGGTTACGGCATAAAGGATTAAAAGCCCTTTATGATTCCAATAATTTGTCTGAATTTAAGGAGGAAGCGGTATGGATTTAAAGGAAAAGATAAGGGTGGTAGAAGGCTTCCCGAAAAAGGGTGTTTCCTTCAAGGATATTACAACTCTGCTGAAGGACAGAGAAGCGTATCATGAAACCGTCGACGCTATGGTGAGCCGGTGCCGGGATAAGAACGCGGATCTGATTGTCGGCCCGGAAGCCCGGGGGTTTGTGCTTGGCGCTCCGGTTGCGTATGGCCTGAATGCCGGCTTCGTTCTGGTCCGCAAGCCGGGGAAACTTCCTGCCGAGACCGTCCGCTATGAATACGGCCTGGAATATGGCACGGATACTCTGGAAATACATAAGGATGCCATATTACCTGGTCAAAGGGTTGTGATTGTGGATGATCTGCTGGCAACAGGAGGCACGGCACTTGCAGTGGTCCGGCTGGTGGAGAAACTGGGCGGAAAGGTCGCCGGGATCCTCTTTGCCATGGAACTGAGCTTTTTGAACGGCAGGGAAACATTGAAGGGATACGATGTGGACTCTCTTATTCAATATGAAAAATAGCAAGGATGCCCATCGTTCAGACGGAAGGATGGAAGGAATGGTACGATCCGTATTTGTCTGATGGAGGGATTCAGAAAGGGAGATGGCTGTGCTGGAAGAACTTTTAACAAAAATTGAAAAGGCATTCGGACCGGAAGCCGTCGACAAGATCCGGGAAGTCTATGAATTTGCTGCCAAAGCCCATGAAGGGCAGAAAAGATCTTCCGGCGAGCCATACAGCATTCATCCCCTTGCCGTCGCAAACATCCTGGTGGATCTGGGCATGGATGTGGATACCATTGCCGCAGGTTTGCTGCATGATACCATTGAGGATACCAGTGTTACCAAAGAGGAACTGACGGAGAGGTTCGGCGACGAGGTCACCGATATGGTGGATGGCGTTACCAAATTGAGCCGGCTTTCCTATAAATCGAAGGAAGAGCAGCAGGCGGAGAGTCTGCGCAAAATGTTCCTGGCCATGGCAAAGGATATCCGTGTGATTATCATCAAGCTGGCAGACCGGCTCCATAACCTGAGAACGCTGGAATATGTGGATGAGGAAAAGCAGCGGGAAAAAGCATATGAAACGCTTGAAATTTACGCTCCGCTGGCACACCGCCTCGGCATTTTCAAAATCAAGTGGGAGCTTGAGGATATTTCGCTGAGATATATTGATCCCAGGGGCTACTATGATCTGGTGGACAAGGTGGCTGCCAAACGCAGGGAACGGGAAGCCTATATCCGGAAAGTCATCGGGACACTGCAGAAAAAGCTGAAGGAGTTCAACATTGACTGCGAAATTGAAGGGCGCCCGAAGAATTTTTACAGCATTTATAAAAAAATGTATATGCAGCACAAGGATTTTGAACAGATTTATGATCTGCAGGCGATCCGTGTCCTGGTCAATACGGTAAAGGACTGCTATGGCGTCCTGGGGGTTGCGCATACCCTGTGGACGCCGATCCCCGGCCGATTCAAGGATTACATTGCCATGCCAAAGCCCAATATGTATCAGTCCCTTCATACCACTGTGATCGGGCCAAGGGGGGAACCCTTTGAGATCCAGATCCGGACCTGGGAAATGCACCGGACTGCGGAATATGGAATTGCGGCTCACTGGAAATACAAGGAGGGCGGCAAGACTTCCTATGATATGGACAAGAAGCTGGCATGGCTGAGGCAGCTTCTGGAATGGCAAGGCGATTCCAGGGATCCCAAAGAATTTATGGAAAGCCTGAAGATTGATCTGTTTACGGACGAAGTATTCGTATTTACTCCCAAGGGAGACGTGATTGACTTACCCAAGGGTGCCACTCCTCTGGATTTTGCATATGCCATTCACAGTGCGGTTGGAAACCGCTGTATCGGAGCGAAGGCAAATGGAAAGATTGTTCCCCTGGACTGTCCGCTCAAGACCGGGGATATTGTGGAAATACTGACTACCCGGGATGCCGGCCGCGGACCCAGCCGGGACTGGCTGAAGATTGTCAGGACCAGTCAGGCAAAAAACAAAATCCGGCAATGGTTCAAAAAGGAAAGACGGGAAGAGAATATTGAGAAAGGCCGGGAATCGCTGGAACGGGAGGCCAAACGTCAGGGGTATACCCTGTCTTCCCTGATTCAGAGCGCATGGATGGATAGTATTCTGAAAAAGTATGGCTTTGCCTCCGTGGAGGATCTGTATGCTGCTTTGGGGTACGGGGGGGTCCCGGTGAATCATGTCCTGACTCGGTTGATCGATGAGTATCGCAAGGCCAACAAGGAGCAGTTCCCGGAAGATATTGTGAAGGAAACCAGATCCGGGAAGGAAGAAAGCCCGTCGGACAATGGCATCCATGTCAAGGGTATCGATAATGTAATGATCCGCTTTGCAAAGTGCTGCAATCCGGTGCCCGGCGATCCGGTGATCGGATATATTACCCGGGGAAGAGGCGTTTCGGTGCATCGGGCGGATTGTGTCAATCTTTCAGACGGCTCAGTGGATCCCAAGCGCATGATTGAGGTAAACTGGGTCGGGGAGCACAAGGCGTCCTACAATACGGAAATTCAGATTGTAGCAAGGGACAGGCCGTCCATACTGGCGGACATTACCAACGCCGTTGCCGAAATCAAGCTGAATGTAACGGCAATCAACGCCCGTACGGCCAGAAATAAGATTATAGTCATCAATATGAATATGGACATACAGGACACCCAGCAGCTGGATAAGGTGATTAAATATCTGAAACGCCTGCAGGATGTCGTGGAAGTATTCCGCGTGAACGCATAAGGAGGGATGATCTTGCGGGCAGTGATACAACGGGTAAAGAGTGCCGGTGTCGTGGTGGAGGACAGACAGATTTCGCATATTGGAACCGGCTATCTGGTACTTTTGGGTGTGGAGCAGGGAGATGCCGATCAGGATGTGGAATATCTGGCGGACAAAACGGTGAATCTGCGCGTGTTTGAAGATGATGAGGGCAAAATGAATTTGTCCGTAAAGGATATCGGAGGAGAGCTGCTGGTGGTATCCCAGTTCACACTTTACGGGGACTGCAGGAAAGGAAGGCGCCCGGGCTTCTCCGCAGCCGCCGCACCGGAAATTGCCAGGCCCTTTTATGAGAAATTTTGCGGACGCTGTGAGAAGCAGGGGGTGCCGGTAAAAAAAGGCGTCTTCCGTGCCCATATGGAGGTTTCCCTGGTAAACGACGGTCCGGTAACCATGCTGCTGGACAGCAGGAAAACATTTTAGAATGATTTTTCAGGACAAACAGCAGGAAAGGATGGGAATGGATGAAGGTATTGGTGCTGCCGGTTGGGCCCCTGAAAGCCAACTGCTATACCGTCTGTCAGGAAGAAACGGGGGATTGTGTGGTCATCGATCCCGGCGGAGACCGGGAACTTCTTCTTCATAGTCTGGAGGAGCATCGGCTGACGCCGAAAGCCATTCTGCTGACCCATGGACATTTTGATCATATCGGCGCAGTGGACGATCTGAAAAAGCGTACCGGGGCAAAGCTTGTCATTCATCCGGAGGATGTCGGGCTGCTGCAGGATCCGGACAGGAATCTGTCCCGCCCATTCGGAATCGGGGATCTGCGGGTCAAAGCAACACCGGACCGGCTTCTGAAGGATGAAGACATGCTGGAAATCGGAGGGATCCGGTTCCGGGTGCTCCATGCCCCGGGACATACCATGGGCGGCGTATTCTATATCGGGGACGGGATTCTCTTTTCCGGCGATACCCTGATGCAGGGAACCGCCGGCAGAACGGACATGCCCGGAGGAAACCTGCAGATGCTGATGAAATCCCTGTCCAGGCTGTCGGATCTGGACGATTCCGTGGTGATCTGTCCGGGGCATGGCCCCCAGAGTACATTGGCCCGGGAGCGCATCTCCAATCCTTACCTGCAGGCTGCGGGAGGTCCTGAAAAATCATGATCTGGATAGATGCCCCGCAGGTATCCTACGGCAATGAAATTGTGGAGCTGGCAAAAGAATTTTTCCCGACGGAAACCATATCCGCCATGGGAAACGAAACGGATCCCTCGGAAGAGGACCTGATTCTGAAGAGCACCTGGTCCGCAGAAGGATCGGAATCCTTTTCCTTTCTCACAACCCTGCGAAAAGGTCCGGTTTTGCTGGGCGAGAGAAAAAATGTCGAAGCCCCTGACAGGGAAAACGGGGAAGGGGAAACTTCCTTTCTTTTTGAAAAGCGCAGAAGACGGGAAATGAAAAATGGCCTGAAAGGCTCTGTCTATGACCTGCTGTCCTCCTTTACGGGTAAACATCCCAGGTGGGGGATCCTGACCGGGATCCGCCCGGTGAAAATTGTCCATGAATTGCTGGATCAGGGC